>MDSX01084255.1_pt1 | contig 25817 bp, 23 predicted proteins | sample 811141 | NCBI WGS metagenome assembly MDSX01 (sample SAMN05326642, study PRJNA326480) | marine metagenome | isolation source: seawater | place: Atlantic Ocean: South East | collected 2010
CAGAAAAACTGACTTAACAATCTGTTTACCTAAGTATAATCATTATGAAAACCAGTGTTACTGAACTGTCATTATTCCTTAACATCTAGACAACTTTGGCGACGTTCTTTTGGGGAAATAAAAAACCACAAAATGAAATTTTACAACGTATTGCCCGCAATTGTCCTCAGCTTAATTGCCATTTCATGTGACAACAACGATGGTGACAGAAACAACCCAATCAACAATTCACTCGAAGTGAACAAATCTGGAGTGCTGAGCACCGATGAAACTTGGAGTGGAGATTCTATCTACGTTCTAAACGGTCGCGTTGTTGTTCCCGAAGGAGTAGAACTTACCATTGAACCTGGAACGATTATTAAAGGTAAAGAAGGAGACGGTGCAAATGCATCCACTTTGATTATCGCTCAAGGTGGTATGATTGATGCACAGGGCACTGAAAGTGCTCCAATCATTATGACATCGATTTTAGACAACATCACCGTGGGCGAGCAAGCAGGCACCAACCTTGATGAAACAGATGCAGGTCTTTGGGGCGGTCTAATCGTGTTAGGTTATGCACCCATTTCAGCAGATGCAGCGACTGCACTTATTGAAGGTCTTCCTGCAAACGAGGCCTACGCTGTTTATGGCGGCACAAATGCAGCAGATAACTCAGGTTCTATTGAATATGTTAGTGTTCGCCACGGCGGTACCTTGATTGGTGACGGTAATGAAATTAACGGAATTACACTAGCTGGTGTTGGTTCTGCCACAGTAGTTAACCATATCGAAGTAGTAGCAAACGTGGATGACGGCGTAGAATTCTTCGGCGGCTCTGTCAATGCCTCTAACATTGTTGTTTGGGCGCAAGGTGATGATGCCTACGATATTGACCAAGCCTATTCAGGTACAATAGATAACTTCGTATACATTGCAGGTCCAGATTCTGATCACGGCATGGAAGTAGATGGTCCAGAAGGCGCAACGGGTGCTGGTTTTACTGCTACTAATGGAACCCTCTACGGTATGAGCGCGGAAATTGCTGACTTCCGCGATTCAGCAATGGGTAACGTTCAGAACATCTACATCACAGGATTTAACGATGCGGGTGACTGGGAAATTGATGAAACGGGTGGCGCTTACAATTTCGAAAACGGTTTGTTGAACTTCTCCTCAATTGAAATAGACATGACCAATTATACGGCAGGGAAAACGGTTGCTGAAGTATTTATGGACAAATCAGGGGCTGTTTCAGCTTGGGACCCAACAACATTCGCTACAGTGGTTACTGCTCCTACAGTTGGTGCCGATGAAAGTAAGCTTTCTTGGACCTATGCATCAATGAAAGGTGCTTTCTAAGAGCAGGTAATTAACATAAAGTTAAAGGAAGATTAAAAGGTTCGAGACATTGGTTTCGAACCTTTTTTCGTGTTTTGCACTTTGAAACGAAGCGTAAACTCTATGAAAATCAAAGCGCTATTTACGGCACTTCTTTTTAGTATTCTTTCTTACGCGCAGAATGGTATCATCCGCGGAACGGTTTATGAGAACGAAACTAGTGAAGCTCTTTTTTATGCCAGTGCGCAAGTTCCTTCTGTTGGAGCAGTGGCTTTTACAGATTTTGACGGGAACTTTGAATTGAGCTTGGAACCAGGCACGTATGATGTAGAAGTCAGCTTTCTAGGTTTAGCCACCTTAACCATCTCTGGTGTAAAGGTTGAAGCAGGTAGAGTCACTGTTTTTGAAAACCTCCGCCTCATGCCTTCTACCCATGAATTGATGACAGTCACCGTGACAGCATCTGCTATGCGGAATACAGAAAGTGCCCTTTTAGACGTGAAAAAGAAGAGTGCTACGGTGATGGATGGCATCTCCGCACAGAATTTCAAACGCGTTGGTGACGGTAATGCTGCCGCTGCTGTAACCCGTGTACCTGGTGTTAGTATTCAAGGTGGCAAATATGTGTTTGTTCGCGGACTAGGTGACCGTTACACGAAGACGCAGTTAATGCGTATGGATATTCCTGGATTAGATCCTGACCGTAACTCGCTGCAGATGGACATTTTCCCAACAAACATCCTTCAAAATATTGTGGTACTTAAAACACTCACCGCAGATTTACCCGCAGATTTCTCTGGAGGTCTTGTCAATATTGAATTGGTCGATTTTCCTACTAAAAAGACATTGAATATTAGTTCTTCGTTGGGCTATACGCCGGGCATGCACCTTATTCAAGGACTGGGTCATCAAGGTTCCATGACCGATTTCTTAGGATTCGATAGCGGTTTTAGAACCAACCCATTACCCAACCAATACATCTACAGCGGCATTCCAAACCCTGCTTTGGACGACCCAATAACCACAGAGCTTATCCAAAGCTTCGCTCCTGTTTTGGCGGCGCAATCGAGATTGATGCCCGTAAATGGCTCATTGGGCATAAGCGGCGGTAACCAAATCAAAAAGAACAACGGTAAAACCATCGGATACAACGGATCATTCTCTTACAAAGCGAACACCAACTTCTATGGTAGTATGGGCGGTGATTCAACGCGCATGTACGAGCAGAACTTCTACCGCAAAGGAAATCTTCCTAACCAATACAACTTACTTGCAGACCGCACCCAAAAGGGATCTCTGGCCGTGAACAATGTGTTCATGAGCGGTCTTTTCGGATACTCCATGAAGGATGACAACGATAAGTATAGATTTACCTTGATGCACTTGCAGAATGGTGAGACACGCACGGGCCGAATTATGGAGACTGCCTCTATCGAAAATTCTTTTGAAGGTTTAAGAGACAACCTTGAATATTCGGAGCGCTCCATTACCTCTGCCCTTTTCAACGGACAGCACAGCCGCAAAGACAATACCTTAAAGGTGGACTGGAGAATAGCGCCAACTTTTAGCCGCATCGCGGACAAAGACATTCGATCAACCTCTTTCCGTACGGAAGACAACGCCTTTGTTATTGCACCGGGTGAAACGGGTTTCCCGAATAGAATATGGCGTAACCTGAATGAATTCAATCTTTCTAACCGCATTGATGTGACGCGCAGCCATGAGGTACGCGGACGCGATGCAAAATTTAAATACGGAGCGAGTTATACTTTCAAATACCGTGATTACGAAATCTTGCGCTACCAATTGCGTACTAAATCAATGGGAGACCTACCCGCCCTTTCAGGCAATGCGGACGACCTCCTGTCAAATGGCTATATCTGGAACGTAGGAACAGACGCTGGTACCTACTACAGTGGTAACTATGAGGCAAACAACGCCTACCAAGGTATCCAAAGTGATTTTGGGACGTACGTAAATGAGGAGTTCAGCATCAACGCACTAATGAAAGTAGTTGTAGGTCTTCGCTTAGAGCGCTACGACCAATTCTACACTGGTGTAGATCAGCAAGAAGCTGCTGCACCGGGTACAGGTTTGAATTACTACTGGGAACCCGTGTTGAACAACTTCAACCTATTTCCTACAGCAAACTTTATCTATAGCGTCAACGAAAATAGTAACCTTAGACTAGGTGCCTTCCGCACAGTAGCGCGCCCTTCGTTTAAAGAGAAATCGGCCGCACAGATTGAAGATGTATTGACGGGCATTACCTTCATTGGTAACCTTGACCTTCAAAACACCATAATCAGCAACCTAGATGTACGCTACGAATACTTCTTTGAAGGCGGACAAACTGTTGCTCTCTCCGGATTTTACAAATATTTCCAAAATCCAATCGAGCTCGTAGCCTATTCTGCTGCTGCACCGTCAAACTTCCAACCGCGTAACGTAGGGAATGCTACCGTTGCGGGGCTAGAATTTGAAGTGCGTAAGAATCTTGGATTTATGAGACTTAGCAACTTCGAAATCAATTCTAACTTCTCGTACATCTATTCGGCCGTAACACGTGATTCTACAGAATATGAGGCTAGAGTAGTATCAGCGCGTATAGGTGAAGTAATTGATAAACTTCGTCCTATGCAAGGACAAAGTCCCTATATGGTTAATATTGGATTGAATTATAATAACTCTAAAAAAGGTCTTCAAGGCGGTCTTTTCTACAATGTCCAAGGAGAAAAACTCTATATCGTAGGTGTTGCAGATAACCCTGACGTTTTTGAAGTGCCTTTTCATAGCTTAAACTTCAACCTCATGCAAAGGTTTGGGAAGGATCGCCAATACCAATTGGGAATGGGAATTACCAATATACTTGACGATACTAGAGATAGAATTTTTGTCAGTTATAATAGCTTCTCCCCATACTTCTCACGTTGGGCGCCTAGAAGAACGTTTAAACTTACTTTCCGCTACTCTATTTAACGACATACAAAAGTGTAATTTTGAACCGCGGCCATTGGGACCGCGGTTTTTTTATGCGCAACTTCACAGACATCACTGACCAAAATTTCGAAGCAGCTGCTCTTGAGATGTTTCGGTATCAGTATGCGAATAATCAGGTGTACGGTAAGTTCTGTGATTTAATTAATCGCACGCCAAAGGCAGTCAAAGCACTGAAAAACATTCCTTTTTTACCGGTAGAGCTCTATAAGAAACACCGGGTAGTCACGGGAGCATTTACTCCAGAGACTGTATTCACTTCATCTGCAACAACAGGGGAAACCCCGAGCAATCATTGGGTAAAAGAATTGGCTCATTACGAGCAGGTCTATGTAAAAGGATTCGAGCGTGAATTTGGCGACTTGGAGGATTGGACGGTATTGGCCTTACTTCCGAGTTATCTAGAGCGCAGTGGATCTTCATTGGTAGCTATGGCTGAGGGCATGATAAAGCGCTCTGGGAAGAAAGAAAGTGGATTTTATCTATACAACCATGGAGCGTTAGAAAAGGTGCTTATAACACTTCAAAAGCAGCAACGCCCCACTTTACTTTTAGGTGTAACCTTTGGACTTTTGGACTTTGCAGAAACCATATCTGCCATGGATTTTCCGCAACTACGAGTCATGGAAACGGGCGGCATGAAGGGCCGGCGCAAAGAACTTATCCGAGACCAAGTACATGCTCAGTTGAAAGCGAAGTTTCCTTCAAGCCCTATTGACAGTGAATACGGCATGACCGAACTACTGTCACAGGCGTATATGAAAAATAGCGGACACTTTGTATGTCCACCATGGATGCGTGTTTATACAAGGGATATCTCGGATCCTCTAGGAGCTCCGGTGAGAAATGAAAGTCGCGGTGCGCTTCAAATCATTGACCTGGCCAACCAAAATAGCTGCTGTTTTTTAGCTATCAGTGACCAAGGCAGGGTTTTTGAAAATGGTACATTTGAGGTATACGGGCGTCTGGATAAAAGTGAAATCCGTGGCTGTAACCTAATGGTATGTTTATGAGAAAAATTGCAGTAATGCTCCTGGTATCATGGAGCACATTCACCTATTCGCAGGTAGTTAGACGCGGAGCCCAATTGAATAATGGTGAAGATCAACTAGAATTACGAGATTCTGTACGAGTCAGCGCATCCAATTTCAAAGGGGGTGAATACGACGCTACCGTGCACCTATGGGTACATGACGATTATGTCAATGTACTGGATAAAAGATTAATGGCAGGTGCTGCATTGCTTTCTGTAAAGAAGGATACTTTAGGATTTTGCCAAGACGGATTCCCCATAGACAGCCTTTGGGAAAGTACTGCCCGCCGTATGAGTAAGTATCATGAAATCATTCTTAGCGGTAAAATAATAGGCAGGCAATTAGAACGTAGAAGTTTTCCTACTCTTACCATTGAACATTTCTTTGAAGGTAAACGCGGCGGTGCCGTAAGAGACGCACTTGTAGATCTATTGAAAACTAAGGGGTGGGAAGGCAAGGATTTCGGAGAATACGAGTGTTGGGCTTACCTCAATCGCAGTGCTAATCCATCTCAACCTGATTTTCAAACGCTGATCATATTTCGTAGCGGAATTCCTTACTGTTTAGTGAATAAGGGAGAAGAATTTGAATACGCGAAACTCAAAGGAGCAGAAATGAGGGATTTCGGGATGTTTTATTTTTTTCAGCGCCCGAATGATCGTTTCTTGAAAGAGATCGATGATATCGTCTTTGATTACGTGGTGCTCTAAGTAATATTATTTTAGTCCAAACACGCTTTGTATCTCAAATAAACCTGCTTATAATCTATCTCAGCATCTGGCCTTTCTTCTAGATAACGCTCTGTAAACCATATGGATTGTTTACAATCACCAAGCGCTCCATAAACCATTCCAAGACTCCATAAAGCATCCATGTCCTGATGCTTAACCCAGCAAAATTTGTAGGAGTTTGCAGCTATTTTCAAATCATCCCTATTTGACCATTTGAGATACATCAAATAGTGTAAAAACGCATGATCACTATAATATTCCAAAAGCCCGGGTCTAATGTCAAATTGAGCAATGGAATCGTAAAACACCTTGGCCTCCGATAATTCCACAGAATCTACGATACGACATGAGAGTTGATAACGATCTCTAAGTTTTAAGTAATCCACCTGTGCACTTACTCCACTTATTGATAAAACAAAAATTAGAATAGGTATTGTCAGTGTGCTAACTCTCATTTTAATTCACTTTTAAGAGAAAGTAATTCTTTTTGCCTTTTTGCACAATGATTAAACCGCCAGCAATGACGTCTGCAGAGGTCAGAACTTTATTGGCTCCGACTTTAGTTTTATTAATAGACACGCCATTGCCTTGGAGCATCTTGCGAGCTTCGCCCTTTGAGGGAAACACAGCTGTAGTTTCCGCTAAAGCCTGCACTATATCTAGACCACCTCCTAGTTCAGAAACATTCAACTCAAATTGAGGCACACCTTCAAAAACACTTTCAAGCGTTGCCCGATCTATAGTACGAAGCTGCTCTTCAGTTGCTTTTCCAAACAAAATCTGCGAGGCAGCCAACGCATTTTCCAAGTCTGATTGACCATGAACCCGTACCGTAACTTCTTCTGCTAGAGCTTTTTGAAGTGCCCGTTTGAACGGTGCTTCCTGATGCTTGGCAATGAGAGATTCTATCTCTTCTCTAGATTTAATTGAAAATATCTTCAAGTAATTTTCAGCATCAACGTCTGAGGCATTCAACCAAAATTGATAAAAGGCATAAGGCGAAGTTCTTTGAGGGTCTAACCAAACGTTTCCTCCTTCTGACTTGCCAAATTTAGTGCCGTCTGCTTTTTTGATTAGTGGCGTAGTCAATGCATGAGCAGAACCACGACCTAATCGTCTAATAAGTTCTGTGCCTGTAGTAATATTGCCCCATTGATCGGAACCGCCCATTTGCAATTTCACCCCATCATTCTTCCACAAGTGGTAGAAATCATATCCTTGAATTAACTGATAGGAGAATTCGGTAAAACTCATTCCCGTATCTAAGCGTTTTTTAACGCTGTCTTTGGCCATCATGTAGTTCACGCTCATATGCTTTCCCACATCCCGTATGAAACCTAAGAAATCAAATTCCTTGAACCAGTCGTAATTGTTTACAATTTCTGCACTATTAGCACCGCAATCAAAATCTAGGAATTTTTCTAATTGCCGTTTTTGACAATCCAAATTGTGTTGCAATGTATCTAGGTCTAACAAATTACGTTCAGCACTTTTACCAGAGGGGTCTCCTACCATTCCCGTGGCACCACCTACCAATGCAATGGGTTTGTGACCTGCACGTTGAAAATGAACAAGGGTCATAATTTGAACCATATTACCAACACCTAGCGAATCTGCTGTGGGATCAAAACCGATATAGCCCTTAACCATTTCTTTGGTCAATAATTCCTCCGTCTCCGGCATCATATCATGGAGCATGCCTCTCCAACGTAGCTCTTCTACAAAATTTGTATTCATCTGAATCGATTAGCAACTTTTCGAATTGCTAAAATAGGGTCTTAATTGTCTCTAACCCCTAAAGCATGCATTAAATCTGGCTGAGCAAACAGATGGGCACGAAACTTCATATCCTCTGACGCAAATAGAACCAATCCATCTACGGAGAAAGGAATATCTAGCGAGATATCGTCTAAATCTTTTATGATGAACTGCTCTTTCTTATGTTCCCATAAAATGCAACCTATTCTATCTCGTCCTCCATCAATAGCATATTCAATGATGTCGAATTCAAACAAAGGCCTATTATTGAGATCTTTGAGACCAATACACTCGTCCACTTGATTGTGTTTGATGATTGCCCCATTCCACCAGAACTGGTCTTTCGAATAATAACGTGTTCTTCCAATCTCACGGGCGTAACCCACAATATCCTCGCCAATTCTTAGGCGATACCTTGTTTCATTTGAATTAAGTTTGTCTAACACATAAAGAGAACATCCACGGTAAGAAAATTGTTCTTGTTATGAACTTTAAATATCAGATAATGTGTTATTTAAACGCCTCCACTCCGCGATCTAACCAATCAATATAACTTTCAACGTCAAGGTTATATGCAGTCTTTTCAACTAACGGAGTTAAGTCATCGTGACCTAAGATCACATACAACGGCTGACTTACTTCTTTGAAATTCACTTCTTGGAACTCACTCCATTTGTTTCCAATATTTTTGATTTTACGGCCCGTTATCTCGCTTGTGTATTGCTGCTCTTCCGGTAAATCCGGCCGCGCATCCACATAAAGTGAAATTAGAACTACATTATCACGAAGACGTTGATGCACTCTTTCATCTACCCAAACATTTTCCTCCATTTTACGGCAGTTTACGCAACCCCAACCCGTAAAGTCTATCATTATTGGCTTGTTAACTTCTTTAGCATAAGCCAATCCTTTTTCGAAATCGTTGAAACAAGGCAGTCCATTAGGGCAATGTTCCCCTAAATCAGCAGTAGCAGTATGCTGTCCTTGAGCAACTGCAGTTACCATAGAGGCATAAGCACCGCCTTTACTTTCAGCATAATGCTCTGGTGGGGGGAATCCAGCTATAAGCTTGACAGGAGCACCAAAAATACCTGGTAACATATAGAAGCCCATAATCATGAAACTGATGGCAAAAAACAATCGACTCACGCCTATACTCTGTGCAGGACTATCTAGTGGCATTCTGAAAGCTCCCAACAAATAAAATGCTGTAATGAAGGCTATAGCTACCCATATGGCAAGAAATAGTTCGCGCTCCAAAAAATGTGTTTGCATGACCATGTCTGCGGTTGACAAAAACTTTAATGCAAAGGCAAGCTCTAAGAAACCAAGCGTAACCTTGACCGTATTTAACCAGCCGCCTGATGAAGGAAGAGAATTGAGCCAGCCTGGAAAAGCGGCAAATAAGGTGAATGGTATAGCCAAGGCAAAGGCAAAACCGAACATTCCCACTGCAGGACCTAATAGAGATCCTCCTGAAGCTGCTTTAACCAAGAGTGAGCCAATGATTGGACCTGTACAAGAAAAACTAACCAAGCTCAAGGTAAACGCCATGAAGAAAATACCAAGCATCCCGCCTTTATTTGAGGCATCGTCTGCCTTATTTACCCAGCTAGAGGGCAAAGTAATTTCAAATGCTCCAAAGAAACTGGCAGCAAAAACTACAAATAAGGCAAAGAAAGCAAGATTAAACCATGGATTTGTTGCCATTTTATTCAGGCTATCCGCCCCAAAAAGCAACGTAACCAATAGACCTAAGCCAACATAAATGACTATGATACTAACTCCGTAAATAGATGCTTTAAAAATTCCCTGACTTCGCGTTTTACTCTGTTTGGTAAAAAAGCTTACCGTCAACGGAATCATAGGGAAAATACATGGCATGATGAGCGCTGCAAATCCGCCTAAGAATCCTAGCCAAAAAGTGGTACCTAATCCCTCCCAAGGTGAAGGTAATGGAGCATCCAAAACTTCCGTTCGGAAATCAACGTATGTTGGCGGTAAACACATTTCGTCATTACATACCATGAACTCTAATTCGCCTTTAACTACAAAATCGCTCTGCGAAGGTTTAAGTAGGATTGAAAAATCTGCACTTTCTGAAAAGTACGCAAGATCCATATCAAAGTTTGGATCAAATTCCACGTGAGCCTCTCCTTCACTCCATTTACCCATTGAAACAAAGGCGCTCGAAGTATCTAAATAAAATGAGGTTGGAATCGGACCGCCGTCCTCCAAATTTTGACTGTAAAGATGCCAACCCGATTCAATATCTGCGTGAATTACAACTCTAACTTTATCCTCTTCAATGGTATTTGATGTAGACCATTTTACAGGTTGGGGCTGTGCATACAGCACAGTCGTTACAATTACCGCAAGCAGGGCAAGAATACGTTTCATAGTCTTGGGTTTATCTCTGCAAGATAGGCCATCTCAGCGCCTGTAGCAACTTTCAAAGAATCAGCAATACGATAACCTAACACCCACAGTATGTGCCCCTGATGTTCAGCAACATATACCCGTTCTTTATGATGCCCAGGCACTCTTAAGTCATTCAAAAAATCGGCTATTTTCTTTTGCCCGTTCATGCCTAGGGGAACAAATTTATCTCCAGGTTTCCAAACTCGAAGAGTTAGAGGAAAAGGTATTGAAGTTGAAATCCATTCTTGATCATTAACAAACTTAACTTCCTGAATCGGCTTTGGCGTAAAGGTCAAATCAAAGGGTAAATGTGCTGTGTCGTGAATGTTTTTAATCTCATATTCTCCTTGGTCTACTGGCTTAATAGACCCAATGATAAATTGACCGCGATCTTTAATCAATATGTGAGATTTGCCTAAAGTTCGTTGACCGCTATCACCTGTAAGTACATGGCCGACCCCCTCAAAGGAAAATCCTGCATCTAAATTCCGGGCATAACGATACAGCAATACTTGAGCGTAGGCTTCACGCGTCCAAGTACCCATTTGCAGGTATAATTCTCCGTCTTTTTCTAGAACATACTCCTTGGCCCAGTTAGTCAATAGACCACTCAATAATGTGCTGTCTCGAGTTAAATTATCTATGGACTTTTTTAATCCTCCACGCCACCTTGGCTCCACGTCATTCAATACAGGAAAAAGGACATGCCTCATTTTATTTCTCTTGTATTTGAGTGTTGAATTTGAAGCGTCTTCCACCCAGTTTAAATTGTGCTGCTGCGCATACTCCAAAACCTCACTTTTGTCCATTTGAGCAAGCGGGCGTATAATTTGACTATTACTCATTCCAGCCATAGTTGTTAATCCACTTCCACGCAGCGCATTCATCAAAAAAGTTTCTCTTCTATCATCGGCATGATGCGCAGTGAAGATGTATTGAGCACCCAGAAGCTCGGCTTGTTCTTTGAAAAATTTATATCGGATATCTCGTGCCCAATTCTGAATGTTTTGTCCAGTACGCTCACTAGGCTTTGCTTTGAATACTATTATTTCAAAACGATTTTCAGCAGCATACCAACGGCACCATTTTTCGTCTTCATCCGCCGCCTCTCGTAAACCATAATTGACATGAAGCAAATAAGGTCGAATTTGGTAACGTTCAATCAAAAAATGACTCAAAACAACAGAGTCTACCCCGCCGCTAAAACCGAGAACTGCCTTTGAACCAGGATGTATTAAAGGAATATCCATGAGACGAATTTACCACCCCTAAATTTATTTCGCAGCCTTCAAGACACTTTCTGCTTTCAACAAGCACTCCTCATACTCTTGTTGTGCGTCACTTAATATAGTTATAGCGCCTCCAACGTGCAGCGTTGCGATACCCTTATCTCTATTTAAAGCTATGCTGCGAATGACCACATTAAAATCAAAATCACCTTCAGGAGTAACGTAACCCACTGATCCTGAATAAATTTCTCTAGCCACTTTTTCAAAGCGCTCTGCGAGCTCCATAGCACTTACCTTTGGAGCTCCTGTCATAGAACCCATTGGAAAGGATGCTGCAATGACATCATAGTTTGTTGCACCTTCGCGAAGTTCAGCTTCCACGGTACTAATCAATTGATTCACATTTTTAAACGCGTAGGTACCGAATAATTCACTCACTTTAACACTGCCTGTAGCAGCAACTCTGGAGAGATCGTTTCTTACCAAATCTACAATCATGACATTCTCCGCGCGTTCTTTTTCACTTTGGACTAAGGCTATTTTGGCGGACTCGTTATCTGCATCACAGTATCGATTCGTTCCTTTAATAGGCTGGCTGCAAAGCTTGCGTCCTTCGCGCTTGATATATCGTTCGGGAGACGTGCATAAAAGCTCATAACCGTCCATCTTTACAAATGCAGAAAAAGGCGCAAGCGTCCCTTCTACCATTTTTTTAAACAGTGAAACACTATTTAATTTTTCAAATTCTGCTGTAAACGCTGTACAATAATTGACTTCGTAAATGTCGCCTCGTTGTATATGATCTTTTAACGCGTTTACATTATGTATGTAGTCCTCTCTAGACTCAACAGGTTGAAAATTGAGAGAAGTAGTGCCCGAATCCACTTCATTAGCGTTGAGTAGCACCTCGTTCAGAACCTCATCAACAGCATACTCAGACCAAACCTCTAAGCGACCGTCTATGTGCAAAGTTCCTACTACCTCTGGGACAAAAAAACGAGCCTTGGGCCAATCCCCTATACCTTCATTTTCTTGAGTAACCGATTCAAAATTGGTGCGCAATTCATAGCTCAAAAAGCCGAATTTCCATCCGTATTCTAAATGTTCAGGTAAAAGCTCTTCATCTGTGTAAACTGCTTTTGCTCCCCAACCAAAAATCAATTCGTAGCTTTTTTCTGAATTGGGATAGCTATTGCTCGTGTACAAGGCAAAAAAAGAACGACTATTGGATAATTCCAATAGCCGATTTTCTAAACTTCTCGGATCGACAATATGAGTCGATGCGCTTTCCATCAACTGTGCAACGCTCGATTACCAGTTGCAGCCAAAGCAGCTTCTTTTAAAGCTTCCGTATACGTTGGATGACCGTGGCAAATTCTTGCAATATCCTCTGCAGAAGCCCGGAACTCCATTGCAGTCACAGCTTCCATGATAATATCTGCGGCACGAGCTGCCACGATATGCACTCCTAAAACCTCATCCGTTTTCTTATCTGCCAAAACTTTCACTACGCCATCAATATCACCCGATGCCCTTGAGCGTCCCAATGCGCGCATGGGGAAAGAGCCCATTTTATATTCAGTACCTGCTTCTTTCAATTGTTCTTCCGTCTTTCCTACTGCAGCAACTTCAGGCCAAGTGTAAACGATTCCAGGAATTAAATCATAGTTAATATGCGGCTTTTCTCCAGCAATTGATTCCGCTACAAACACACCTTCCTCTTCCGCTTTATGAGCCAACATGGCACCACGAACAACATCTCCAATGGCATAAATATTTGGTACCGAAGTCTGCAATTGAGCATTTACTGCAATACGCCCTCTGTCATCAGAGTCAATTCCGACATTTTCTAAACCAAGCTTGTCAGTATAAGCGCCTCTGCCGACTGCGACTAGACAATAATCCCCTTCAAATACAACTTCTTCACCTTTTTTGTTGATAGCAGTTACTTGAACCAATTCACCGTCTCGGTGTACACCGCTTACCTTCGTGCTAAGACTAAACTTTACACCTATTTTCTTCATACTGCGCATGAGCTCTTTGCCCATTGCCCCGTCCATTGTTGGAATTATACTTTTAGCAAATTCAACAACGGTCACTTCAGAACCTAAGCGCTTGTAAACAGAACCTAATTCCAGTCCAATCACACCGCCTCCTATCACAATCATGTGCTTGGGGATTTCATTCAAACTCAAAGCTTCCGTTGAAGAAATGATGCGTTCCTTATCGAATTTTGCAAAAGGAAGCTCAATTGGTTTTGAGCCTGTAGCAAGAATGATATGTTTTGCAGATACTGTTGTAGTATCCTTACCTATTATTTGAACTGTATTTTTATCTACTATTGAACCGAAACCGTGCAAAACATCAATCTCGTTTTTTTTCATCAAATAATCTATGCCTTCACAAGTGGTGCTTACTACTCCCGCTTTACGTTTCATCATTTGAGCAAAATCTACTCGTGGCTTGTCCACCTGTATTCCGTGTTCCTGAAATGAATGAACAGCCGCATGATAATGCTCAGAGGAATCAAGCAGTGCTTTTGAAGGAATACATCCTACATTTAAACAAGTACCGCCTAATGTTTGGTACTTCTCAATTACAGCTGTTTTCATACCCAATTGGGCACAGCGTATGGCACTAACATATCCTCCTGGACCAGAACCTATAACAACTACGTCGTATGAACTCATTGAATTTTATTTTAATAGCAATGACAAAGTTACATAGAGGACCCTTGTACTAGGGTTTAATTCTAAAAAATCTACTAAGTATCACCATAAGAACAATTAAAAGGAAAAGAACAGACATTACAGGACCTAAGAAATTGCCTGTTTGAACATAAAGAGTTTGACCTTCCAACAAAGGCACCCGATCTATAATCACGCCTTCTTCTTCCCAATGAAGTTGTTCGCGTGGATTTCCTTTTGAGTCAATTACCGTACTAACACCTGTATTCGCACTGCGAACTACATATTTACGATGTTCAATAGCCCTTAAACCTGAAAATTTCATGTGTTGCAGGTGGCCATCTGTATTACCCCACCATCCATCGTTTGTTATTACGGCAAGTAAATTTGCACCTTTCTTTGAGTAAGCTGTTGCATACCCTGAAAATTCATTTTCCCAACAAATAATCGGAGCCAATTTCAGGCCGAGTAGTTCGTCTTTAAAAAGCACTCTTTCCTCAGAAGTACCAAGTGTACCTGAAGTGCCGCCTAACTCAATCGCCCAATCACCTAAAATAGGCTGTAAGTATTTAACAAAGGGCATGGACTCCCCTCCCACAACTAATTTTCCCTTATGGTAAATTTGCCAGGGCTGTCCAGCAGATGAATGAAAAAGCGCCGTATTATACATGGTGTAAAAGCGATCCCCCATGGGTCTATTGGAATACGTTTGTTCTAATTGAAAATCATAAGTGGTGCTACCAAAAATTGCCGATTTTCCATACTTATCTATGGTGGAAATAAACGCTGCATCTACCACCCCTTTGCCCAATACGCTTACCTGTCTTGATTTAGGAAGAAAGGTTTCTGGTAAAACCAAAAGATCTATATTCTTTGCACCACTTTCAGATAATAACCTATCCACCTTTCCTATTTGCTCGATTTCTGAGGTGGTCCATTTTTCGTCATAGGCATCTATATTCGGCTGAACCACGGCTACCTTCAAATACGTATCAGAAGATTTTTCAGGAAGGAAATACAGCACTAAACTAATTGCTACAGGCAGAAGAAGCCATGACCATTTTATGATTGATGTAGCCCTTGTGAAGAAAACTATTACCACAATAAGAACCCAAAGAGTTCCTCCGGGAGTTCCCACAAATTCATACCACTGAACCAATTCCGGCCAATCAAAGAATGTGTTACCCAAGTGCAACCAGGGAAAGGACAATCCCCAATATTCGTGTAAATGTTCAAAGGCCATCCAAGAAGCGATTACCGAAATCCAGGAAACTTTTGAACCTATTCCAAGTCGTACAAGCATTTCTCTAGCGCGTACTCCAAACCACAAGGCAAATGCCATAAGAAATCCATTGATCCCGACCGTTGCAATAACACCTAGCGGATGAGCATTAGCAATCCAATAGGTAGTTGCTGCATTCCATAATGCAAAAGCCATGTACAGGAAAAGTAGTGGCCGTTGTTTTTGTGCAGCTAGCTGAAAAAGAAGCACCCAGCCAGGGAAAACCAGAAAAAACATGGGGCTCCAAGTCCAAGCAAGAGTTAAACAGGCTGACGACAGAAGCGCCAAATAATGCGGTTTATAATTTCTCCAATCGGTCATAGTGCCAAAATAATGCATCTTTGCACTCCATGAAACACATTCCAAATCTTTTAACACTTTTGAATGCAGGTTGCGGAGTGGTGGCAATCTACTTTATCTTCATTCAAAGTAATATGGGTGTGGCAGCGTGCCTAATATTGGCATCAATTGCTGATCTTTTAGACGGAATGCTCGCACGAAAACTAGGTGTTGACGGCAGCCTTGGCACTCAACTAGATTCACTTGCTGATGCCATTTCTTTTGGGGTAGTTCCGGCGTTTTTATGGTCTAGTATACTCACAGATTACGGAACAATTGAACAACCTTGGGGCGTTGTTTTGGGAGCAGGAATAGCGGTTTCTAGTATTTATCGCTTGGCAAAGTTCAACTTAATTTCAGACGAAAAAGTTGACTTCACTGGTGTACCAACTCCCGCAAATGCATTATTTGTTTTTGGATTATGGATGTGGCTGGGAGATTGGGAACAATGGAATTGGATAATACAAAGATCAATAGACGAACGTGCTGCGCTCACCTTGTTTTTCATCAGCATACTTGCTCTGAATATCTATTGGATTAATTCTTCCATTCACTTTCTTAGTTTTAAAGACAATGGTGAAAAACTCCGAAGAAAAGCACAGCTTATTGTGGTTCTCATTTTCATAGTATTAGTTATTTTTGTCAAAGCGCTAGCACTTACATTAACGGTGTTGACTATACCAGTAGTGAGCAAATTAGTCCAAATAGTATCGACTAGAAAAAATAGTCTATGATGAAATTCGTTGCAGAAATCAATATTATGCCGCAAAAAGCGTTGCTTGACCCCCAAGGCAAGGCAGTGAGTTCTAATTTGAAAAATATTGGTCTAGAATCATGTAGTAACGTTCGTATTGGAAAACATATCACTATGGAGGTAATGGCAATGGACGATAATGAAGCTAAAGTCTTGGTAAAACAAGCTTGTGAAAAGCTACTTATCAATCCTGTGATGGAAGCTTTCGAATTCTCCTTAGTAAGGCCACAATAATGAAGTTACCCATATTGACATTAAGTGAATATTCCACATTCTAATTTTTATCATTACCAAGACATGCTCTATGAAAAATAAAGTAGTTTTAGTTGAAGACGATAACAACTTAAGAAAAACCTTCGAAGAACTGTTAGACATTATTGGATACGATGTGGTTAGAAGTTATGAGGATGGGGGAACTGCTTACGTTGATTTACATAATGAGAATCTAGAAGTAGATATTATCCTAACAGACTTCTTCATGCCTGTAATGAATGCTGATGAACTTATCAATTCTCTTAAAAGCATAAATACCTACAGGGATTCTAAATACGTTGTCATGACTGGTTTTGATATTGAAAGCGTGTATAGCTGCTTTCCAAAAGATGAAGGCATTCAATTTTTGAATAAACCATTTAGTGCTGAAGAATTAGTTCGAGTATTAGAAGGCGAATAATGAATTTTCTAGCACATTTACATTGTAGCCCGAATCAAGAATTGATTCGGGTTTTTAATTTTACTGGTGACGGTTTTAGAGGAAATATCTGGAAATCAGATGCCACAGATTCAATGGTACTAGGTGTTGAACTTCATAGGTTCATAGATTCATTTGCAGACGAACATTCTCTTTCCAAACTTGCAAAACAATCAATTCGACCCAAAGCTGGAAAAACAGCCCCGATAGCCTTGGACCTCCTTGGAGATTACTTCCTTCACAAGCATTGGAATACTATGAGTAGGTTAAAACAAACTACTACTAGCACGAAAATCATTGATTTCATTGAAACCTGTACAAATGAAATTTCTAATAATACTCATTTACTTCAAGGGAAAGCATCAACAATGTGGCCTTTCATGAAAGAGGGAAATTGGTTAATAAATTATTCTTCTATTCAAGGAATAAAAAATGCTGCACGAGGCATGAGCAGGAGACATCCCGCTATAGCTCAGCTTACAAATTTCTTCGCTCAACTAGAGTTGAACGATTCGGAATACCTTGCTGCGGAGCAGTGGTTCATTGACTTTTATCCTGAATTACTAGCAGCTTCAGAAGATTTTATTCATTACCATCCGTTAATCAATAAATAACACACGAGAAAAAACGTGTGTTTTGCATCGTATCTTTGCAACTTAATGAACGGTTTTCAATGATTTACATCAAACGAAAAGAACATTTTTGCGCTGCCCACAAACTCTGGAATGATAAATGGGACGCAGCAACGAATAAGCGAATTTTTGGTAAATGCTCAAATGAAAATTACCACGGACATAATTTTGAATTAGAGGTCACTGTTTGCGGTGAGATAGACCCAGATACAGGTTTCGTGATGAATTTATTTGATTTAAAGCAAATCATCCGCACGCACATCATTGATGTAGTTGATCATAAAAATCTCAATTTAGATATTGACTTCATGGAAGGAAAGCAGCCTACTGCAGAGAATATTGCCTGCGAATTTTGGAAGATTCTCGCTCCTAAAGTGGCAGATTATGGCGCGCTTATGCATAAAATTCAGCTGGCTGAAACAAATAACAACATCATAGAATATTTTGGAGAATGAGTAAAGCCTTTGTATTTCCGGGCCAAGGCGCCCAATACCCAGGAATGGGAAAAGAACTATACAACAACAATGATGCGGCTAAAGCACTTTTTGACCAAGCAGACGACGTACTTAGCTTCAGTTTGAGTAAAGTCATGTTTGAAGGTACTGCGGAAGAGTTGAAGGAAACCAAAGTCACCCAGCCAGCCATATTTACCTTAAGCGTCATCATGGCAAATTTACTTGGAAGCGATTTTAATCCAACCTTGGTAGCAGGACATAGTCTTGGAGAATTTTCAGCGTTGACAGCGGCAGGTGCGTTAAGTTTTGAAAACGCTCTTAAGCTTGTAAGCACAAGAGCCTCTGCTATGCAAAAAGCTTGTGAGGCTAAACCATCTACAATGGCTGCCGTTTTGGGTTTATCGGATGAACAAGTAGAAGATGTTTGTAACCGTACGGAAGGAATTGTAGTTGCAGCTAATTACAATTGCCCGGGACAATTAGTGATATCTGGAGAGATTGATGCAATAAACGCAGCGTGCGAATTAGCGAAAGAGGCTGGAGCTCGACGTGCTTTGGTACTGCCTGTAGGGGGTGCTTTTCACAGTCCGTTGATGCAACCTGCAAGAGAAGAATTGGCTTCGGCAATAGCTACAACAGCGTTTAATACACCCATTTGTCCCGTAGTCCAGAATAGCGTAGCGAAGGCTGTACTTGACCCTAATGAAATAAAACAAAATTTGATAGACCAACTAACAGCTCCCGTAAAATGGACACAAAGCATTCAACAAATGATTGCTTTAGGTGTTCATGAATATGTAGAATGTGGTCCCGGTAAAACATTACAAGGGCTCATTAAAAAAATCGACCGCTCAACTGAAGTGAGTGGCATCAGTTTCGAATAATGAAAGAAACCGCTTGGAAAAGTCCGTCGAACATAGCCTTAATAAAGTATTGGGGAAAATATGACGTTCAAATACCTGCTAACCCGTCCATCTCTTTTACCTTGAGTACTGCAGCCACATCAACCAGGCTCAAATATGCAAAAGGTAAAGGTGCTATTAAAGTTTTTCTAAATGACACAGAAACGCCGTCATTTATGCCTAAGATTCAATCCTTCTTAGAGCGTACCGATAATCTTTTTCCGTTTGCCCAAGAAATGGATTTTGAAGTGCACACTTCAAATAGTTTCCCACATAGTTCAGGAATTGCATCCTCGGCCTCAGGGATGAGTGCCCTGGCTCTATGTATGATGAGTATAAAAAAAGATTTGGGATTGAGTATTGATGATTTCTTCCAAGAAGCCTCCAATGCATCTAGACTTGGATCTGGCTCTGGTTCTCGCTCAGTATACGGCCCATTAGCAGCATGGGGCAAGCATGCTGAAATAGAAGGTAGTCATGATGAATTTGCAGTTCCGTTCGTAGATGTTGCAGATGTATTCAAAACCTTTCAAGACACCATCTTATTAATTGACAAGGGTGAGAAAACAGTTAGTAGTTCATTGGGGCATGGTCTTATGACCGGTCACCCCTACGCCTCCTCAAGATTTGCCCAAGCGCATGAAAATCAGAGTAAACTACTGACAGCAATGCTTGATGCCGATTTAGAAAGATTCGGTGCCATAGTTGAAAGTGAGGCGCTTACGCTTCATGGCATGATGATGACATCCATGCCCTATTTCATCCTAATGAAACCAAATACGCTAGAAGTAATTAATCGTATTTGGGCGTTTAGAGAAGCCACGAAAAACCCCGTATACTTTACTTTAGATGCTGGTGCGAATGTTCATGTTTTATACCCAGAATCGCATAAAGAGGTTATAATGAGGTTTATAGATACAGAACTACGAACATTTTGTAAGGATAGTAGTTATCTTTGTGACCATGTTGGAAGTGGACCAATACAATTATAAGCAACATATGAAACGCTCCAATCCTTTGTTTTATGGCAAAATCCTTCTCTTTGGCGAGTATGGGATTATTAAGGATAGCATGGGTTTAAGCATACCCCATGGCTATTATAAAGGAGCTTTTCAATTTGAAGATACTTTTAACTCGGTTCAAGCTTCAAGTAACAAACACCTATTTGCTTACTTAGAATATCTTAAGAAAGAAGATGCACCTTGTCACTTTAATCTGAATCAATTCGAATCAGATCTAAACCATGGATTATACTTTGATTCTTCTATTCCACAAGGTTTTGGAGTAGGTAGCTCAGGTGCATTAGTAGCCGCAATTTATGACCGATACTGCCGGAATAAAATTTCAAAAAACCCTGAGAATTCGACTGATATTAAAAAGTTGAAATCCATTTTTAGTTGGATGGAAAACTATTTCCACGGTAAGAGCAGTGGAATAGACCCAACTATTTGTTACATGGGACTTCCTTTATTGATTAAAAGCACGAATGAATTAGGATCAGTTGACTTACCTGCAAGTGAGCTTGGTGCTGGTGCCGTATTTCTTCTTAATTCGGGTGTTCCCGGTGAAACTCAGCCTATGGTTGAAATATTCATGGATAAGCTCAAAGAAGAAGGCTTCCGAAATATGCTTAAACATCAATTTGTGAAGTATAATGATGCTTGTATCAAAGCCTTTGTTGAAGGAGACACAAACCCGCTATTCTCAAACCTTAAAAAACTAAGTAGACTAGTCTTGGAAAATTTCGAGCCTATGATTCCACACGGTTTCCACGATTTATGGAAACAAGGACTAGACTCTGAAGATTATTACTTAAAACTTTGTGGGTCTGGTGGCGGGGGCTTCGTGATGGGTTTTACTCGGGATTATGAGAAGACTCGCAAACTCTTCAATAAATTTGATCCGGAAGTAGTCTATCGGTTTTGAAAAAAATAAACCGCAGCCGCCTACAGATTTTGAAGGTGCTCGCTTTAATGAGCCAAATACGCTGGTATAATATTGCATTATTAATTCTTGGTCAATACCTGATCGCATTATTCGTCTTTGCGCCGCATGACTCAAGATGGAATGTTCTTTTAGATACCAATACGCATCTAATTACGTGGTCAGGTGCTTTCCTATTGGGGTTTGGATTCTTGATTAATTCATTCTATGACTACGCTGCGGATACGATCAACCGTCCTAAGCAAAGTGCATTCGAAAGATTAGTAAGTAGAAGAACCAGCTTAAATACGGCAATTTTCCTTTTGATTCTTGGTTTATTAGGTGCTTGGTGGGTTGGACTCAAGGCTTTGTTATTTTTTGGACTTTTTGCCTTGGGGCTATGGTACCACAGTCACCGTTTAAGAAGCCTTCCAATAGTATCTCATACTAGTGCGGCCATCCTTGCACTCACTCCGTTTTTTGCCATGTCAGTATATCATAATTTTAGCTCAATACACACCTTTGCCTTTGGTGCTTTGTTGGGATTAACACTATTTTCTAGGGAGATGCTTAAAGACCTGTTGATGCTCAAAGGAGATATCATCATTGGGCGTAAAACGGTGGCCAGTGAGTTTGGTGAGGATAAAACACGCTTTGCCTTAATGGCTAGCGCAATGATCGCATGGATACCTACATTTTTTACGAAGGGGTTATTCAATCAATATGCAGAAATTGGTATTTTCATTATACTCATATTGTTGAGTGCAGCAACGCTAATCGCTCTTAAAACAAACCACTTAAGTAGCCTTAGATGGGCTCACCTCATTTATAAAATCATCCTAGTGATTGGTGTACTAACTCTTCCGTTCCTGTAAGAATTAGCGAAGGATATTTAATGTACCGGTGAAAATTTCTATTTTATCAAAAGGTAAATCGGCTATAAGCCTATAATTATAAGACCCCAGAGGCAGCTGTTGTCCATTAAAGGTTCCGTCCCAGCATTCTGTTATATCAAGTGTGTGGAAGACTTCGTTACCCCATCTGTCATACACTGCGAATTCGTACCCTTCGAAGCCTACACCTTTTATTTCGAAACACTCGTTAAGACCGTCTCCATCTGGAGTGAATGCATCAGGTATATAGAGGTAAAAGTCCGTTTCTACGGATACGGTTAATTTGATTGAATCGACACATCCAAAATCACTAGTAACCACTTGTACTACTTCATAGTCTCCAGGGCTCAGGAAATCATATTCAAAGGTTGCGCCAGTAAACACAACTGAATCAATATACCAAGTCCAACTCACCTCATTCTGGGCCTTTTCATTAAATAAGACGCGCAGAGGCACATAAGGGTCGTTCAAATATTGAAAACCGGCACTCGGTTGTGGCATGTTCACGGCTATAGCGCTATCAATAAGTATTGTTTCGCAACCATCTGTAAGGATAAATTCATAAAATGAAGAATCTGCATAGGGCAATACCATTCTTGGAATGGTATTCGTTAGATTATCTGACCAAGTAAAAACCGTTGGTGATTGACCTCCCTGATAAAAGGGAACTAACATTACTGAATCACCTGGACAAACCCGCACCGTATCCTTGGTGTAAACTAAAGGATCATACTCTTTTACAAATAAATCTTGCGCAAAGAGAATTGTATCCCCGCATTCGTCCCACAATGTAAAAAACAAGGTAGTATCCGAATTAACTTCAACATACCTAGTAAATGCGTTAGAGGAATCTATGTGCCAATAGCCATCGTAATTCCCTTCGTATGAATTCAAAACGATTGACAATTCCAAACTGTCTCCCGGGCAATCTACACTATCTAAGCTCGAAGTAATAACTAAATCTCCTAACAGGGAATCTTTATCTCTGATGTAATATGGGATTCGAGTTACAGGATAATTGTAACAATCGGTAAAAACGTAATCCTGCACTACAATGAGCGTATCTATTCCCTCAACTACATTATCATCGTAAATCCAAAAGGTCAAGGTATCTGATTGTTGGCCGGGTAATAAGGTAATTGTATCTGGCAATGTGCTGTAATCAACTCCCTCAATAGCGTTACCTTCTGTTTTAATAGGAATCTTCATGGTAATTCCAAAATTAGAGGAACGCGAGAATATGATCTGATTCTCATTGCATCCTTCTACTATTAGAGAATCATTAAAGGAGTTACCTACGTTCGTAGAATCCGAAATAGAAATTGTTGGCCCTTTCAAGGATTTCTCTTCAAGAAAAACAGCCGAACTCAGAATATTATCACTGACGTTAGCGAGTTTTAATCGAATCGTATACCAACCGCCACATTCAACCTGTGCTGTTGCAGTAAATTTATCCGTATATCCATCCAAGGTTGTCACTGCTCCATTGGAAGGGTTGTAATACATGCTGTGCGCAACGTAATTTGGATTAGCCGTTAAACATTGAGCCGCGCCTCCCGAATTTGAGGGAAAACCTTGGTTTATGGTATTGACAGCGATAGGAACATTTGTACCCGGTATAGTTGCAATATTCTCAACGATAGTTTGCCCAACTGGGGCTGTAACACCGTTGATATAGCTACCTTCTAAAAAGAAGCCAAAAACATCATTAAAATTGGAGCAAGTATACCCGTCGTATTCATGTGAACCAAAACAATAATTGAAGGAAATGCTATCTGATTGCGCAATAAAACTGAATTCTATCTCAACCATGTCCTTTATTGGATTTGTTGCTACAGACATACCTAAAGAAGTAAGCACACTAGCTAATTCCGGGTCAGTAAAGGTCACATCATTTCCCACTCCAGTAGTCATTGCAATAACATCACTCGCATTTTGAGCCGCAACCATGACTATTCCGCTTTGAATTGGAAAATTAGGATTATTAGCCTGAAAATAACCTATCTGATCAGACGAGGGCTGCGTTAATGGCAATCCATTTTGACCAGAATTATAAATGGAAAGCGTGGAGTCTACCAAAATATTGGACGCCATCCAATAGGGGTCATCATAATTTCCTGCGGAACTTACCGTCATTGTTTGTGCACCCATTATATGGAAAAAGAACACGCCAATGATTACGAGGAGGTAACGCATGTCCGAATATAGAAAAATCAGTACTAAAAACCCTTAGAGGCTATTTAGTTGATTCCATGAAAGCCAATCCAAGTTTTCTAACGGACTCGCCCCAATTATGAGAAAGAGCAAAATTTCTACGAGAATTTTGTTCTTCAACGGTCTTTGAATCTATCGCTCTTTTTATCAAGGAACTATATTCTTGCAAATTATTAGCCAGAAACACATGAGGAAGAAAAGTCTGCATTGTAGGCGTATTAGTAGCAACTACTGGCTTCCCCATAGCCAAATACTCATCAATTTTGCGCGGATAATTACCAACAGTCATCTCATTAACAATTTGTGGATTCACACATACGTCAAAAGAATGTACATACGCAGGTAATTCCTCTGGTCGTTTTGATCCAATAAAAAAGACATTGCTTAGCTGATGCAGTTTACTCTTGATAAAAGAATTGTCTTGTGGTCCCACAAGAACAAAATTCCATTGAGGATGTGCGGAAGCTAATCTTTCCAAAAGTTCAATATCTAGACGCATGGCCAATAATGCACCAACATATCCTATTATTGGCCCTTTGATTCCCTCCAAATCTTTTGGTTTTTCAGGGTTTGTAGACGGGTCCCATTCGGTCAAGTCAACACCTTGACCAATATCATAACTATGTGGATTATACTTTTTACAAATCTCAGCTAGAAATTCGGAGTTAGCGACACACAAATCCGATTTGGCCATAAGTATAGGCTCAATACGCGGACCGTGCTTTTTATAGTAATCTGTAAAAACGAGGTTATCTCTAGAGTAATATATATAGGATTGAGGATGGAGCAATTCTTTCAAATACAGCCCTCTGAACATATCCGAATCATTAAATATGATGAAGTTAGAAAAGCCCAAATGTGCTATTGAACGTTGAATCTCTTTGGAAAACACGGCATTAATCTTCCTATTTGCTTGGTCATATAAAATCCCATCGGGTAAGAAATTAACAGATGGGAATATAAGTTTAGGTGTAAAAACCGTTAGGTTTTGGTCTAGATACTGATACTCTGAAACCTGACCTCTTAAAACTTTTTTTCTAACGACTGCTGACTCATTTTTTTTGATAAAACTCTTAAGGTACGTTGCCCAATCCATGGGTCTATTGATATACAACACCCTGTTATGTTTTGCTAATTCCCTGGCAATATCCCTACAATTACTGCCAATTTCACCGTCCCATGCCTGAGGACTGATAACAACTATATCTCTATTCTTGATTTTATTCATATTCAAAAATCAACGTGGTAAACTCTTTACTATTTTTACCGAGTTCAAGGTATAAGCTATTTTGATTCAAAAAAGTTTTCACATCCTCTATGCGTAATTTTTTTAAAGACAAGAATACTCAAAGCACAGCGAGCAGTGTTGTATCCGCATGTTTAGGCATGTTGAATTTCGCTCTTCTAGCTCGCTTTATCAATACAGAATTGCTAGGAGAATGGATTTTCTTCATTGCCTTGTTAGGTCTTCTAGAAATGGCAAGAACTGGTCTCCTAGGCAACGCCTTTCAAAAACTATACTTTGATAAAACATCAGAGTCACATAAACGTGCCG
>MDSX01051354.1_pt1 | contig 25813 bp, 24 predicted proteins | sample 811141 | NCBI WGS metagenome assembly MDSX01 (sample SAMN05326642, study PRJNA326480) | marine metagenome | isolation source: seawater | place: Atlantic Ocean: South East | collected 2010
CCAATATCACCATCTGCTCCAGTAGGACCTGTTGGACCAATATCACCATCCGCTCCAGTAGGCCCTGTTGGACCAATATCACCGTCCGCTCCAGTAGGACCTGTTGGACCAATATCACCATCCGCTCCAGTAGGACCTGTTGGACCAATATCACCATCTGCTCCAGTAGGACCTGTTGGACCAATATCACCGTCCGCTCCAGTAGGACCTGTTGGACCAAATAAACCAGCAGTTAAAATTGGTTGATTCACCCATCTTCCTATAGTTCCTGCTTGATAAACAAGTATATCATTTTGTTGTGCGTTTGTTATCTCTGCTGCTCTATGAAATCCTGCTCCTCCAGTAGGTACACTACCTAATTGTAAAGCAGCTGGTCCTCTTTGTCCATCATTTGGTTCTATTAATTCTTGAGAAGCACCTAGATTTCTTTGCCAAATTACAGGTGCGTTTACATAAATTTCAGATTCATTTGATAATTGCATAATTGGTTGACTGGTAGTTTGGTCCAAAGCAGTTCCCCCTTGACCACCACTCTGAATATAGAAATTTAAATTATAAGATAAATCTCCAACCAGTGTTCCACCTTCAAATTCACTATTCCAAGGCCCTTTTTCTAAAATAATTCCAGCATTTCCAAGTATATCATTTCTAGATGTTTTTGTTTCGCCATTCCAATTTTCAGCCAAAAAACTCATTCCAGCTTTAGGTCCATCAGTAGTAAATGCGGGACCATCCTTGATGGTCGTTCTACTTTCTATTAGCAAATTGTCACGCATTTTCCCAAATTTTAAATTTGCCGGTGCTTGTCTTTCGGTAGCTAATTCATTATTAAAAATATTGGGGGCTCCAATAGTAGCTGATTTAGATTGTGAAATAGTTAATGAACCTGCTGCTCCAGGATCATTACCTTCAACTGTTAATGGTTCACCCATTGGTATTTTACTACCTATCTGAACGCCAAATAAACTTTGAGAGCAATCAAATACTAATTCTGGAAATTGACTATTTGCGCCGGCAACGCCTCCTGGAGGATATTCATCTTTAAGTAGTACTTTATTTGCTCTAAGTAAAATATTTTTTTCGGTCTTAACAGGGCCGACCGCATTGGTCCATTGAGTGGCTGGTGTGTTTGGAACCTCTAAATTAAATAATAATCCACCTTGTGAAGAATTTTTTGCGAATCCGTGAAATTCTATGAATGTTTCTTGTAGCTGTGGGGGAAAGTTTGCTGTTTCATTTCTAGTTGCTGTTCCATAATATATTGCTGCGGCGGAAAGATTACCTGGCGTATAACTAGACTTATCTAATCCTGTAGGTCCTGCGTGCATAATTTCATAAATACCAGAAATACTTGGACCAGTTGGTCCAACGCTACCAGTAGCACCTGTAGGCCCACCCGGGGGACCAATGGGGCCCTGAGGACCAGTAGCTCCAGTTTGTCCAGACCCTGGAGGCCCAGTAGCACCAGTTCCGCCAGGACCAGGAGGACCAGTAGGTCCTTGTGCTATACAATGTGACGATGTTCTATATGCCCTTCTTGCTCCAATATAACTTATATAATTTGAATATGACATCTTATATATTATAAGTATAAATATTATTTAATTTGGTACTTACTAAATTAAATAATTAACATTTACAATTACGAAACTCTTTTTTTGCAGCATTTCTTGCGTCATCTATAACTGTTCCTGGTCCGGGGCCGGTAATTAGATTTGGTGTGACAGTGCCATTAACTCCATATTTATCACATAAATCATTTTTTCTAGCTTTTGCGTCAACATCATTAGGGTTAAAAAGTAGAGCAATATCAAAATTCATTAACGCATTTTGTAAATTAGCAGCATTTACAGTAATAGTACCGGTAGCTACCATACCTTTATACATCATATAACCTAAATTATAATATCTATTCCCTGCTCTTCTTTCCAAATATAATTTATGACTTACATATACATCTCTAGAATTATCATGGTTATCATTAATTGTTGCCATTTATATAATAGTTTAATATATTATATAAATTTATACGCCTGAAAATGGTCCCACAGGTCTTTGATTTTTTATAACAACTAATGGTTCTGGAACGAAAACTCTTGGTGTTTTAAACCATTTTTCTTCTTGTAAATTATTTAACTGTGCGACAAATTTAGTTTTTGGTTTTGTTAAATCTATTTGTCTAATACCATATAAATGACTTTCAATATTAGAAGCATTATTAGATAATACGTTGTTGTAGTAACCTCCTCTCATATTACCACAGTTTATTCCTAAACCAGGTAATTTGTTAGTTAATGGAACCTGGCTATATTTATATTCTCTATATTGTATTTGTTCTTTAAAGGCTTGTTGTTCTTGACAATATTGTCCTGGTGAATTTTTTAATGATGCCATATATAATTACAAACTATTTTTTTTGTAAATTTTCTATAATATTTTTATAAAGTTCAGGATTAATGGGTAAATTTCTCTCCATTTTGCAAATTGCTTTATGGAAATGATAGAAATTTTCAAATGAAAATAACATAGTAAAAGCAGTTATCTGATCTAATCCAAAAGGAAGCCTAGAATTTTTAATAAGTTCTTCAAGAATAAGTTTAATCTGTGTTTGTTCTCCATATTTTTTAAAACAAAAATCAATAGAATCCATTATAGTTTTATGTTTATATTCAGAAACCATAAAAACCTCCAATAGTTCTTTTCTATATTGTGTATCTTGTTTTTCTTCATCTTTTAAATCTAAATAAGTTGTATTTATTGAATAATTATACATATAATTATATTTATTCAATAATATTTAATTACATTTGGAGAAATAATCTTTATCTCTAGATAATTCTCTTGAAGGAAGACCACCACGAATCCATCCATCAGCAGCAACACCTTCACATAAATTGGCAGGGTTTTGTATACTAGATTTCAATGAAGGAACAAGGTCTTGATTAACCTTGAGTGTTTTTTCAGTAAGATTTTTACAAGATTTTTTATCTCCTGAATATGCTCCTTGTTGTAATTTTGACTCTTCAATTGGTCTAGAAGGACCTCTGCCTAAAAATGGAACAGTTAAAAATGGTCTTTGTTGAAGACTAATTCTACATTTTGGATTGGTTTGTATAGTACCAATCTTGAGATTACTCTCACTATCAATATTACAACCTCCTAAACCTGTGTGACTGCCATTAAAAAATACATTAGGTTGGCTTGTAGCAAATTCAATAGGTTTTTTCATACCACAATTTGGTAAGAAATAACTTTGAACATTGTAATTACCAAAGTTTTGATTTTGAGATTCTCTTTCAGAAATACTACACGAATCATCATTGAGTCCTGTTAAATTATCAAAAGTAAAGTTATATACACTGGCCATTCTATATATTTTACTTAAGATAATTTTATTTTAAAAATTAAGTAGTTCTAAATAATGCATTATTTTTTGAGCATTGCAAACTATCTCCTTCTTTACACGATGGCATATTACCATAACAAAATTCAGCGAAATCCTTTTGATTATTGGGTATTTGTGTATTTGGCATTGCGTAAAAATTTCTCATTGAATGTTGGAAAGATAAATTATCTCCTAAATTTTTAAATAATTTTTTATCAACATTTTGACTTTTTTCATTAATATCCTCAACTACACTATCATTATAAGATGGAGCAGCAGGTTTTCTATTTGGATTTTCACTATATTCATTCATTAAAATATTCATAACAGGATTTTTTTTTGTAGGTAAAGTAAATTCCTTTTCTAACACTTTATTTATGTCCTTAACAGCAGCATCTCTCTTTTTAAAAGTTCCTACAAATGCTTCTTTTTTTTGAGATTTTGCTTTTGTTTTATAAATTATTACTAAAATAATTATACTAACAAGAGCTGATACAGGTATCAAGTGAGATTTTGTAAGAAAATAGCCTAAAATAGTTAATATAATAATTAATCTAGTAATAGCATTTAATTTTCGTTCTAAATCAAAATCATTATTAGGCCATAATTCTACTATATAATTTTTATTTAATAAAATGTTGGGATTGTCTAACCAAAAACTAACCATTTGATATATAGTAAATGGTTATTTTTTAATTTTAGTTTTCTGTTTTTTCTTTATCTTTTTTCTTCTTCTTTTTTTTTCTTTTCTTTTTTTTATTATTACCAGTTCTAGATGATTTTTCTACTTTTTCATTTTGCCCCCAAGATGATGTTGTATATTGAATTTTTTTATTTTTTTCAAGCTCTCTTTGTTTTTTTCTTTCTTCTAATTTTCTTAACATCCTTTCTTTTTGTTTTGCTTTTCCAATATTAGATTTCATTTGTGATTGGAATTGCCCCATATTAACTTTACTATTTTTGCCTCCTGTAGGTAATCCCATTTGTTGTAATATTTTATCCATATTTTTCATACCTGGCATACTTTTCATTTTTTCCATTAATTCAGATGCTTCTTGCATTAATTCACTTTCCTTTATTTCACCCGATTTAATTTTAGTATCTAATTTTGAGCCCACCTTTTTTACCATACTCATTAATTTCCCTGGGTTTTTGAATAATTTTTGAAATACATCACTAACATTTGTTGAGTCTTCAAGGTCAACATTTAATTCACTTGCGGTTTCTTCAGCAATTTCATGAGCAAGTCTTCCTAATTTTCCTCCAAGTAATCCATTAATATGATCCTGCATTTCTTCGGGATTTGGCATATCCTCCATATTTATTCCTGACATATCAAATGTTTCACCTGATAAACCATTAAACATATTATTACTTGCGTCCTTAAACATTTCATTCATATCCTTCATTGTTTGTTCTAATTTTCCCTTCAAATCTTCTTCGTTTATAGCTTCAAATAATTTTGCTGTATCTCCAAATGATTCTTCCGAATCTAAACCTTTTGATACTGAAAAAAGAACTAATTGTAAATATTTCCAAATAACATCTCTCGTTTTTTCAGAAATATCCTCTTTCCATAAGTTTTTAAAATCAATATTTGGTAAAAATTTAGTGTTTATTTCTTTATTTTCAAAAATTTCAACATTTTGATATAAAATATCAAAAAATCTTTCAGGGTATACTTTTTTACAGTATGAATAAAGTATAAAACAATCTCCATCTCCTGTCAAAAAATTTATATCCGATTCTCCTAGTTGCTCTTTACATTCTGGAAAAGTTGTTAAAATATCTCTATAAAAATCTTTAATTATTTTTTCAAATTCCTCTGGAATTCTTTCACTCATTGTATATTTAATTTAAATTTAATATTTAAATTAAACTAATCACTAAAATATAATTTACATATTTTTGTTAAATTTTGAATATATTTCATAGCTTTTTTTGATTTTCAATAGTTGTATTTTTTACTAAACTTCTTATATCTTCTAACACCTGAAGTGTTTGTACTTCATTACCTATATCATTTTTATAATCCTTATTAATAAAAAATGTAATATCTCCTTCAGTTATTTCTATTTCATATAAATTTAAAATATTGTCACGCCAGTATGTAATTATTTTTTTTGGATTAACTCTTTTTATACCTTCTATAAATGTTTTACCTGTTTTTATTTCAAGATTTTGTGGAAATATTCTTATTATATCATCGGTAAATTCCAAGAGATGATTATTAAAAGCTTTTAATAGTGAAGACATATAATTTATAATAATTAATTATTTTTAAATATTATTATTTAAATTTATTAAAATGAATGTGCTACAGGGTTTTGTGCTATTTCTGCTTCCCTAGATGCTTGTAATTTTCCCATATCTACTTGACCTACTTTATCAGGTTCATAATCCTCTGGAGGAGTTTCTATTCTATCGTCGTGGTTTAATTTTACAAAACTATGCATTTGTCTTAAACCACCTTCTCCTTTGGCGTTCATTTCTTCGGAACTTTGATCTAAATAAGAATAACTATCACTCATAGAAGTTCCCATTTCATATCCTGAAAACGCTAAAGGTTCTAAATTATTAGGAACTGCCTTTGTTTTTTCACCCATTATTTGAGGTCTAAAAAAATTTATAACATCATCTCCTACTAAAAGTTTATTATTTTTATTTAATAACAATAAAGTAGGCACACTCACTATATTTGGAGGCATATAAATTTCTTTGCCATTTTCTAAAATAATATAAATCTTTCCATCTCTATTTTTTCTTTTATCAATTGACAAAAAATGTATATTATTTTGTATTTTTGTTTTACCCAATTCATATAATAGTTTTTTACAATTTTCACAATATTTACTGTAATACAATACACTACTCATTTATATATCTAAAGTTTTCATCCAAGAAAATTAAACTAATTAAAATTGAAAATATATTAAAATAATATATTTATATTATAATAATGGCTTCTCTAGCTTCTCCAGAAATTAGTCCAAAAGTTGAAGATTCAACAACAACAATTAGATTACCTGTAGTAAAGCACGGAACAGAAAACAAAGGAGTTCTTACTTTTACACTTGAAAATACAAATGTTAGTATAGCAAATGCTTTAAGAAGAGTATTATTATCTGATATTCCATGCGTTGTATTTGATACAGATAATGATAATATCAATATAATCAAAAATACAACAAGATTTCATAATGAAATTTTAAAACAAAGATTAGGATGTATTCCTGTTCATATTAAAGATACTGAAGGTATTGAAAATCTTGTAATAGAATTAAATATTAATAATACAAGTGATTCTATTCAATATGTAACATCTAAAGATTTTACTATTAAGGATGTTGCTTCTGATAAAAATCTTACGGAGGAACAAACTAAAGCTATATTTCCACCAAATAAAATTTCAAAAGAATATGTCTTATTTACAAGATTAAGACCTAAAATCTCAAATGATATTGTTGGAGAAGAAATAAATTTAAAAATAAAATTAAAAACATCTACAGCAAAACAAGATGGTATGTATAATGTAGTAAGCACTTGTGCTTTTGGTAATACAGAAGATAGAGTTGAACAACATAATCAATGGCAAAATATTAGTGAAGATTTAGAATCTAAGGGATTAAATCAAAGTAGAATTGAATATGAACGCAAAAATTGGTATACATTACAAGCAAAAAGATATTTTATTCAAGATAGTTTTGATTTTAAGATTGAAACCGTTGGTGTATATAAAAATGTTGAATTAATTAATATGGGATGTGATAATATCATTAGAAGATTAGATAAAATTAAAGAAAAATGTGATAATGAACAATTAAAATTAAATAAAAAAACTACGGCAATGGAAAATTCTGTTGATGTAATATTACAAGGGGAAGATTATACTATCGGTAAAGTTATTGAATTTATTTTACACGAACAATACTATAAAAAAGATAGAGAATTAAGTTATGTTGGATTCATTAAAAAACATCCGCACGATGATTATTCAGTTATTAGAATGGCATTTTCAGGTGAAGGAGATACTACTTTAAACAACGCAAATGTATATAGTATGGTAAAATTTGCCTGTGATATTGGTATTAAATTATTTGCCAATATTAAAGAATACTTCTAGCTTTAAAAAAAGCACTAATAAATAATATTTTTTTTATAGATATTATTTATTTATTTTCAATATATATATGTGGCGTTCTTTAAAAAAAGGTCGTAAAACATTTTCATCTTCAGTCAATAAAACAAAAAAAGTAGCTATAGATAAAGCTAGAAAAACACATAAAGCTACTGTATCTAAATTGACAACTTCAAAAGAAACTATGGATTTTATAAATAAATTATTTAATAAAATAATACAGGAATCAGCAAAAGCAATAAATAGCGATATAATGCTTAAAAAATTTATGAAAAGAAATAAAACATTATTACCTCTTGCGTTTAGATTATTACATATGTCTTATACAAAATCGCCCCCTATAAAACATTTTGGTAATATAAAATCAAACTTTGATAAAAGATCGGTTAAATACTCAAAATGGGCAAATAATATATATTCCAGTAAAGAAAAATGGGAAAAATTTATTTCAGGAAAAGGTACAATAGTAAGATATCAATCTAAACAACATCTTCCTGGTGGATTTTTAGTTCCAAAATATTCAGTAGTAGAGCAAGATGGTAAAATTATTGTTACTTTTAAAGGAACTTCAACTGGGAATGACGCCCTTATTGATTTATTAGCAAATACAGAATCTTTTATACTTGATAAAAACAAATATTATGCGCATGCTGGATTTTTAAGAGCCGCAACTATGGCAAATGCACAAGTAGGAGATTTAATTAAACAAAAGATAATTAATAAAGAAATTAAAGAAGTTATCGTAACAGGACATAGTTTAGGAGGAGGAGTCGCAGATATGTTTGGTATTCTCTTCTTTGAATCATTGTTAAAAGAAAAAATATCTTTGGAAAATTTTAACGGAGTAAAAATATTTGGTTACGCACCAGGAACAACTATTACTTCAAAAATAAACCCACCATTAAGAGATTTTTTAAATAAGCATAGAAAAAAATGTAAAATTGTAAGTTTTATAAATGATCAGGATATTGTTCCTAGATTATCAATGGAAAATGGTGTAATATTATTAGCTGTATGTGCTAGTATAGCAAATGAAATATTTTTAAATCAAGAGAATAAAGAAATATTTCGCGAAGAACTTAAAACAGCAAATATTTATACACCCTTGAATACTATTATACAATCTGGTAAATTGAAGGATAAAGCCGTAAAAGAAATATTAAGAACAAGAAATCGTTTTAGAGGTGGTAGACCAACAGATTTTTGGGGAACAATTAAATATATTAGAGATAAAACCACAGAAAGATATTCTTCAAGTAAAATGTTAAACATATCACCACCAATAAATACACAACCTATTGGTGATTTGCATTTGTTTGATGGTAAATCATTTTTTAAGGTTAATAAACTTGATTTTCCTATAATTAAAAAAAAATCATTAACAGATCACGGAATGGATGGATATTGTAGTGCGTTGAAAAAACATACACAAATTGGAGGAAAAAGAAAAACTAGAAAAAGACGCAGAAAAAGGAGTAAAACTCGCCGCAAGAAATAAAATTATTGAATTTCACTTTTCATAATTACTTTTAAATCACTTGTAATAATTTTTTGGTCTTTATCAAATTGTTTTTTGATATAATTAATAGAATGCATTAATCTAGGAGGAGGTAATGTATTAATATAGTCAATAACTACTTTTTTATTTACGAATTTACCATCTAATTTTAATTCGTTAATATATAATTCTTGAAGTTTAAACATATGTGTTTTAAATTGATAAGGAAACTCTTTTAATGATTTTTGTTTTTTAATAAAACAATTAATATAATTTTGATATAACTGAGCTGTATATTTGTGTAAATCTCTTCTGAAATCACTGAATTCTTGTTTATGTTCAGGATAATATTTTAAAAAATTTCTAACAGCATCTTGCTGTCTTAAATTATAATATTGATATTGTAATTTTGGACTATTACCTCTTAAATGTTTAACTTCTTCATAGTTTTTATTTCTTATTTTTGTTCTTTGACCTTTATTATTATATAATACAATTCCTTGTAATTGATACGGTAAATTACTAGAGAAGAAATGATCAATCATATCTTTCCACGAGTTTCCTGTATAATTAAAACTTTTGGGGAAAAAACTTTCATCGGTTATAGAATGCATAGACAGCGTAGTGAAATGAGTACTTGTAATATTATTATTATTATAAATAAGGTTATTTTCTATTTTATATTTATTTGTTAAAATAATACCAGGTTGTGTAATAGGGACAACAATTCTGTTTTTAGGATGCTGTAATACAAAACTATAACAAGCTGTTTTATCTAAATGATGAAACTCAAGTCCAGTGTGATTCATAGCATCTAAAAACATATATCTATAAGTAAAATTACTATCCATATTAAAATTACATTTGGCACCGATTGAACTTCTTGTTGAAATTTCCCAATCATCTGTTTGTTTATCAAAAAAAACATTTATCATAGTCCCTTCAGGAAAATGCTGTATATAACATTTATCATATTCATTTGTTTGTGAAAAAATATCAAAATTGATAGATTTTGGTGGTGCGAATGATAAAATATTTCCCTCTTCATCTACAATAATAGACCTAAATAATCCAAGAGAATCCATATTTTCTGTAGTTAATTTATTTTTTACATATTTTAAAATAAATAAATGATCCATTTTTTTTACTGTAATAAATTTCTCCTTAGCATATTTCTTATCTTTTACTAATTTTGATAAATTTGCGTAATCATTTGGCTGGTAACTAGCTGTGATAGACATTTAAGATATTATATAAAAGACTCTTTATATAATATTTATAATGTAATTTCTTCTTAGAGATAATTTCTATGATAAATATAAGTAATGTCTGAAAAGGAATCAAAGTTATTTTTAGAATTAGGTCAAGTTATTAAAATAATTGCTCCGTCTAATTCTGCAATTAATGATAAAAATTATTACATAGAATATTTAGATAACAATAAAGTAAAATTATTGAATGATATGAATTTAGATGATGAAATAGAAATAGGTATTACAAATGGTAGTTTAAATGATGAATCAATAACACAAATAAATATATTAGCAACCCCAGAAGTAAAAGGATATGCTAGACAAAGAGATTTAATTCCTGAAAATTGGATAACAGTAGAATTTGGAGGTGATATCCCATCTATTATAAATGGTCAAATTACTGATTTAGATGAAGATGAAATAGAAATAACAATTTATGGAACAGAACAAAAAATTTATATTGATTTTGGATATAAGGGTATACCTGATGATTTACCTATTGTTGGTATTAGAACTTTTATACCACCTGATGCAACTAAAGAGGCAGAAGATGAAAGTTTATTAGTAGAAGATTTAGAAGATGGCGATGAAGATGATGATTTAGAATTAATAGTTGATAGTGAAGATATCAAAGAAAATGTTAAAGATTTATTTATTGATATAGATGATATTCAAATTGGAGATGATGATCTTGGAGAAATTACAGAGATGATAAGAGTAAAGGAAAGTGAAAAAAGGTTTGGTATAGAAACCCAAACTCAAGATATATTAGATGAATTATTATCAGAATATCCAACAGATAAAAGAAGTAGAAAAGTATTAAATAATATTCATAATTTAATTGAAAGATTTAAACAATTAAGAAGAAAATTTTCAAGATTTGATGAAACAGGTAACGCTGAAAGTATTCTTAAAAAAGGATCAGATTACAAACCATTAATAAATAGCTTAAAAAAATTAGATAAAAATTTACTTTGGTTAATACCAGTAGGAAAAAATTCACATAAACTATTTACTGATGATATGGATATTCCAGATGATGAAATGTATGAAGATGCTGAAAAAATGAATTATGCCTTAGCACAAAATATTGTAATAGAAGCTCAAGGACAATATAAAAGCAATACTGTACCAGATGGTCAAAATAAATATATATATTTGAATCAAACTGTAGATCCTTATTTTACACCATTCTTAGAAACATCTGATACTACCAATATTATAACAAAAAAACAAGTAAATAATAATTTAGATATAATAATCAATAATCTTGAAAATTTTGAATCTCATATGATAGAAAAAACAAGTGTGAGTTCAAGAAAATATGTAATAGATAAATATAATTTAGGGTTAAGTAGATTAGAAAATCCTGATATCAAAAATAAACATAGTAAAGCGATTAGAGTGCCTTTAACAACAAATGATACGGTTGATGTTATGGGATTTGTAAGATTACAAGAACCTTATGTGAAATATTCACATATTAATCTTCCAACAACTTCTATATACGATAAAACAAATTTACACTTTTTCAATTACTTTTATTTTAAAATATTAGAAAATTGGGCTGATGGCGAAGAAATTATTATCAATGAAGGACAAGAAACCGAAAATAAACTTGAATTAAAGGGCAAATTAAAAGAAGAATGGCAAAACACACAAAAAGAATTATTTGGTCATAACACATATTTTAGCTTTGAAGAAAGAAGAAAACTTGTAGATAGAACATCATTAGATGAAAATGATGAAGTTTATACACAATTTCTAGAAAATATGATACCAAAAACTAGAATATTATTTGAGTTAGTGAAAAAATATATTAAAAATGGAACTTCTTATACAAAGATAATAGAGTATTTAGAACCCTTTATGATATATGATGACGATATTTCATTTAAACAATATGAAACTATTAGTAATTTTATATTTGAAGAAATTAATAAACATAAAAAAATATTAATTCAAAATCAAAAAGAATTTTTAAAATTTATTAGAAGTAATAAAAGTTATTTTATTTCAACTATTTTACCAAAATTAATTAAAAATGAAAATCAAGATATATTTGATAAATCCAATTATAACATTACAGATAATATAGATACAGAAGAGTCATTGAAAAAAATGATAAGTTATGATGCGGGTAGATTATATAATTTAGCTTTATCAATAAGTGGATTGACATTTAGCCAACCTATAGATATAGAAAGTAAAATTACAGATGAATTAGAGAATTTAGATTCAAATTTAGAGGAGAAAAAAAATAGTGAAGAAAATAAAAAATGTGAAACCCAAAAAAAATTAGTGAAACGATATATTACTCTTGACGAATTAACCGAAGATAATAATTCACCTGTTTTTGTTGATAAAAAATATGATGAAACTCCTTATGATATAGGAGAAGAATGGAAAAGAAATAATAGTAGTTTGGTTGCTTCAAGCGACGATAGTGAATTAGTTATACAAGCTTTAAAGGAATTTTTAATGGAGAATAATGGTGTTGAAACTAGTAAAGCGCAAACAGACGCAGAAGCTATGATATATGGTTCAAGACCTGTTAAAGAAGGTGAATATGCGTATTTAGATATACAAAGTGATGGAAATTTAAAATATTATGTAAGACAAGATAATATATGGAAATACGATAAATCACTTTCTGGTATTACACCTGATGAAATTAATTTTTGTAATATTAAAGAGAATTGTTTTAAAATTAAAGATACATGTTCTAATTTGGATTCTACAAAGGATATGTTAAAAATAAATATACTTGAAGATATTGAAAAAAGATTTGAAGACGAGTTAATACAATCAATACAACAATTAAAGGGTAATTTATTTATAGATTTAGAATACCGACGAAAAAATTTACAATCATTAAAACAATTAAAGATTCATAAATTACTTAAAAATGATATATACCAACAAACTATTGCTTCAACTTTGGAAGAAAGAGATATAATTGTTTCACCGTATGAATTATTGAGAGATGAAATATTATCAGAACTTGATATAGTAAAGAAATTCGCCAATTTAGATAAATTTATAGATCAATATTGTAGAATGGCAAATGATGATGAAGATGGTAATTGGTTTTATTGTATTGATACAAATATTAAACTTCTACCTACTTTTTTTAGAGATTTGGTAATAGGATTTAATAATAAAACTTATCTATTAACATTGGAACAAATTTATAAAGAAAGAGGTGAAAAAAGCGGTGAAGGAGATAAATGGGTAGATAAATTTAGTGGTTATTATATTTCAAATGATATCGCATTAGATTATTCAGAAGGATATACAAAAGATGGTTATAAAATAAATTCTAGAGAAATTATGGAAGAACAAATGTCAGATAAATTAAGAGGAAGTAGATTGAGAGAAACAAAACAAACATATAATACTGCTATAGCAAAACGCGTTGAAAAAATATTAAAAACATTAGATGAAAAATTATATATAAATACAAAAAAACAATATAATTTTATTATTAGAATTGTAATGAGTTCTATGAATACTAATGTTCCAGATGAAGAAGCTTATAGAGAATTATATAATAAAAGAAAAAAAGCTGGCAAAAATCCTGTAACATTTGAAAAAAAATCGGATCAGGTTGAAATATATTCTATTATTTCTGCTTATATTATTGCTATACAAAGTGCTATACCAAATATTGTAACAAAAAAGGTTTTTGGTGATTGTAAAAAATCATTTACAGGATTTCCTATTGATGGTAACTCCGATTTAACCTTTATTGAATATGTAAGTTGTATAATGTTTGCTTTAAAAAAAGATGATAGACCTTGGAATATAATACCATCAGCATTATCTCGTAAATCTAAAAAAAGAAAAAAAAATTATGATGAAATAAAAGATAAATTTGTAGCAAAAATAAAAACATTTATGACAGATAAACTTTTATTATTAGATGAAATACAACAAAAACTACTAACAAAAAAAGAATGGAGCAAATCAAACAAGTCAACAGAAATAATAATAGATGATTTTAACCCTCAATTATGGAGTGATTTTTTACCACCTTTAATGTCTGTTAATGTAAGAAAATTAAATAATATATCAAGTACTTTTGAAAAAACAGTTCGAACAAGAATGGAAGAAGGTTCTTATGAACAATTTTCTCACTTATGGTCATTATATGGAAAAATTACAAGTTATTCATTTTCTATCATTGAATCTGTACAAAGAGCCATAAATAATGAACCTATGTTATTAGAAACAAAAGGAGGAATACCTTTCTTAGAAAATGCTTGTTGTAATGATGGACAACCTAAAACAAATTTATATTTTTCTGAAAAAGAAACATCTATTAGAACACATAACAATATTGTAAAAAATTTGACAGAAATATATTATAAATTTAAAAATATCCATACTCCTGCTTTTTTCAATATTTCATTAAATACAAAACTTGTATATCCCAATGTATCAAATGAATTTTCAAAAGAAACAATTTATTTAGCTTTTATAAAATATTGTAAATTCAATAGTGGTATTGAATTAGACCCTGATATGAAAAGAGTTTGTATCAATAACACATGTAATTTTAAAAAAACAGATAAATTACAGGAAAAAATTCTAGCTATGGAAGCTAAAAGTTTAAATTATTCAACCGATACATTAAATATTTTATTGAATATTGTAAATAGAAAAAATATTTTATATTATGATTTAGATCCTGCTGTAACAACTGAAAAATTAGCATTAGAAAAAACATTAGCCTATTTGAAAGGAAAAAGTTCTCGTATTTGTCATCCAAGATTATTGGACTATTTACATAATATAACCGATAGATTTGATGTGAGTATTAGTGGTAGTGATGATGATATAGTTACTGATTTTACTAGTTATTTGGATGATATAAATGACAAAATGTCACTTAAAATTAGTGAAAAAATGTTAGAACACGGAGAATTAACAAGTAAACTAAAAGATATTTTATTTGAGTATTCTCCTGAAGGTCAAGTTTCTAGTGCTAAAGTTAAAACAAAAAGAGAAAAATTTATACTTAACTGGGATTTATTAGGTGATAATATTTATATGTCAAAACAAGATGAAACTGGTTTTATTATTTTTAGAATGATTAAACAAATAGTTATTGATATATGTCAAACATATCCAAATATTATATTAAATGAAGTAAATTTTAATAATAGATATGTTCCAAAACATTGGTTAAAAGGTTCAAAGAAATTTAGTGATCGTCATAAAAATGATATTGTTAAATTTATGTTAAAAGATGGTGAAGGATTTTCTAAATTTTATAAAAATAAAAATATAGTTTCCTTATTAGAATTTGTATTACAAAATAATGAAGATTTAATAATGCTTATGAATGCTATACCATTTTATTCTGGTTTATCAGGCAATAAACAAACTGGTTCCATTTTTGATGGTGAAATTTTGAAAAAATTAGCCTATTACTTTTTATTATGTTCATTTTCATTACATATTATGGCATTTGAATCTGATTTAAGAGTAGCACCAGATGAACAAGAAGATTTTTTGGAAGAAGCAGAAGATGGAGAAGATTTAATGATTATAAGGGGTGAACAGGAAAGAATTGAAAAAGATTCTTGTTCTTTGCTAAATCTATATTTAACCAAAATAGAAAAATATAAAAAACTATTAAATGTGTCAGCTGAAACAATAAATAAAAATGTTTTAAAAAGTAAAACTAAAGAAAAAGAACAAATTGTAAAAAGACTTGGTGATTTAACTGTAGAAGAAAGAGAAATTGAAGATATTATGAAGAATAGTTCATTAGGAGATTGGAGTTTAGGTAGAACTAAAGCTATATTTGAATATGATGAAAATCAATATGATAAAGAACGAGAAAAAATGGACAAAGATGCTTTAATGGAATTAAGAAGTGGTGGATTAGACGATGTTAGTGAATTTGTAGGAGAAATATTTAATATATCTTCTGTTTTAGAGCAAATGGAAGGAGATGAAATTACAGATAGAATAGAATCTGAAGTATATAATTTAGACGGATTACCTAATGATGATGATTATGGGGATAGAGATGGAGATAATGAGGGCGACTATTTTTAATTTGCCTATTTTCATAAATTAAAAACTAAACTATATATAAGTTATTAATGTATAGACAGTATATTCGTAGAAATATTACTTCAGTATCTATAATTTTATTTGCCATTCTTTTTTGTATTATCCAATTAGTAGAACCAGCTTTTTTATATGAAAAAGATGGATCATTAAGAAAATTTGGCTTGGGGACTAGAAAAAAAACAGTAATACCTATTTGGTTTTTAACATTAATATTAGCTATTTTTTGTTATTTATTTGTTTTATATTATTTAGCTATCCCTAAATTTCGTTATTAATTATTTATTTAAAATTAATTAATAACATAATATTTAATATCCAAGTTTCCATTTTTGTTTCTTCTCTTTCTTTTTTGGGTTATCCATCATATTAGTTAATTTCGCCTCTAATTCATCTGGGCTTCTCTTACATTTTATTGTATTTATATAACTATTTGAATTTTGTATAACTAAATAACCTGTAAACATATACCATAAAAATTCAGCTATCTTATCTTTAATAACGACAAAATTATATAATTCTGGTATGAATTTCTTATAATTCGCACTTAATATTGAATTTGGAGGAGAACCCATTTTATTTATAAATATTCCAAAATTTTCTGGAGTCATTTCATTTATCATCATTGATGGATCTCTATAAACCATTTTTAAAAGTTTATTATTGCTATCTGTCTTTAGAATATTAGTAAATGTTTCTTTAATTCCGGCACCCATAACACATAAATATCCTATTGTGTTTGAAAATGGAGCTTTCCATCCAGGAAAGAACATCATAACCATTAATAATGCGCCAAAAATAAATAAATTTGGTATAATTGTATAATTTATAGCTGCTATAGTTTGAGGAGTACCTCCACATTTTTCTTTAGCATTAGCCATATTAGAAGATATTTGTAATAAAATCATAATAATTAAATAACATATTCCTAATGCTATACCTAAACTTTTATTTTTAGAATCGTGTTTTTCTGTAAGCATAAATTTTAAAACAAAATATACAGTTGTTAATATTGAAAAATATATGAATGTTGTAAAAGGAGAAATCATTTATAGATAATAGGTATAAAATTTTTTGATTTTTTAATATAATATTTATATGGATATTTCAAAACCTATATTAACAGAACCTGGGGTTAAATATTTTTTAAAAGAAACATTAAAAAATTGTAAAATTAAAAAAAATACAGAATTTAACAAAAATGTTAATTTAGCCTTGTTAACTATATTTATTGTTATTTCTTGTGGATTATTATATTATAAATACAAAACAAGACCAACTCCAGAAGATAGAAAAAAAAAGAAACAATTAAAAAGAGATTATTTTATAACAAAAGTAAGACAATTAGAAGCAAAAAAGGCTAAACAACTTGATCGTCAAATAACTAATTTACCTCAATTTGAAAGCCCATTTGAATTATTACATAAAAATTTTTATAAGACTTAAATATAAATGAGTGATATTGAATTAATTTCTCCAGAATCAGTTAATGCTGACCCTTCACCTGTAAAATCTAAAACAAAAATAGATGAAGAAGAACAATGGAATAATTATATTGATGTTTATAATCAATTACAAAAATTAAAGCTAAAACAAGATAAAAAGATTGAATCTATTAAAAATAATTATAAAAAAAAAAATCCTGATGCTAGCATACAAGATAAAAAATTAAACTTAGAGAAAAAGAAAAAACAAATTAAATGTTCAAATTGTGGTAAAACAGGCCCTTTAATTTTTACAGAGACAAGCGTAATTTGTGGTGCAGCTGACCCCTGTAATTTATCTATAAAATTAGAAAAACCTACTATTGTAGATATTCCAAAACAATTAAAATATTTAAGAAAAGAAATATCATTACAAAAAAGAATTATTACTGAATATAAATTAGATTTGTTATTTGATTTAGATGATGAAGAAGTAATTCTTAATGAATTTCAAACTAATAAAGAAAATTTAGAAAAATTGTTAGATTACGCCGGAGAAATGAAAGAGTATTATGATAAAAAAAATAAAATGGTTGAAATCAATCAATATGACCCTAATACTGGAGAAGAACCTGGTGATAAAATATATGTTTCTAGAAAAGAAGAATTGGAAAAAAATCAAAAAGAATTTAATCAATTAGTTAGTGATTTTAAAAAAAATATAAAACAATATCAGGAAACTGGTGATAAAGATTTATTAAGCGATACAATTCAAATTTATAAAAATAGTATTATTCCTATACAACTTAAAATAAGAAACTTAAAATATCAAATTACTTATATTGATAAAATATCTCAAAGTAATAATGGAAAAATAAATAAAAAAGAAATGCCCATTTTTCATTTTATGCCTACCAAAATAAATATAGAAAATGAATCATTTATTAATGATGATTTTGAAATAGAAGAAAATAAAAAATAATATAAATATGTATATGAAGTTTATTAACGTTCCGTTATTTATTATTAGTTTAGCCATTGGTTTATTTGTAGCTTATATTACTATGGCTCCTACACAAGTCATTTATGTTTATCCAAATCCAGAAAATGAAGATAAGATAAGCTATAAAGATAAAGCAGATAATTGTTTTCATTTCAAATCTAGAGAAGTAAAATGCCCTGAGGACGTTAGTAAAATAAGATCTTATAATATTCAGTAAATAATAATATACTATTATATATAATGTATTTACGAAGACTTATATATGGAGATGCGGGTAAAATTATTATTTCAATAATATTGGGTCTTGGATTTGCTACTTTATTTAGAAAAGTATGTAAAGATAGAGATTGTATTATTTTTAAAGCACCTAATATAAATAAAATTAAAAATCAAATATTTAAATTTCAAAATAAATGTTATACATTTGAAGAAAATATAGAAAAATGTGATAACGGAAAAAAAGTTGTTAATTTTGCGTAATAATACATAATATAGCAATATTAAGTATTATTATATATGGCGACTGCTATCGCATCTTTACCCAATGAAGCACCTGAAAATAATGTTGTTATGAAAGTTTCTGAAACTAATAAAAAAGTTCCAAATCCTCCACAACAAGAGCCTATATCAGTATCAAATAGAGAATTATCTCAGGAATCTATACATCAAATCGTTCAGGGGTTACAACAAGCTGGAGGAGCAACTGTTTTACCAAATAGAGAAATATCTACAAATAATAATCATATTACACAAGATGAACAAATAAAACCTAATTTTATTCCTAAGGCAGAAAATTCTAACTACATTGAAGAAGCACATTCTATGGAAGATTTGATTAAACAAAGTCAAAATAAAAAGGTCGAACAAGATAGATTGGATGTTATGTATGAAGAATTACAAACACCTTTAATGGTTATGATTTTATTTTTCTTCTTTCAATTACCTATTTTTCAAAGAACCCTTACTAAACACGCTCCTTCTTTATTTTTAAGAGATGGAAACCCTTCTTTTTCTGGATATTTTGTAAAAACTATTATTTTTGGGGTAACATATTACATTATTACAAAAGCTATAAAACACCTAAGTGAAATTTAATTATAGATTATTTTTGAAAAATAAAACGATATAAAAATGAAAATATTATATCAGAAAATAAAACTAAAGAAGTCATATTTATATTATTTTTTGAAAGATAAAATGAAGCTAACAGATAAAACATTCCATGTACATAACGAGTTTCGTGCCAAAAAACTTTATCAGCTTGAATTTCATTATTAGAACCAGTAAATCCTTTATAAATAAACCCAATACCCATTAATAGTAAAACACTTACACAAAATATATTTATTTTCGTATTTCTTTTTTTGTTAAGATAAATAATTAAGCAAATTAGCATTAAGCGTACAAAAATGCAAATAAACCATAAAGGATTAATTTTCATTTATATATATAAATTATAGATATAAATATAATTATCTGAGTCTCTTTTTAGTTGTAAGTCTTTTTCTTATTTTTTGTTTTCTTCTTGTTTTTTTTCTTTTTCGTTTTCGTTTATTTTTAGTTTTTTTCTTGCCTCCTTTTTGTTTTTTTCTTCTTGTTTTTTTCCTTTTTCTTTTCATTTTTTTTCTACCACCCTTACTTGAAAGTTTTTTAAGACCCTGTTGTTTATTTGAAGGAATCTCTGTGCCTTCACTTTTACGGCTACGAGCATCTCTACGTTTCTGCTCTTCTAACACTCCTTTTATCTTATCATCACCATCATTTATAGATATACCATTTAATGTTCTCCAGTCGCCTATATTTGGAGGAGCATCAATAAAATCAATCGCCATATCTGTCGTCCCGTCACTTGAAGCGCGTGACAATCCTCTAGGAGCTATAGCACTTCGCTTCATATCTGGTTCTGTCACTCTTCGTATATGTGCTAATTGACCCTCAAGAGGTGTATCAGAAAAAGACATTCCTACTATATGATACTTAGGTTCTTCATCTGAACCATCTTCACTTTCCATTTTTTTATAAGTAAACGCTACCATTGACCCCTCTTGTTCATTATTTGTATATAAATTATCATCTAAATAAATTGTTTCAATGTCATCATCTGGAGAACTTTCGCTTAATGGTTTTGTGGGTATTGACTCTCCTTTTTCATTTTTTGGAGGGGTATAATACCTTGGTGGTGGTGTTTTCTTTTTTGGTATTCTTGTATCAAATTTAAAAACATCTCCAGTATTATATTCACCTTCTACATATCCTCCTATGGGTTTCATTACATCATTAAATGTAAAAGTATAAGGTTGTTTTGGTTTTTGTAAAGCCATTCTAAGAGATTCACCCAATGCTCTAAAAAGAGCAACTATAAGCATATATTTAACCCCTTTGACTACCCAGCGTACCCCCCTTCTGCGTGCTTCAGGATGTTGATGGGTCACTAGTGATGTAGCGTCTCCTATACCTGATATTCCTCGGTCTTCCCAGGCTGTTATTGTACTAGCAATTTCTTCTGTGCGAACTTTTCTACAACATGCTAACATTTTTCTAGATAATAATCTACCTCCTTCCTTAAATTCCGATTGTCTTTCTTCTTCACGAGATTCTCTTGTTCCTGGTATAAATTTTAATATTGACTTTACAGCATATATCTCTAATGCTGACAAAAATGTAAAATATATCCACATCCAATAACTTGTATTTCTTATGTGTAATAATACATCTTGTATAAAATTACCGGTAGCATCCTCCATTGATTCTTCCCAATTACGGACATCTTTTCTTATTAATTTTGCTCTTCTTTTTGCTTGATCAATTGAATCCCCCATACCTGGTGCGTTTACGTATCTAGCATCATTACCTTTCCAAAATAAAGCAAACAAGTTTGCTGCTGTATCTGCTATCGCGCCAAGGCCATCTTTATTACCTTCCGATGAAGTGGCTTCTCTTGATGCTATTATTCTCTTACTTATAATATTAGCACCATCCCTTCCCATTGCCGCAATAATCCTAGATTCTATATCTGAAATAGCATCTGTTTTTTTATCTTGAGCATCAGTAAACATCAGATCCCACGCACTTTCACCACAAATTTGATTTATGTGTCCATATGATACAGAAATAGTAGGATCGCCTACTTCACCACTATCTTCAACTTTTTCTTGTTGCGCACCAAAAGCCTTGTCAGCTAGTTTTTTTCTAGTGTTAAGTTTTTGTAGCAACTCATCTTTTTTTGAAGTATGTTGTGCTTGTGTTAGAGAAACAATAGCTCCTGTCTCACGAGATACTATTTCAGGTGATGGTAAAGCTTTAATTATACCAGTAGTTTGTTTATGTTTTTCATCAACAATTTTTTTTAAAGTTTTTATTTCTTTTAAATGCTCGACATTTCTTCTCTTCATCTCTTCTCTTATGTTTGCGCGAGGGACTTTAGTAACACCTTCGCTATTCTCTCCTCCAAACATTATGTTACCTTCATCATTTGTAATACCTCCACTATATTCTAACATTATTTTTGTAAATTCAGTACGAGTTTCACTAAATTCAGAAGCAATTCTTGGAGTATAATCACGAAAATTTACTTGGAATAAATGTTCAATCTCAGGCAAAAAATTATCTACTTTTTCAGCAAAATTATTAGATATAATAGCCCACATAAAGGCACAAAACGCTACTTTTGTTACTATCCAACAACCCGCCTTAGTTAAAAATCCACCTTCTTGACCTCTAGCAATTCCCTTTTTACCCCACTCCAAAAAATCTTCACCGTACCCTTCCAATTTTTCATCAACTCCCGCAGAATATAATAAATCTTTTCTTTTTTGTTTATCTATTTTACTCTGTTCTTCGGGACCCTCTCTCATTAATTTATCAGGAACAACTACCAATAAATGATAGAAAAGCTCAATGCCTTTTATCATATTGTCAATAAATATCATACGTAATAAATATTCATTTTCTGGTAAAATATAACCTTTAAATCCAATACCTTCAGAAAATGCTTTCGCTCTTTCTTTAACTTCCTCTGATAATTTCTTTCCTTTTGGGTCAATTTTATAATTATCCAACTCTTCAAAAAAATTTAATTGTTTCTCTATCTCTTCTTTGCCTAATCCTTTTTTATTACTGTCAGTCCATTGTTTCTTATTACTAGATAAATAATTTAAAAATGTGATTTTTAACCAAGTATTATAACAATAATTACTTTCATTTAATAAAAACAAAGCACAGTGTTCAAAATCATTTAATCCTCTTACTTTAGCTCCTTGCTCTCCGTGGGCATTTTTATCAAAACCATTAGCTAACCTTTCTTCCATTGTTTTATATTTCGCACTTTGCCATTCTTCATGCTCAGTACCTAGGAGTTTTTTGTGTAGTCTTGATTTTAACATATTTTTTACATCTTCTTCTGTGGGTTTTTTGGAGAAATCCTCAGGCATTCTAAGTGTTGTTATTTTATCGTCGGTTGTATTTATAGTTTCTTGAGCTGATAAATACCTTTTTTTAAGCTTAGCTATAAAATCTTTCTGGATTTTATTATTATAATTTTCTCCTCCTTTGCTTTCAGTGCTAGTCATCATCGTATATAATTTGATTATATTATAATTTAATTAATTTTACGTTCAACTGATTACTGAAATGTTTAACTAAATTATCATTTTTGTAATCTTCTAAATATTTAATTTCTTTTATTCCTGCTGCCAATAAAAGACGCGTACAAATAATACAAGGATAATGTGTTACATATGCTGTTGAATCTCTACAACTTACTCCCCTTTTAGCGCAATCACAAATAGCATTTTGTTCGGCATGAACTGTTGCTTGTTCGTGATTATTTTTTACAATAGACTCGTGAGGTGCTCCTGGTAAATGACCATTATAACCTTGACTAATAATTCTATTATCTTTTACAAGTAAACAACCAACGTGTAATCTTTCACACGAAGATCTTTCAGCAGTAACTTGAACAATTTTTGAAAAATACGCGTCCCAATTCAATCTTTTTGTTGTCATTTAATAAAATAATAATTTAAGGTTTAAATAATTTCTCCATTATAATTTTATTATTTATAAATTATATATGGTTATAAAAGATATCATAAATTATAATATTTCAAATGAAACATTTGAAACAATCCTTAAGGCAACTTTATTATTAGTTTTATCAGTATCTGGTAATTTTTTAGCAGAGACTTTAGGGTGTCAAAGTCAAAAAGTATTAGGTAATATGTTTGTAAAACATATTTTGATTCTGTTTATGATTTATTTTACAATTGATTTTACACAACGAGATCAAGATGTTATAAATCCATTTGTAAATGTATTTAAGGCTGTTTGTGTGTGGGTATTATTTCATTTATTTACGCATATGGATATAGTACCAACATTTATAGTAGGTATCTTGTTAATGATTTTATTTTTTATTTCAAATTATAGACATTATATTGCGGAAAAAAAGAAAATTACAGATAAAAATAACGCAGAGTTAGAAAAACGTGATAATACTTTAAAAATAGCTCAAGAAATATTATTAATAGTTATGTTATTGGTAATAATTATAGGTTGTTCTATTTATTATTTTGAAAAAAAACGAGAATATGGCAAAGCTTTTCGTACTTGGAAATTTATATTTGGTGTAAAAAAATGTAAGGGATATACTCCTAAGTCAGCGAAATTATTATAATTATATATAAAATCTTACTAATTTATATATGACAAAAGTTCCTCAAAGATATGTTCCCAAGAATTTATCAAAAAAAGATAAAAAAAAGCAAAAAAAAGAACTAAAAAAGTCTCGTAAAGCGTATAAAAAAGGTAAATATCATACTAGAAAAAAGGTAAAATCATTTAAATCCAAGGTATCTCCTCATATAGTTAAGGCACGTAAAATGTATAAAATAAAAAATATATCTGCTAACAAGGAATTAGCAAAAAAAACAAAATGTTCTATAAGTGGTTTAAGACAAATTGTAAAAAAAGGTCAAGGGGCTTATTATTCTAGTGGAAGTAGACCTAATCAGTCAGGACATTCTTGGGGTAGAGCAAGATTAGCAAGTTCTATAACTGGTGGTAAAGCTGCTGCGGTTGATTTTCATATATTAGAAAAAACCTGTAAAAAAGGTAGTAAAGCATTAAAATTAGCAAAAAAAGTAAAAGGAAAGGGCACTCGTAGAGTTAAAAAAGTAAAAATAGGAGGAAAATGGACAAAAAAATATAAAAAAAATATAAATTGTAAAAATCCAAAAGGGTTTTCACAAAAACAACATTGTAATTATGGACGGGTTACTAGAAAAGCAAAAGCAACTTTTAACAAAAAGAATAATGTTAGTGGTGAAGTATTATTTGAAGAAGTAAAAAAGGGTGTAAAAGTAACATATGATTTTAAGGGATTAAAAAATGGTAAACACGGATTTCACGTTCATGAAAAAGGAAACTTTAACGGAGATTGTAATAAAGCAGGTCCCCATTTTAATCCATCTGGTCATAGTCACGCTGGAAGAAAAAGCAGAAAACGACATATAGGTGATCTAGGAAATGTTATAACAAAAAATAGAGTAACAAGGGGAAGTTTTATTGATAAAAAAATATCCTTAAAAGGAAAAAATAATATAATTGGTAGAAGTGTAATTGTCCACGATCTTAAAGACGATTTGGGAAAGGGTAAAAATAAAGAATCTTTAAAAACGGGTAATGCGGGTGCTAGATTGAATTGTGCTAAGATTTTAAAATCTAAATAAATATTAATGGAAAAATTATGTCACATGAGTTACGAAAACTAAGTATTATAATTAATCTATATTATTAATAATATACATTAATATATATATATAATGGCAAGTTTGACAACGATTGGAAAAACGATTGGAAAAACACCAGGCTGTGGTGCTTGTGATGGATTTGATTACATAATGCATACTCAACACTGTCCACATAACCCCAACTTCAACGCCGATGCAACTGCTCAGTCTATAAAAGAAGCCGCAGAAAAAGAAAGAAAAAGAGCAGAAGAATTAGCAGCAGAAAAAGCAGCAATA
>MDSX01097502.1_pt1 | contig 25791 bp, 16 predicted proteins | sample 811141 | NCBI WGS metagenome assembly MDSX01 (sample SAMN05326642, study PRJNA326480) | marine metagenome | isolation source: seawater | place: Atlantic Ocean: South East | collected 2010
CCCTATGTCGATTTCAAGAAGTCCGTTAATTTGGGATGTGTATAGTCCCTTAGTGTAGCGGTCCATCATGGAGGATTCTGGTTCCTCCGACCCCGGTTCGAATCCGGGAGGGACTACCAACCGCTCACTCTTCCTCATCGGGTTTGACGAGAACAAACGACGTAATCATCGACATAGGGTCGCCATGAGTAAGTTCTCCAGAATATTCCTTGGCTTGCCCATACGTGACAACTCGTAATCTGAATTGACAGGTTTTCTTGGTTCGCCGTTTTCGATGATGCCGATAAAAATGCACACCAATCTTGTATTCACCATCTGGAGCTTCATCGGTCCAAACAACGTTTTCAATCGGTTTCTTTGATTTCGGCCGGACGTTCATATCAACATCCAGTTCACCACCGCAAACGCTCTTCCGATTGTTGAAGTAAATGCGCTCTCCTGAGGGACAGAAAACGTGCATATCGAGGTCGTTGTAATCGTCCCATGCAAGGCTGATTTGAACTACGCCTGACTTTCCTCCCTCTCGGGCTAGACGCTCCATGAGTTCGCGATCTTCTTCCTCTGTGACGCGCACAGATATTCCAGTCCCCACCTCTTCCTCTGCGACCAAATTGGCGTGAGCGTTGAGGTTGTCTTCATTCTGCGCAATCCAAGTCGCACGATCTTCATCGGACTCTTCTTCTTCATCTTCGGTTTCGACAGCATCACGTTCTGGGATGAAGATTTCATCCATGACCAGTTGGAGGTCAGAATATTGCGAAACTCGCCGTTCCTGCCGTTGTTGATAGGCTTGTCTCGCTGAATCATTGAGCTGGTCGAATTGAAGTCCTCTTGACACGACGTGTCGTCGGGAATTTCCCCGGTCGTTTCGTTGCGAACGCATACTCGATAAAGGGGCTCGACTGGCCTCACGTAGCTGAAGTTGTTGTTTCAATACACGTCGCTTACGGAAGCGATTGATCAGATACAGTACGATGAAAAAAAGAGCAGATCCACCGACGATGATGATTCCAAGGAGGACTTTCTGTTCCACAATCCTCACGTTGTCCTATTCCTTTTTAGGAGATTTGCTGTATTACATGCTCAAGAATTCTGCATTGATGGAATCTAGCATTTCTTTCGGCGGTCGTAGGACGTCGTCGCTTACATCAAGAAGTGGTATGTCAACGATACCTAGATCTTCAGCGAGCGAGGGTTTCGTGGCGTCAAAATACAACAGGCCAGTGACGTGTTTTTTCTCGTCTTCCGCTTCATGGAGTGCCGTCAATGCAGCCATCGAATCGCTTGGGTCATGGTTTTCGGAAATGGTCTCAAGTCGAATGGTCGATCCATCGTGGAGTGTGATGTCAGTGAAGTTTCCTTCAGGAACTTCAACCTCAGCCATCGGTTCAAAATGAGGTATGTAATCTGTCATGTGGAGTGTGACCTCGTTGTCTTTGACATAGGTGTAAGAGCGCATTGACTCGTCGTTGTTGTTGAATGTAACACACGGCGAGATAACGTCAATCAAGGCAAATCCTTTGTGGGACATGGCCGCCTTAAGTAGCGCATTCAATTGCTTCTTTGAGCCAGAAAAGGATCGAGCAACAAAGGTACATCCAAGGTTGATGGCTAGTGCACACAAATCAATGGGCTGCGTCTCATTTGCCTTACCCTTCTTTTTCTTGGAACCGACATCGGCAGTGGCGGAATACTGGCCCTTGGTAAGACCGTAAACTCCGTTGTTTTCGACGATGTAGACCATGTCCATGTTGCGACGAATGGCGTGAATCAACTGACCGATACCGATTGAGGCAGAGTCTCCGTCTCCTGATACTCCAAGGTACAGCAAATCTTTGTTGATGGCGTAGGCGCCTGTTGTTACCGATGGCATTCTACCATGGACGGTGTTGAACCCATGCGATTGGCCGAGGTAGTATGCGGGCGTCTTTGATGAACATCCGATTCCAGACATTTTTGCTACGCGCTCTGGTGGAATTCCGTTTTCCCATGCTGCGCTAATGATGACGTTGGAAATCTGATCGTGACCACAGCCAGGGCACAATGAAGAAGGTCCACCCTTGTAGTTGTCTTTCGGTTCGTTCAACACGTTCAGTTTGATTGCTCTTGCGGGTCGTTCTCTCATTGTGACACCTCACGTATGGTTTTGAGAATTAAATCCGAATAAATTCGGGCTCTTGGTGGCATACCATCGGAGTACGCAACAGAGTAAACCTGTCCAACGATGTCGTTTGGCAATTCTCTTCGCAGAATACCCCAGAGTTGTGCATCTCGGTTGATTTCCAGTACGATTGTGGTCTTGTGTCTTCGAATGAAGGCCTCGACTTCGCTGTGTAGAGGAAGAGCTCGAACTCGACATTGACTGACTTTGAGTCCAGTCTCTTCGAGAAGATCATCGATTTCTTGAATCGAGTTTTCCATGCTTCCGTAGTAGATTACGCCAATTTCTCCTTCTTCATTCTCATTAAGAATTGGTGCAGGAAGGTTATCTCTGGACCCATCGATTTTTTCCTTTAGTCGTTTCATGAGATCAAAATAGTCGTGTGGTTTTTCTGAATACACACCATCTGGATTGTGCCCTGTTCCACGGTACAGAATTGGAGCCATGCCGCTGCCAGGGAGTGTGCGATATGGGATTCCATCGCCGTCCAAGTCACGATAGCGGCCAAAGTTTTCCATTGCTTCGAACACGTCTTGTTCGCGAATGGTTTTCCCTCTGTCCATCGGCTCATCAGGGTATTCGAATCCTTCACATGCCCATCGGTTCATACCGAGATCCAAATCGGAGAGCCCAAACACAGGCGTTTGATAGCGTTCGGAGTAATCGAATGCTCTCCAACCAAATTCGAAGCATTCCTCGACCGTTCCGGGAATAACCACAATGTGTTGTGTGTCTCCGTGGCTGCCTTCGTAGAGCATTGCAAGGTCGGATTGTTGCGTTCTGGTTGGTAGACCTGTCGAAGGTCCAACACGGTTGACATCCCAAAACACGGAAGGAATTTCTGCAAAGTACGCAAGACCGATGAATTCTTGCATCAATGAAATCCCTGGCCCTGAAGTTGCAGTCATGCCACGTCCACCTGCCCAGCCCGCACCAAGGACCATTCCTGCTGCGGCCAATTCATCTTCTGCTTGGATCACTGCACAGGTAGCTTCACCCTCGTCGTTGGTTCGGAGGCGTGGTATGTAGGCAATGATGCCCTCAGCGAGGCTTGAAGAAGGCGTAATTGGATACCATGCCAGAAGTTGTACTCCGCCGAAGATGCAACCAAGTGCTGCCGCTTCGTTTCCTTCCATGAAAAATCGTTTCTTCTCAATTGGACGTGACTCGACGACATAAGGGTCGGTTTTGGTAAAATTTTCTTTGGCATAATTTCGTCCGAGTTCAAGGGCATTGGTGTTAAGTTCAATCGCTGACGTTTTGCCTTTAAATTGACCAGCGACCGCTTTGTTGAGTGCTTCGTCGGTGATGCCAAGGAGTTCAGCAAGGACTCCGACATAGACGATGTTGGTGACGAGTTTGGAGAGTTTTGGATTCAAACTTCGTGCTAACTTTGTCATTGGGACTGGGTAGGACACGATGTCATCTCGCTCAACCGGCATTTTAGAGTCCATATTCCAAACCACAACAGAGCCGGGTTCAAGAGCAGCGAGATCTTCTTCCCAAGTTGCTTTGTTCACGAGAATTTGGATGTGAGTTCGGTCGCCAGGGGCTTGATACCCTCTGTCGGAGAGTCGAACAATGTACCACGTTGGGAGGCCTGAAATGTTGGAGGGAAAGAGGTTCTTACCGGATACGGGAACGCCCATGTCAAAAAGCGACTGCAAGAGAATGAGGTTCGCCGATTGAGAACCGGTACCGTTCGCTGTTGCAATGTTGATGGTGAAGTCATTCGCGATGGTATCCATCTGGTGTGTCCCCCGAGGCCAGTGCGACGGGTATCGCGGCCTCTTGATTTGACCCCATCGCTTTCATCACTTCAATATGTTGTCGTAAAAACCTCATCATTCCTATCAGTGAAGGTCAAAAATAGAAGTCTTATCTGGCCAACCATGGCGGACGATGCATTGGCCGAGGCTTGGGAAAAAGCAGCGAAGGACATCACGAAAGGCAAGAACGAAGGAGCACTGCAGACCTTGCGAGCGGCCGATCCGCAGGCGGCTGACCCGATGACGGCTCGTCTTGTTGGCGAAGCAACCTGGAACATCGCTAAAGCTAATGATTCGAAATCTGATTACCGAAAGGCTGCTATGTTCCTACGGGAAGCCAGCAAAAACAATCCAAAGGACAAGAAAACAAGTTCTCTTTACAACAAACTCCTCAACGAGATGCAAGAAAAGCGAATCAGCGAGACCGTTATTCCACGAATGTTCAACAATGGCGGTCCTACATTGGCGGGAATGGTTGTTATCTTCGGTGTTTTCTTGGTGGTTCTCGCCATCCTATCGGGCGCAAACAGCACAGGTACGTCCACACAAGATAACGTTGTAATGGAAATTTCCTGGACGGATACAAGTAACGTTGAACACACGGGAAAAATCTGGATTGAGTTTTACGATGATGAGACTCCAATGCATGCAGAAAGTTTCCGTGCAAATGCTGAAGCAGATCGTTATGACGGTACCATCTTCCATCGAATCGTTGATGGATTCATGATTCAAGGTGGCGACTTTGAGAACGGTGATGGAACTGGGGCGCATGCAGGTGAATTCTTTGGATGGTGCGATCAAGGCAGTGGTAATTTCGTAGAAACCGATGCCTGTCGCAATGACATGACCAAATGGGTTGTTCCAGCCGAATTTGGCCAAACGCACGAACCAGGCACTATAGCTGCTGCTCGAAGCCAAAATGATAACTCGGCAGGTGGGCAGTTCTATCTTGTTGATTCGGATGGCGCTTACAGCCTCGACGGACAGTATACTGCATTTGGGAAAGCATACCGTGGCGAAATTGACGGTATGAGTACGTCCGGTGTCGAAGTTATCGATGCCATATCCCAAGTCGGCTGTGGACCGTCTCAAAGCGTTTGTAACGACAACAACAAACTCTCAACGTACCCAGTGACCGTGGAGTCCGTTGAACTCATCGAGTCTGAGGACCCGTGGTACAAGTTCTGGTGATGAACTCACAGGACAATCAACAGTTCGGTTGATTAGGGGGCTATGATTCCCGTGGATTATGAGCGAGTTGGACCCGTTTCTAGCGAAACGAGAACTTGAGGTTGGTGGTGCATACTATGCACTCAACGCGCTCGATGATGCTGGAATTTCAACCACGCATCTTCCGTATTCAATCCGTGTGTTGTTGGAAGGAGCTCTTCGCAATTGTGACGGCTTCTTGATCCGAGAAGAGGATGTCAAAGCCATCGCTGGGTGGCAGGCAAACGGTGAACGTGGAGAAATTCCATTTCGCCCCTCTCGTGTTATTCTTCAAGATTTTACAGGCGTTCCAGCTGTCGTTGATTTAGCAGCCCTTCGTGATGCGATGGTCCAAATGGGCGGTGACCCAGAGAAGGTCAATCCGCAAGTTCCAGTTGATTTGGTCATTGACCATTCCGTTCAGGTCGACGTTTCAGGTGCGAATCCAGATGCTTTACACATGAACCTCGATATTGAGTATCATCGAAACATGGAGCGTTACACCTTCCTCAAGTGGGGGCAACAATCGCTCGCCAATTTCCAAGCAGTTCCGCCTTCTCGTGGTATTGTACACCAAGTCAACCTCGAATTCTTAGCCAGCGTTGCTCGGGCAGAGAACAACATTTGGCTTTCTGATACGCTTGTTGGAACGGATTCTCACACAACCATGGTCAATGGCCTTGGAGTCCTCGGCTGGGGAGTTGGTGGAATCGAGGCAGAGGCCGTCATGCTTGGACAGCCGATTTACATGCTATCACCGGATGTTGTTGGCGTTCGACTTGTCGGCACTCTAAACGAAGGAGTAACCGCTACAGACATGACTCTGAGAATTGTTGAGATGCTTCGTGAACACGGTGTTGTGGGGAAGTTCGTTGAATTCTTCGGCGAAGGTATGGCAGCACTTTCACTCGCTGATCGTGCAACAATTGCGAACATGGCTCCAGAGTACGGGGCGACTTGTGGATTCTTTCCAGTCGACGAACGTACCATCGAATACCTCCAATTGACAGGTCGAGATGAAGAGGAACTTGCTGGTGTTGAAGCGTTTTCGAGGGCACAAGGTCTCTGGTACAATGCAAGTGATGCAGAAAAATCCTACACGGACGTACTCGAGTTGGACCTGGGAACGATTTTGCCTGCCCTTGCAGGTCCAAAGCGCCCTCAAGACCGTGTAGATTTGAAAGACATGAAGTCTCATTTCATCGAATCACTGACCAATGAACTTGGATTTGAAGGGCATGGTTTGGATGCATCGGAACTGAACAACGGGGCGATTGTCGAGCGAGACGGAGTGATTTACGATCTAAATCACGGGGATGTCGTAATCGCAGCAATCACCTCGTGCACCAACACATCGAATCCTGATGTGATGCTCGCAGCAGGCCTTGTCGCCCGGAAAGCAAGATCCTACGGGCTGGATGTCAAACCATGGGTGCGAACCTCTCTTGCGCCAGGAAGCAGAGTTGTCACGGAATACTACGAGGCGACAGGCCTTCAGGATGACTTGAACGCCCTTGGATTCAATGTGGTTGGGTACGGCTGCACCACTTGCATTGGGAATTCAGGACCACTTCCGGAAGAAGTCGATGCTGCGATTGACGAGGGCAACCTCATCGTGGGCAGTGTCCTTTCTGGAAACAGAAATTTCGAGGGACGTGTCCACGGGAAGGTCAAGGCATCGTACCTTGCATCCCCTCCTCTTGTTGTCGCTTATGCACTTGCAGGCACGCTTGAAATCGATCTCACAACCGAACCGATTGGAACTGCGTCGGACGGTTCTCCAGTCATGCTTTCTGATCTGTGGCCGACATCGGAGGAAATCGCCCAAGCAAGATCGGCGATTACGCCACAAATGTTCAAACAACGTTATGCTGATGCAATGAATGAACCTCGATGGGATTCGATTCCTTCCGAACCAAGTCCACTCTATCCATGGGACGAGGAGTCGACATACATCCGGTTGCCAACCTTTTTTCAAGATCTCTCTGCAGAGGCGAACCCAATCGAACCAATCCATGGGGCGAAGGTCTTACTGAAACTCGGTGACTCGATAACGACGGACCACATTTCTCCCGCAGGTTCCTTCCCTGCAAGCGGGCCAGCTGGAAAATGGCTGGTCGAGCGTGGCGTCAACAAAACCGATTTCAATTCCTTTGGCAGCCGCAGAGGCAATCATGAAATCATGATGCGAGGGACTTTTGCGAACGTTCGAATTCGAAATCAACTCGCTCAAGGCACGGAGGGGGGGTACGCTCTCAACCACGTAACGGGTGAGGTGACTTCGGTGTTCGAAGCCGCGATGGGCAACGACGGTCCGATGGTTGTTCTCGCAGGTTCGCAGTATGGTACAGGATCATCTCGAGATTGGGCTGCGAAAGGAACGTATTTGCTTGGAGTGAAGGCCGTTATTGCAACATCGTTTGAGCGAATTCATCGGTCGAACTTGGTTGGAATGGGCGTCCTACCGTTGACATTCAAGGAAGGCGAATCTCATGAGTCGCTGGGATTGGATGGTACAGAGTCGTTCTTTATTCCCGTTACAGATGACGTTAAGCCGCTCCAAGAGCTGACCGTAACAGCAACGCATGCAGATGGTTCCAGTAAGGAATTCAATGTCTCAGTGCGCCTCGATACGCCTGTTGAAGTGGAGTATTATCGAAACGGAGGAATTCTTCACACCGTTCTCCGACAACTTGCAGCAGCATCGACATCTTGAAAATCAAGCAACTGGAGTTAATGATATGGCATCGGGAGAAGTTCGTTTCACGTTTCGCTCTGAAGAGACAGATGTCAATGTCGTCATTGAAGGTCAAAGGGAGTGGGTTGAAGGCATCATCGACGAGCTTGGCCTCAGTAAGGTTGGAACCCTGTTGCCTCTTGGCGTTACATCCCCTATCAAGAAACCAGATTTGATGGAGAGCGATGGTGTAGAAGGCGATGTTCTCGCCCCTCCAACCGATATGGGTCCTGAGCCAGATCCAAGTCGAATTCCGGTCGTCAGGCGTCCAATTGGCGCTTTGAGCGTAGAACTTGAGATAGAAAAAATCGGACTTGAACCACCAAGTCGCAGCGACGTGTTCGAATTGATGGATGCGTTTTCAGAACTTGATGAGCCACGGCCAATACAAGGAGAAATGAGCGTAGATCCGATGGCCGAAGCATGGCTGAAAGAACTCATGCGTCTCATCGTTCGAGATGGAGGCAGGACTGCTCTTGCCACGGAGACCATCGAAGAGGTCGCGAGTCCCAAACTCGGTGGTCGCACCGGCGTCGAGCTCAGTGTATGGTTGGAATCCTTGTTTGCTGCAGGAAAACTTGTGAAAATCCATGGTGGAGATGCAACGGGTTGGGGACCGTCCCCACGTTGGCTTGGATAAGTTAGAATTGCGGCGCAATATCGCACATTTGCCCCCTCCCCAGCGAAGCGTGGCATCAAAGGGGTTATAGTGGAAGTATGGCTGGCTTAGTTGAGTGATATTGATGCAAACAAAGACAAATCAAATCGGGGCAAAACTTCGAAGCGTATTTCTTGTGCTCATAATGGTGCTATCGACAACAGCTGCATTTGCAACGAACGCAAGTGCTTCAGCTGCACGAAATTACACAACGAACCGAGATCCTATCGATATCGGCATTGCTGATTTCAACTGTGATGGTCACAACGACATGGCCATCGCAACGGACGGAACTCACACGATCAGTATTCTCCTCAACGACGGTAACGGTGATTTCACCGACCGTTACGATGTCTGGGTTTCGAAGAACACTTCACGTAACGCTGAGTGGGATGAATTTGCAAACGTCCAGTTCCTCGAAGTTGGAGAATTCAACGGAGACAGCGCACCAGATATCGCAATCTTCCAGCGAAACAACCCGTTCAAGACGGACGACAATGGCGCACCTGCTGGTGAGCCAGGGAACCTCACCATTCTCGAAAACGATGGCTGCAGCACTGACTCGTTCAGCATTGGCCAGCGATTCACTCACTTCTGGGCATGGGATCTTGCCGTAGGCGACATCAACCAAGACGGCAATGATGACGTCGTTATTTTGGATCTCCTCAGTGACATCTCAAACCAGCGTGTCGTCACATACATGGGACCGATCGGTGCAAGCACCGCCCCAATGGTAACAGCGCTTGGAACCGCAAACACCAACTCTTATCGAAGTCTCGAAATCGGTGATTGGGGCGAAGGCCAACAAGGTCTTGGTAGCCAATGTTACGACGAAGACATCTGGCTCTTGCGAAGTGAAGGTATCGATTATGCGACCAACCAAGTAACAAACCCTGGAAATGACGACAACGTTACCATCATCGAATTCAACTGTCAAACCAATCTCTTCCCAGCAACCTACACCTTCTCCACCTCTCCTCAAGCAGGTTCTCATGTCGTCAACATGGCCAACACCTTTGGCGCCCTTGATATCGGTGATATGAACGACGATGGTACGATTGACACCATTGCCATGACGCAAGGAAACCTCGAAAACATCACCTTCTCGACTTCATCCACTGTCGGAACATGGTCAACTCCTGCGCTCGCTTACTTCGGCCCATACATCTCATACGATGTTACCGTAGCGGACATCAATGGAGATGGCGAACCTGACTTCGTCAACCCAACTGTAGCATACCAACAAAACACCTCGGACTCCGCAGGAGGTTCCACATCCTCCTTCTGGTTGAACTTCCCTACAACCGTTCAGGTGACGCTATCTGACGGCTCTGGGGGGCACGTCACTCCGCTTTCATACGAGGCTGGTCGCCGACCAAACATTGCTGTCATCGGTCAACTCGCTGGCGCTTCCACATCAGCTCCTGACATCGTTGTTGGACACACTTCCTACAACTTTGGTAACTGGGTGGACAACCTCGGATGGGATGGCCAGTACGACTACGTTACCGTTGTTGAGATGGACAGCAAGGACATCGCAGTTACTGGTATTGAAATCAATCCAGTCGATCGGTTCTTTGGAATTGTCGGAGAAGGTACCCGTGACATCAACGTTACCATCACCAACACAGGAATGGACACGCTTACACAATCGGCGACCCTTGATGTTGAACTGAAGGTCGTTGATGAAGCAAATTCCTCCAACACAACTGTATTCACTCATGATTTCGATCCCCCTGCCGATGCCACGGGTTGTGGCGGAGGATGCACATGGTCGTTTGATGAATACATCGATCAATCTTCCAACTGGATTTTGGAAACAAATCACTCCGTTGGTGCAACCGATGGCAACAACGCACCGAACGTCTCTGCCAATTATCAGAATCCAACCGACTTTATGTGGGCTGGTGAATACAAAACCAACAGCAGTGGAGACGAATGGTCAGGATATGGTCGTCATTGGGACGATGCACTCACACTCACAGACGTTGATTTGACAGGTTCTGATCGAGCCTTCCTCAGCGTCGAATTGTTCCGACATCTTGGATACGGCGCTCTTGGTTCCCTTGATGCAACGACTGGGCAATGGCTCATCGGTGACCTTTGGGACGATGTTGCAATGATTGAGGTCGGGTCTGAAGAGACAGGATGGTCGACCATCGCATGTCCAACCTCTGCTCAAGTAGCCGGTGAATGTCTCTCTGGTTCTTCTGTTTGGGGCGGGTATGACAATGACCGTGCCTTCAAGATTAATGGCTATGGTGGAGTTGCAGAAGGACGCTACTACTACGGTGTGTTTAGCTCAGGAACCTATTACGGATGGAGCAACTTCACACAAGAAGGCGTAGGGGAATTCGATCTCTCGCCATGGGCTGGTGAAACTGTCGATGTTCGATTCCGTCTTCGCTCAGGCTTCGAGGGTTCAATCGCAGACGACAATGAATCTCTATGGAGTGGACGTGACGGATACGCAATCGACAACGTTACGATTTACAAGCAGAACACTGCATATTTCCCGAACCCACAAACACTGCAAAGCAACCTCAACCTCGTGAACCTTGGTCCTGGTGAAGAAGAGACGGCTTCCATTTCTGCAAACCTTCTCAACGATACCATCTACCGAATTTCAGCGACGTTGAGCAATCATGCATGGGACGAACAGAGGGTGAATGACGATATTATTGGTTACATCACACCATTCAATCTGTACGACCCTGCAGTCGAAGGAATTGATTACTTCAACCCCGGTGGTCTTTACGCTGAAGGAATGTTTGACATTGATGTTACCACAAACAACTGGGGCAACACAATGGTTGACTTTGACGTCAAGGCGACGGTCTTTTCAGCAACCCCATCCGATATTCTCTGCAGTGCTCCTGCAGTTATTTGTGAAGAATCCTTCGAAGGCGGTGCTGACGGATACGTCTACAGCGACGATGGTAACCCACAAGGTGCAATCTACAATGAGGCGACATGCAACGATCTCATCTTCAACAACAACGCGTACTGGTTCGGTCACCCATGTGACACATCGACTCAAGGATATGGCGATTTGTGGGAAAATGAAACACTCACCATCCCAGGTGTTGATTTGACAAGCATGTCTGGGGATTTCGTATCGTTGAACTTTGAATATTATGCAGATACGTTCTACGGAATTGATGTTGATGGAACATCCATTGTTGACGTCAACGATTATGCATCCATCAACGTCGACTTCACCAAGGGAACAGACTCATACTCCGCAGTTCTCCTCGGACAATGGAACGATTACGACGAGGATGGAACCTGCCGTAACGATGACAACAATGACGGATTTACGAACTCAAGCGAATCCATCAATCAAGCAGAAATCTCGTTCATCGGCGACGCTGCAAGCACTGATGGATCGGGTGGCAACTACAACGTCTTCTTCAACACTGACGACCTCGTTCTCACTCGAAGCATCGACTTGACTCACCTGTATGTTCTCAACAACACCGCTGCAGACAGCCTTCAGTGGTTCCGCGAGTGTATTTCCCTCGCAGGTTCAACTGTGGACATCAACTTCGAGTTCCAAAGCGACGGTGATGGACGAAATGGAATCAATGACGGATTCAAGGGTGTTGCGTTCAACAACATCACACTGCAAGAATTCACCTTCTACGAAGATGCATCGTACACGGTTTCCCGTACCAACGTTGACGCAGAGGAAGTCGCAACCACAACCATCGCAAACCATGAGTTCTTCTCAGGTGTTTACATGATTCGTGCTGAGACAATCTTTGACAACACAACTGCTGGTGTATCTTGGTACAACGACAACGAGATGAGCAACTCAAACAACATTGAGCAAGTCATCTTCAACGTTGAATCGGTTGACATTACGCTCGGCAAGCCAAGCACCCTCGCATGCTTGGACGACGGTATCTACGAGTGCGTACTACCAATCGATGGTAGCTTGACGCACAACTGGGATCTCAAAGCCACCAACGGTGTGTTGGCAGGTGACTACATGTTCTACATGACCGTCGTCGATGATACTGATGGCTCTCAAGTCTATCAGGTGTCTTCGTCTCCAACAACAACTCCTCTCAACTCCAACGAGCGCATCGATCTGACGTTCCCTGCGTACAACAGTTGGACGGACGGACACAGCTACAACATTAGTTTCCATGCCGAACTTGCAAACGGAAACCCAAGCGGTAACGTTCGATACTTCCATGCAACCTTTGTTGACCAAATCGATGTCGCCATTTTGAGTGATTCAACTGCCCGCACATCCACGATCAAGGAGGACCTCCAATTGCTCGGCATGACCTACACACAGTTTGCCATCAACGATTGGACAACTTACCTCGATTCTGGCTGGATGACGCATTACGACAAGATCCTCTTGCCGTGGCAAGAGGACATTGCTGCAAAGGATGTAGAAAGCGGTGGACGAGGCTACTATCAGAAACTCGGCTCAACAGCAAACCGACAGACGCTTGAGTCGTTCATGTCTGCTGGCGGTACCGTACAAGCTCACCTTGGCCCACAAGGTAGCCAAATTTACGGTCTCGATGTTGGATTAAATGGACGTCTACCGTTTGGCATGGATGTCCAAAGCCGTAACACTCCTGAGACCAAGATTCTCTACACCGACCTTGACATCGCAGATCCATTCCACCCGATTATGAACGATGTATCCACAACTGCCTTCCAAGGCTTTGAAGGAGACGGAACCGTTGCAACGGCTGTTCTCAACACAAACTCTGTGAGCACACAAAACGTTCCAGGTGTTTGTAATGGATACATGGAAGACGGTGGATTCTTCCAGAGCTTGTTGCGAACGAGTGCAAACAGCAAGGACGTCATCATGGGAACATGCAGTTACTACCAAGGTGGTATGATTGTATCCACCATCGACGTTGCGACGTACTCCTCTCGTGCTGACAGTTTGACCTTCCCACTGCTTGGGAATATGTTGGGATACTCCGTTACGCCATATCCAGAAGGGTTTGGTGCAATGGGACAAGACCTCGGTCTCATCATCGACGATCAAACGCCAGGTATCGACCCATCGACCGGTGGTTACGCTACGCATTACATGAAGAGTGGAGCGACGGTTAACTTCGGTTACACCTCAGCAACATCGGCAACATTGACCGCTGACTGGATTTTGGATGGACCAACCAATTGGGTAGGAGATACAATGGCGAGTGGAACCGACCACATTTCTGAAGCCTCACCGTCCGCCACGTTCTGTAAGACGGATCTCTCCTCAGCAACAGGATGTCTACAAGGTGCACAGTGGACTGTAACCCTCTTGCTGCACGATGATGCCGGCCACGCTCGAATCATTTCGGTTCTTGTTGAAACCAACGATGTTCTTGCCGATGCCTATGCCCCTGAAGCAAACATGAGCATTGACATGCGTGACGAATACTCTGACAACATCGAATACATTGGAACCAAGACGGTATCCAACACAGAATGGGATGTTAACAGAATCATTCTCAGTGAAACAGGAGAACTTGTAGTCCACTTCGATGCAAGTGAATCCTTTGACGCAGACGCAATCGACCCTGACAACGACAAAGGTATTGTTACCTACGAGTGGAAGGTCTTCTTCGATGCACCGTATGGAGACACATCGTTCAACCTTGAAGGTCACACCTTTGAGGAAAGCGCAGCCAGCAATGGTATGTTCTCCTACAAGTTCCAAAACGTAACAGTGGACGACTCGGGAACAGCAGAATCTCAGATCCGTATGGAACTGCGTGTTTACGACGCTTCGGGTAAGTTTTCAGACAAATTCAGGATGTACTTCGTCGTTGTACCAGAAGGATACGGTGACGAAATTCCTGTTGTTCAGTATGATGACTTTGAGAACACATCAGTCGGTGTTAGCGAATCAACCTACACCATTACTGGAACGATTCTCACCGGTTCAGAAACCGGTGAGGTCTATGTTGAGGCAGCATTCTCACGTGAGGATTTCTCCTCATCTGCCATCGAGAAGTACAATCTAATTACCGACAACAAGTTTGATCGTTCCGATGCACTTGCTGACTCCGATAGATTCGAGCTAACCCTCAACATCGACGAATTCTACAGCAACACAAGCGAAGTTGTTGAGATTTGGGTTCGTGTTTACGAAGGGGACGACGAGCGTTGGTCCGATGACCTCACCAAGATGGTCCTGATCAACCTCAAGCAATGTCGAGGACTCCTTGCCAATGAAAGTGCTCTCGCTGCTGGTGGAGAATTCGTTTGGAATGCAACATCATCCTACTGTGATTGGGTTGGCGTGTGGACGTATGACTCAACAACAGGAACGTGGTCAGAACCAGTTGCTGACAAGCAGTCAGGCGAAGAATCGAGCGATGACAATTTAATTCTCATCATTGGAATTATCGCCAGCGTTCTGCTTCTCCTCGCTCTAACTGTGTTCTTCCTCCGGTCTGGTGGTGACAAGGTCGACAACCTCAGCGCTGCTGCTGCTGGTTATGGACAACAGATGGACATGACGGAACAGTATGTGCAACAGCTGATCGCTCAAGGCTATCCAGAAGAAACTGCTCGAGCATATGCTGCACAGTATGTGGGTCAGGCAGCAGCAGCTGCTCCGGCTGCTGCAAGCAATGACTTGTACACGCAATACTACAACCAGTATTTCCAGCAATTTGTCGCCCAAGGGTATGATGAGGCAACAGCTGCACAGTACGCTCAACAGTATGCTGCACAAGCGCAACAACAGCAACAATAGCCCTCTTCAGACCTCATGGTCATGAAGATGGATTGAAAAACCCCAAGGGCTCGCACAGAGCATGGAAGGTTTGGATACCGGTGACGGCTATGCTGTCCGTAATATGGAACTCGCTGAAGAAGGATCGCTAAGAGTTGACTGGGCTCGCTCGAGAATGCCTGTTCTAGCAGCATTGAGAGAAGAAGCAGAACGCACAAAACCATTGGCAGGAATGCGTGTTGCAGGTTGTCTTCACGTAACGAAAGAGACCGCAGTCTTGGTTGAAACCATTGCTGCAGCAGGCGCTGAACTCTCCTGGTCTGGTTGCAATCCTCTCTCGACTCAGGATGATGTGGCCGCTTGGATGGCTCGTGAAGGGTACTCAGTGTACGCATGGCATGGGCAGAGTGTGGATGATTTCTATTGGTGCATCGACAAGACTCTCGAATTCAAACCAACGCTAACTCTTGATGATGGTGCAGACCTCATCGTCCGTGTACACGGTGAACGTTCCGAGTATGCAGAAGGTGTTCTTGGAGGAACCGAAGAGACGACAACAGGTGTACACAGACTTCGAGCAATGGCTGCCGCTGGGGACCTCAAATACCCCGTCATCGCAGTCAACGATGCCGTAACAAAGTGGGATTTTGACAACGTCTACGGAACTGGACAATCGACGCTCGACGGAATTCTGCGAGCAACTTCAGTTCTCATTGCTGGCAAGACCATGGTCGTTGCAGGGTACGGGCACTGTGGAAAAGGTGTCGCCATGCGTGCACACGGCCTCGGTGCGAACGTCATCATTACAGAAGTCGATCCACTTGCTGCGCTTCGTGCAGTCATGGATGGGTATCGAGTCATGACAATGGATGAAGCAGCACCACTGGGTGATCTATTCTGTACTGCTACAGGCATGAAAGACATCATCCTTGAGCGTCACTTCGCAACCATGAAAGATGGTGCAATCGTCTCCAACACAGGACACTACGATTGTGAAATCGATGTTGAAGCCCTTGAAGCAATATCAACCTCAACACGAACCATTCGGAAGGACAACGAGGAATTTACGCTTCCAAACGGAAACAGAATCCATCTTCTTGCTCGTGGACGCTTGGTCAACCTTGCAGCAGCTGAGGGCCACCCCTCGGAAGTCATGGACATGTCTTTTGCAAACCAATTCCTTTCGCTTTGCCGTCTTGCTAAAGAAGCAAGTGAAATGGGTAATGAAGTCTATGACATCACGCTTGAGCAGGATCAGGACCTTGCAACAACGAAACTCGAAACCATTGGTGTATCAATCGATCGTCTAACCGATGACCAAGTTGAGTACAAGGACGACTATACTGCAGGAACCTGAGGAATCATTCCTCTTCAAACGCAGAGAGTCCTTCTTCGGATTCTTCGTCCGAATACGAATCGTCGTCAGAAATGTGTGACGAAAAGTCAGGCAGTTTTGGTTTCCAATCTCCTTTGAAGGTCTCCTTGGAATCGACAATCTTGAGCATCCGTTCTTGGAATGCAGGGGGCCGTCGACTAAGAATGAACATGAACAATTTGGACAATCGAATCTCTTCAGGTACGACAACGTAACCTGTTGCTGTCTCAAAGTCCATGGCTCGCAAGAGGTTGAATGCTGGGCGGTTAAGTCGTTGGAACCAACGGCGTGAAATTCTCATTCCAAAGATGACTGTCGTCAAAATAAGTAATGACGTGAGACAGAACCCTCCAAATCCAGAGCCAAAAATCTGCGGTGCCATAATGACTTCTAACATCAAAATTGGCGTTGTAATGAGAAGGAAAATCTTGGACTCACTGATTGGAGGCTTTGACATTCGCAATTTGATGGCTTCCCAGCCATCATGGTGCTTCTCCCAAGGCTTGAAGTGTTCAGAAGAAGGTTGTTCGCTTGCAAGTTGACACATCTGGTGTAAACGGGCAACACGTGCATATTGGGTTGTGCCGAGATCCATGTTTTCATCAAAAATGGATTGAAGTCGGTCACTTGCCTCTCCATAGAGCCCCATATCCGCAAGAATAGCGGCCTGTTCAACGATTGGTGTCACTTCCTCAGGGGCATGGTGTCGAGCATCTTGCCACCACTGGAGGGCATCCATGTACAGTCCGAGTTCGTCTGAAAGCAATCGCCCTCCACGAACCCACATGGCTAAATCATCGGGTTGTAATGCGACGACTTTCTTTGCAGCCGAGAGCGAGGAAGCTGCCTGTTTCAGAGTAGGCTGCTTGCGCAAACCAGGGAGGCTTGCATCCGAAACCACTCTCCAAGCATCCGCATGTTCTGGATCGATTTTGATTGCTTTACGAGCATGAGTCAGCGCCTCTTCTCGTTCATCAGCCTCCAACGCTTCAAGAGCATCAAGATAGTGGGCTTCTGCAGTCATGTGTTCTCAACTCAATCGTCTCGGTCTCGACCTTGGTATCGACGAGGACGGATGGGTTGAGGTCCTCGGTTGTGAGCATGCCCTGGGCGTTTACCACGTGCCTTCCGATAGCGTTCATTTGGACGGCCATCATCTGTATTTCGACGTGGGCGACCACGTCCTGAGTCTCGCCGATCATCTCGTCCACGGCCTGCATCACGTCGGCCATCACGACCGCCTTGCGTTCTGCCATGGTCTCTTCGTCCATCACGATCGCCTCGATTTCCTCTGAAATCTCGACGTTCACTGCGACCATCACGACCGCGTCCTCGTCGGTCTGAATCTCGACCACCACGTTGTCCACGACTCGAGAAACCACTACCTGAGCGCCTCTGTCCTCCGCCACCCCCTGGCTTTGGCTTTCCACACTTGTTGCATTCCGTTCGGAAAGAGAAGTTGACATTGTTGCAAGACGGGCACTCCCAATCGTTTCGGCCGTGGTTTTCTTGTCGTGGGCGGTCTCGACGGTTGTTTGACCGAGTGTTGTCTCTGAATGACGATTTGTACCCCTTGACGTTCCCTTCTTTGGCCTTCCCGCAGGAGTTGCATTCAGTTCTCCATGCAAAATTGACATTGTCACAATCTGCACAAATCCAGTCGCTTTTTTGAGAATCGTTACCTCTGCGGTCGTCTCGACGATTGTACGGTCGGTCATCACGTCGCTGGGAACGATTGGAACGTTCCTCTCTCCGAGGGCGTTCTTCACGTTCCTTCTTTGCACGAACAATCACGGTCACGCCAAGGAAAGATGCATTGTCTTGATTGCGATCGAGGTGAGCAACATGAGCAAGCGGGGAGTCTGTTGAACCGAGAACTGCATCGACTTTTCCGATGTAGTGGCCATCCTCTTCTCGTACAATAATCGACCCAAGGGCCGGTGATGAACCACTGAATGTGACGATGAGGCCACCTTCGTGACTTGAACGATCTACGGTACCCCGGAACATGTCCCTCATCCCTGCGTGCCTACCAACCACGTTTGAGTCTGTTGGTCAGTCACGGCGTGAGGATATCCATCCTGCAGCAACCAATCCTATGATGACGGTAGCAAACATACCAGGTGCTGGGAGGAAGCCTGCGTCTTCATCATCTCCATCATCTATAATTCCATTTCCTGTTTCATCTGCTGAATCCGTGTTTGGATTTACTACCTGAAGAATTTTGAAAGTTTCTCCTCCGGACTCATCTGTTACTTTGATGATGACCTCATATGGAGATTGCACATCTGTCTGAATGCAGCGGGCAATCGGTACTTGTATTTCCCAAGCAAGATTTTGTCGGTCAAAGTTGGTTGTTGTCTCGCCGCATATTGAAAGAATCATCTCGACATCTTCGCCATCAGGATCGATTACGTTTCCTGTAAGCGTGAATTTCAATCCATTGAGCTCCCATTCCGCCTCTTCACCCTGCAAATTTGTCTCGACTGTCACGGTTGGTAACGTGTTACGTTTCACGAGGTCGTAGTCAAGCACGAAATTGTAATCCAACATACCTTCAGCCGTTGCAGTTCCGCTGATGACCACTGCACCAGGGCTCAAACCGGCCAAGGAGAGATTGGTTTCGGTTTGTCCTTCCAACACTTGAGTGACTGAAGGACCAACCTTTGTGGGCTGATGCGCATGGGCAGTTACCGTCAAACTCGTGACGAGATTTGTGGCGTACCAAACGACACCGATCTCATCTCCAAACGTCAACCCCGGTAATCCAGCCATTGGATATACGACGGTAAGCACTTTTCCAAAGGTGTAGTTTCGATGTTCGGCAGTTTCGGCACCGAAGGCATCAACACCAGCACATTGTCCGACTGCGCTAGAACCGTCGGCTGTGACGTACAAGCCAGCATTTTCATCCATTCGTACGCTCCAGCCGCCGTCATTGAATGTGCATTGGAGATTCCATCCGCTTTCGTCGACGACCCACATACTTGCCTCATCATGGGCCAACATTTCACCGCTGGTTGTTCCTACTGGGATGATTGTTCCATCTTCAGGAGCAAGAGAACTCCAAACGGGAGCATCGTTTGTGAATGGAGCCATCGTCGTAAAGTCAACAAAGAGGTTGCGTACCATTGGATAGGAACCGATTGGGTAGTCAACATCTGCAACAATTCTCAATCGGCCATCGGGCAGAAATTCACTCACAGGTGCTGCGAGATTTTCGTTGAGTACTCCATCATCGTAGAAGCCCGTATCTGCAACTCGGAGTCCTTGTTGCACAGGGAAGGTCATCACAAGCTTCGCATCGGTGATGTTTGTAATGTTCATTGCCAACGTAAAGTTTGAGTTGCCTTGATTGGGAAGTTGGTCAAACCGCACGTTGTTGTTCTGATTCTCAGCGATGAGAAGATGAATCTCGAGATCGTCCGTGATGGTCACTGGAACTTCCTTGCAGCCATCTCCTGAAAGTGGGCTGCTGCAGGATTGCTCCTGCTCATGGCCTGTTGGGACGAGATTCACTTCATCGAGAGCAATTCCATCTTCGACAAATTCCAAGTCATTCCAATCAACATTACCTCGATGTGAAGGCCCTTCACGAATTCCAAGTCGAGTTTCCATGTCAGCGATGCACTTTGGACCAATCGAGCGAACAGCTTCTCTTTCATCGGTTGAAATCCAATCATCGTCTCCACCTGGAACGCCTTCAAACAGGCTGTCTAAGTTATCTCGAACAATCGCAGATTTGCTACCATTGACCCATGCTTTAGCATCCATAACTCCGGTCGCCCAGTCATCGTTTACATCGAGTGTGAACAGAGCAAAATCGTACTCAAAGAGGTCTTCGAAAGTATATCCGCTGCAGTCGACATCGAGGCTACCTTGGCGCCCAGAGGTGCTTTGAGCAGTTTCATTTTCGTCCAACGTGGACATTTCAATCGATGGGCTCACAAGGGCAAGGAGCAACATGATGAGGACGGGTATCATGCTTAGACGATACCGACATCGTTCATCAATGCTTGGTTAGGAACAGTCACGGAACGAGCCGATTGAGCCTACGTTGGAACAAGTAAAGCGGGACAATTGTCCACACGAAAGCAGCAATGTAGGCGCCAAGAGCGGAAACTCCTCGTTCAACTCCGTCCAATCGAGTTTCGAGAAGGTGATGATAGACTCCGTTCGGCGAAAGCAGATCAAGTCGTCCTTCAAAGATGAGATAGCCTTGATCTTGCGTGTCTCCAACTGCGACACCATTCAGTGCCGCAAGAAGTGTTGTGAACAAGACCCACAGCAGTGTAAAGAGGAACCAAAGCCCAATGGAGAAGGCAATGGCTGAACCTTGTTCTCTGGCAATGCTCGATGCGAGCAAGGCAAACACGGTGTACCAGAGAAGAACCAACATGGCTGCAACGACGTAGATGATGGCGTCACCAAGAGGAATCCACATGTCACTACGGTAGCCTACGAGCAGCATTGAGATGAACAGAAGGAAGGTGACCGGGAAGGCGATACTCGTCCAATGTCCAATAATCATGACCACGCCTTGTCTCCACCGAGGCATGGGTTGGGACAAACGAACTTCAAGCACTCCATTTGTTCGATCACGACTTATTCCATCATGGGCGATGAGCACGGCGGCCATGGTTCCTGCAAACACAATCCCTATGCTTGCTAAAAACATGGTTTCTGTTGCATTCTCCGGGATTTGATTGGCAGGTAACTGGATGTTTGGATCCGCAAACCCCCAAGCCATACCTGGGATGAACAGAAGGAGGATTGGTAACATGATGAGCATACGCGTCGAGAACAACCGCTCTTTGCCGAGAGCAAAAGCAAGATGGAGCATTCGTTTTGTTGGCGTCACTCTTCTTCACCTCCAATCGTGCGCAATGGAATCATGCTGCTTTGTTCGACATCCATGCCTATGGTTTCACGGTCAAGTCCTGTCGCAGCACAAAGCAATTCGATGAGTGTTGGAGGTACAACTCGCCATGTTGAAATCTGGAATTTTTTCTCGATGAGTGTCTCAAGAAGGTCGTGTCGACCTGATTCGATCACGTACCTGTGTTCGTTTGCGGCGTCAACGTAATCAAGAATGTTCAATGTTTTCGCCAATGATTCGGGAATCATTTTGTCAAGAACCAATTCTGTCATTTGTTGAAATCCAAGCGATGATTGAAGCGATTCAGTCGTTCCGTGCGCAAGAAGTTGTCCGCGATGAAGGAGAGCGATCGTATCCGCAAGAAGATCGAGTTCGATGAGATGATGACTCGATATGATGATCGAAATTCCTTTGTCTGCCAACGAGCGCAGGAGTCGCTTGAAAGCGTCCGTTGCCACAGGATCCATTCCGTTAAACGGTTCATCGAGGACGAGGATCTCTGGAGTCCCCAACAAGGCAACAGCTAACGACAGACGTTGTCGCATACCTTGACTGAGCGAATCGAGGGAAGCATCAATTCGGTTTCGAAGACCCACAAGTGAGAGGACATCCAGGGCTGATTGAACAGAACATCCACGCAAGTGAGCAAATTCAGTCATGGTTTGACGTATGGTCTGTTGGCTCGACCATCGAACCTGTTCTGGCATGAATCCAACCATCGAACGTAATGTGCGTACGTCAAGCTCCATTCCTGCCTGAGAGACGTTTCCCTCCTCAAGCGGTAAGATTCCACTGATCATTCGCAGTAGTGTGGTCTTGCCAGCACCATTCGTGCCTACAAGACCGATGATTTCGCCCTTGGTAATCGCCAAATCAACGTGAGTGATGCCAGCACCTTTTCCTTTTTTCAGTGGGTTGTACCACGTAGGCTTCGGGATGCTGTGACGAAAACCAATGGCGGAGAACTGCATTGCAATGTCGCCCCCCATGAGACGGCTTAGGAGGTACCTGCCTCAAATGCTTTGTTTTTGCTTGGTGTTTCCCAAACGCCTATCATGGTCGATGTACAAACAACCTGTATGGGGTTGACTTTCGATGTCATCGGTTTCCTCCTCGTTCTTGCATCACTTCCTCTCACGTTTGGAATCTACAAAGTTGCAACAAAAAAACAATCACTTCAATTTGCGACGTTCCTTGGGAAGAAGACATCAGTACTTGCAATGATTGGATTATTGTCGTTGTTGATTGTGCCGTATGGTATTGTGGCCCTTCTCCCCATTACACTGAGTTTGTCGTTTGTAAGCCCTGCAGGTCGGATGGATTGGAGTGAGTACAGAGCACAACGATTAACGGCCATTTCTATTGTTCTGTTGATGGTTGGATTTTCCGGCTTGATGCCGGTTGAAACACCTCGTTCACCAGAAGAATGGGGCGAGCCTTTTGCCTCAGAAAACCCGTATGCACCCGTTTGGCCAAGTAGTGAACAATACACGTGGGTATTCGTCGAACCTCTCAATCCAACCAATTTTGAGGTTGTACAAAGCCTCTCGCTTCGAACACCGCACCAGACAAACCCGTTCCAGCAGGTCGAATCGTCGGTTTTGATCTCCTCGTTGCTGGGCATGCAGGAATCAAGGATGCGTCAAGCAATCGATCTTGTCGATGAGCGACTCCCTCTCCGGATTGATAGCGAATCGTTTCGACTTGAACAAAAAGGCGATGCGCAATCACACACGTTCCGGCCCGACTCAGGTTCAGTTGAACTCAATGTTTGGGTGTACGACTGTTACACAACATCGGGAACAGACCCTGAGGGTTCAGAAGTGGGCGAGATTGTCGTCGTCGGCCAATCGAAGTGGGGCGGAACCGTTGATTTACTGGTTATTGTCCGACCATTTTTCCATGATGGAGTGGCCTCTGATCCGTATGCCGAATCCTATGTAAACGCATGGCTTGATGTATAATTTAGGGAGACCTAAAATTATATACTATCGTTTTTAGGGTAACCTAAAACAGGTGCATCTACATGACCTCGCAATTTTTGTCCTCCTTATTGCAAACAGGTAGAACTAATCTGTTTCATACATTATTGGTAATGCGAAAAACTCGATTACAGCATTGGAAGGAATCGAGCCAAATCGGAGCTTACGTGGGGTAATGCTCCGTCTGTAGTACTACCAAAAGTGTCATTCCCCGAGCCCTTCCAGGCAAAAGCCGCTGTGCTCGGGGCCTCTACTTCATGCGAGACCAGAACTTTTTGTCCGGTGATAGACATCAATGTGCCCTTCAATGAATTCGATACTTTCGACCAACTCATAATCGGGTTTGAGTACCAGCGTCAGTTTGTCGTATTCCCACATTGACAATTTGTGTCCTCGAACATGAATGACCTCGAACGGTTCAGAATCGAGGATCTCATTGGCTTGACCAGAACTGACGTGCCCCCATCGCGTGTGCTCATCGATGACGACATGACTGTCCATCCGGTCGAGATAGAGGTTCCAATACTTGGCATAGGGCTGAGTGATGATGAATGTGTCGTCCTGTTGATGCTCAACGTTGTCATCAAGCCAATGACTCATGCCCTTGAAATCAGAACGCCCACCTTGTTCGTAATATTCGAATTCATGGACGTACCAGTGAGCACTGTTAAGGACGAACATGAAAGAGAAAATAATTGCAATCAGCATGGAGGTTCGCTCGACATTGGTCTCAGAACGCTGCGCGTTAAGCCTTCCAATCAGATCAATTATCCTTGAGATTCCAGTTCCAAACAGAATGTACCACGCTGGCATTGAGAAGACAAAGTAACGAGAAACCCACAGATTTCTGAATCCAAGAGAATAGAGTACAACAATCAACATGCTTCCCGCCCCAACTGCCCATACGAACCATTCCAGTTCTGAAGAAAGGCGCTTCTTGTTGGAAATGATGGCTCTGTGGAGCAGCAGAAGAATTGGCGTTATGAGGACAAAGTACCACATCGCTTCTGCAATATCTGTGATGCTGCCTCGGGTATCAAAAGCAAAAAAGTAGTCGAAGAGCGTGACGACAGGGCGCTCGGGCAGATCGTTGATCCACATGCTGTGATTGGTACTCGTGGAATCAGTACGCATTTTTTCCAGCATAAAGACAGCCAACATTGCAACTGCAAAGGAAACCTTCAGACATTGTCCTGATTTCCCTTTCAAAAACACAACAACTCGATCAAGTTTGGTTTTGTTGTCTGGATTTTCTGCTCTCCAAGCTTGTACAACGCGTATGGAAAAATCCGCAAGCAGTCCGAGGACGATGACCAGTCCAGCGAGGTAGTGCACAAGATAGGAAAAGGAAAGCAATGCGATGCACAAGATTGTCTCGTTTCGAGAAAGTCGTCGGTCTGACCGGATCAACAACAGTGACAGCCAGATGAAGGTAGTCGTGAACATGTACGGACGAAATTCTTGACTGTACATGATTGCAACATGCGATATTGAAAACATACTTGCAGCAATAATCGCTGCTTTTTCGTCATGAAATCGCCGGGTAAATTCTGCGACAATGAAAACAAGAAGAACACCTGTGATGGCGCTCAAAGAACGCAATGCGAAGTCTGAATCTCCTACCAACAACTTCCAGTAATACATTAGCCATGTGCCCATGCCGACCATCGAAAGCCAACCTTCCATTGTCGCTCTCCAAGTTCCTTGACTGATGGCGTGGAGTGTGGTGAGTTCATCGAGCCAAAATGATTCAGTGTCCAGTCCTCGGAAACGCATTATTGCAGAAAAGACGAGAATTGATACGATTGTAATAATGTAGTTCTTGCTTACACCTTGTTTAATCGAAGTGTTTTTGTCATCATGAGAAACGGTCTCGGTGGAAGCATTCGGATCGTCGTCGTCGTAGTGTCGGACACCCGGCTGTGATTTGTCGACAGCGTCCATGTGCATCGGATTTAGGGGTTCCTAATAAGTTTAGGGTGGCCTAAAACTTATGAACCACCCCCTGTTCGCACAACCATACCGAGAGGTATCGGAAAGTGAGAAAAAATGAAAATAAGTTTGAAACAAACCCAAGGAATAACCCTGATTTTGCTGATGATGATGGCTGCATTTGCAGGCTGTATTGGCGGAGATGACTCCGACGATGACTCGAGCAGTTCTACTGCTACTGACAGCAGTTCAAGCACTGCTGACAGCAGTGACAGCAGTGACAGCAGCGACAGCAGCGACAGCAGCGACAGCAGCGACAGCAGCGACAGCAGCGACAGCAGCGACAGCAGCGACAGCAGCGACAGCAGCGACAGCGA
>MDSX01052028.1_pt1 | contig 25786 bp, 23 predicted proteins | sample 811141 | NCBI WGS metagenome assembly MDSX01 (sample SAMN05326642, study PRJNA326480) | marine metagenome | isolation source: seawater | place: Atlantic Ocean: South East | collected 2010
CCCCCGCACAAGGGGCATAGGGTGATATCAATATTAAAGACTCTTTTAAGTCGTTGAGCCCAGGTTAATGGTGCAACAAGATCATTCCGACTCGCTGCTTGCTCAGCCATTTTGTGTCTTTTGTCATGCCCTTTGTTCTGCGGTTTGACTGGCCAGAAGTAGCCTTTGGCATCGTAGACGCCATTCAGGTACAACATATGAAAGTGAGGATTTAAATTGAGAGCCGAACCGAAGCGCTGAATCAGCGTAACCGCACCACTCTGGGCTCCTGATTTGACGGTCATGCGGGCGCGTTTGATCAAGAATGTACTGATTACGCGATGTACGATAGTGAGCACCTGACTCATCACCTTCGGGTTTGTCGCGAAGAGATAGCGTAGCGGATATGGCACGCTCAACACCCATTGCCTAATCGGCCGCTTCGGTAGGACCTCGTCAACCAGATGTGCCGCACTGTCTACCATCCGCCTTGCGCCACAGGACGGACAGAAACCCCGCCGCTTACAGCTGAAGGCGACAAGCTTCTCGTGATGGCAGGTATCACAGCGAACCCGCAGAAAGCCATGCTCCAGGCGGCCACGCTTGCGCAATCCGGCGAGCGAAGGTCGACTTTCCACTGCCGCTGCTGCCAACTACATTAATCCGCCGGGCGGCCTGATTCATGGCAACAGTCCTGATTATTGACTGGATTCAAAACATGAGAAATTGAAAAAGGTTTCTTCGGCAACAACAAAATTGAGGTTCAACAACCGGAGTGAGTCATCGAGGTCAGCTGTTACCACAAGACTGGCTTCACCATCCCAGGTGGCACTGAGCAACTCACCAAGATCTTCTCGCGTTTTCCAGATTGCCTCATTAACGCCAAGTGATTCTATTAATGTACCTGACCCGAGCGTCTCACCATTGATGTCATACAACACGCCACCGATATTATCGATGGCTGTGTCACCCTGATTAATGAAGCGAACGAACGTCCTGTTCGCAGAATCAAAACCTTCGATGTTGTGAACTGCCTTGCTGCGCACGCAGTTCGTATTGCTTGTCAGTCCGCTTGGACTCGTGAGTCGGGTCATCAATTCGAAACTCGCGTCCGTGGTCGTAATCTCCAGCATCGCAGGACCGGACCAGGTTGAAGCGGTCGTCAGAGACTCCAGGTCAGTGGCGGTCAAAATTAGACGTCCGTTACTTTCAATCAATCCGCTTTGTAAGGGGCTGTTTTCGATCCCTATCTGATCACCATCCCCACTCCACAAGGTACCCGTAAACGAAATGCTTTCTGTTCCGGTGTTGATCAAATGTGTTTCGCTGACGTTCAAACTGCTCGCGTTTGTCATCAAGTAGACACGCCCACTGCTATCATTCTCAAAGCAGGAGAAATTGAAAAAGGTTTCGTTGTTTACAAAATTGAGGTTCAGCAGTTTGAGGCCGTCGTATTGTTGATCCAGCTTGAGTGATGCAGTGCCGTCCCATCCAACGCCCGCCAGGTCAATGAAGTCATCCCGATTCACCCAAACCGCTGCTTTCGAAGCAAGTGTAGACAACAGCACAATCCCGGTCGCTCCCAACACCTGACCATTCTCGTCATAAAGCGTGCCTTGAATGTCGCCGATATCCGAGTCGCTGGTGTTGATGAACCTGATGAAGGTCTTACTATCTGACTCGCTGCTCTCGATGTTGTGAACCATGTCTTCACGTACGCAGTTTGTGTTCGAAATTAACCCGCTTGGACTAGTGAGTTTTGACATCAGGTCAAAGTCTGCCGTACCGGTTACCTCCAACATAGCGGGTCCTGACCAGGGCTCAACACCAAACAAGGTCTCCAGCTGGGCTGCTGTCAGCAACAATCGACCTCGCGAGGCAATCGACCCGTCATGCAGCGCTACACTGTCCGCGCCCAATTGCTCTCCATTGCCGTTATACAGCCGACCGGTGAACCCCTGTGGAACAGATGCACTGTTCACGGCGTGTAACACCGTAAAGTTCGCGCTCGAGGAGGTCGTAATCAGATAGGCGCGCGCCACCGTCTGTTGATCCTCATCCGCATTGTCCCCAATGCCATCTTCATCGGTATCCGCCCACTCGTCACCATCTTCCGGAAAGACATCGTCAGCATCTGCTACGCCGTCTGCGTCATCGTCTGTGTCAGCATTGTTACCAATCCCATCGTAATCGAGATCCACAGATTCGGTTGCATCGAAGGGGAACACATCCTCAGTGTCAGCCACGCCGTCATTGTCATCGTCCAGATCATCACTGTCATTCACGCCGTCGCCATCAAAATCTGGCGCGATCGTGATCGAGTCGAGCGTCACCAGGTTTTCTGTTCGTACTGACCCGCTGCTGAAATTGATGGTGGGGGTTGAACCAAATGCGCCGCCAAAATTGAATCTGGGCAACCCTGCGATCTCGTCGGCAACACTCATGCCGTCGGTCACAATCCCAAAGACAGTAAAGCCGCCATTCTGGTTATCAAGATTGCCGCTGTTGTCTGCGAGGTTGATAAACCATTCGCTTGTTGCACTATCTGGATCACCACCTAACTTCGCCATCGCGACAGTGCCGCGTATGTTCGACCGACCGAACTCATTGACCACGGGATCCACAACATCAATATGCGGTGCTTGTCCTGTTGTTTCGTTGAACAGGTAACCGCCACCCTGAATCACAAACCCGGGCTCGCTTCGGTGAATAAAGGTACCGGTATAGTCGCCGCGGTTAACGTAGCCAAGGAAGTTGGCAACGGATTGCGGCGCCTCATCGTCCAGGAGCGAAATTTCAATCGAGCCGACAGGCGTTTGAATTGTCACGACTGTGTCAGCGTGCGCAGTCGCTGGCCATAGACTCGTTAACGTCACGTTCGTTAACAACAACAGTGTAAGGAATGGTTTTCGGTTTTTCACTTTCGGTCTTTTGGACGTCGTCCCAATCATAGGTAACTCTGCTATCCAGACCGTTTGGGGGAGTGCAATGTTACATTGTCTGAGGTTCCGGGATCGCTGCCTTTGGTTCTCGGCATTTCGCTTCGCGAATTGCCTGCCACCATCGTTATTTTTTTGCTTTGCAAAAAAGAACGTTATTGCCTGTCGCTCATCGTTTTTTTTGCTTCGCAAAAAAGAACGATGTTGGCGGTGGTGGCAGTCTTCAGCTAACCAGTCTCCACATATTCCCTGTTATCTAGGGAAAATACAGGCAAATTTTGTGAACAATGCCAGCCAGTACCCGCTAATCAAGAGTTGCACCTATATATAGTCGGATATCCTCACTTATGTAACAGGGAATTTATCTGGATAGAAACGCCGCCCGCTCTGCACACCATGTTTAAAGGGCTAACCAAAACAACGGCTGCTGCTCCCTATAAAAACCTGCTGGAAACCTTTCGCGACTATTCGCCATGCATAGGTTGAGGAAGCTAGTTTGTTTGCTTTTGTTTCAGCAGATCCAGTGCGACATCTACTATCATGTCTTCCTGACCCCCGACCATTCTTCGGCGGCCAACTTCGACCAGAATATCCCTAGTATCAACACCATAAGTTTCGCTGGCTTTCTCTGCATGGAGAAGGAACGATGAGTAAACACCGGAATAGCCAAGTGACAGCGTTTCACGATCTACTCGTACAGGACGCCCCTGCAGCGGCCTGACCAACTCCTCAGCCGCATCCATTAATTTATTCAGGTCGCAACCATGCTGCCAGCCCTTTCTATCAATGGCTGCGATAAATACTTCAAGTGGCGCATTACCTGCACCTGCACCCATACCGGCCAGACTTGCATCAATGCGGCGTGCACCCGCCTGTGCCCCAACTATTGAATTCGCGACTCCGAGAGAAAGATTGTGATGGGCATGAATCCCACGTTCGGTTTCCGGAGAGAGCACCTTGTCATAGGCTTCAACGCGTGCCTGGTATCCATCCATATCCATAGCACCACCACTGTCTGTGACATAAACGCACTGCGCGCCATAGCTTTCCATCAGCGCGGCCTGCTCTGCCAGCTGCGCTGGCTCAATCATATGGCTCATCATCAGGAAGCCAATCGTATCCATGCCGAGTGATCGTGCAGCTTCAATATGCTGCTGGGAAATATCCGCCTCAGTACAATGCGTTGCGACTCGCACTGACGTCACACCAAGCGAGTGTGCCTGCTTTAGGTCCTCTATTGTTCCGATACCAGGTAGCAACAGGGTCGTGAGCCGCGCCGACTTAACAACATCTGCGACTGCCTCTATCCATTCCCAGTCAGTTTGTTTACCAAAACCGTAGTTGAAACTACTGCCGTTCAGCCCATCACCATGTGCTACTTCAATAGCATCAACGCCCGCCTCATCCAACGCACTGGCAATATTTCGCACGTGATCAATACCGTACTGGTGTCGGATGGCATGCATACCATCACGCAAAGTCACGTCCTGAATGTAGAGCCGATCAGTAGAAGGGTCAAAACTCATACCGCCCCCTCTTTCAGATTTTCGGCAACCTTCTCTGCGGTTGCGAGCGCCGCCGATGTCATGATATCGAGGTTCCCTGCGTAGGCAGGCAGGTAATCCGCCGCTCCTTCGACCTCGATAAACGTAGTCGTTTTGAGACCCTCAAAGTCGCCGAACCCGGGGATATGTACTCGGTCATTTGACCCGAACCGTTCAAACTGAACTTCCTGCTTCAGGCGGTAACCGGGGACATAGGCCTGCACTCGTTCAACCATTGCCTTGATAGCCATTGTAATCTCTTCAGGCTCAGCACCCGAAGACAAAGTGAAGATCGTGTCTCGCATGATCAGCGGGGGCTCTGCAGGATTAAGCACAATGATAGCTCGCCCCTTGCCTGCACCACCCACACGTTCAAGACCGAGGGCTGTCGTCGCCGTAAATTCATCGATATTGGCCCGTGTACCCGGTCCTGCTGAACGCGATGAAATGGACGCTACAATTTCCGCGTAGTGAACCGTCGCAATGTTGGAAACTGCCGCAACAATGGGGATCGTAGCCTGGCCACCGCAGGTCACCATATTGATGTTGGGTTTATCAATCTCATCACTACCGTTCACCACCGGTACTACATACGGGCCAATAGCAGCTGGCGTCAGGTCGATCATTCGCTTACCAGCTTTCAGTGCCACGTCACTGTGATATTGGTGTGCTCCAGCTGAAGTGGCATCAAACAGGATGTCGATATCCTGCCAGCAGCGCATGCTTGTCAGGCCATCAAGACCTTCTGCAGTCGTTTCAATCCCATACTTTCTGGCAATGGCGAGCCCTTCAGAATCAGGATCAACACCAACCATCGCCGCGACCTCGAGAACAGCGGATTTACGAACAACTTTTGCGAAAAGATCAGAACCGATATTCCCGGAGCCTATGATGCCGACCTTCATGATCGCTCACCGCAGTTGAAACGTACCTCACCAAGCCCGCCGATTGCTGCTTTGATCTGCTGTCCTGCTGTCAGGCTAACCATCGGCCCCAGTGCACCGGTCAGAATAACCTGGCCTGCTTTGAGTGGCTGTCCACGGTTCACCATAGTACGAGCCAGCCAGGCCGCAGCATTCAGAGGATGCCCTAGACACGCCGCACCTGCACCAAGTGATGCAATTCCATCATCAACTTCAAGCACCATACCGCAGGTATAGAGATCGAGACCTGCCAGTGGTAGCTGCGCATCACCCAGCACATAAAAAGCTGACGAACCGTTGTCGGCAACCGTGTCCGCAAAGGTAATACGCCAGTCTGCTATTCGACTGTCTACAATTTCGATGGCAGGTGAAACATACGCCGTAGCACCTGCGACCTCCGCTGCCGTCACATCAGGGCTCACGATATCCTGCTCGAGCACAATGGCAATTTCTGCCTCAGCCCTCGGCTGGATCAGCTGATTCATGTTGAGCGAAGCGCCGTTAGCAACCAGCATGTCACTGAAAAGTACGCCAAAATCAGGTTGATCAACTCCCAGTTGCTGTTGCACAGCCTTTGCAGTCAATCCTATTTTCCAACCTGCGACTTCACGTCCTTCCTTAATCCAGTGCTCGGTATTCAGTGACTGGATTTCATAGGCTGTATCAGTGTCCGTGGATTCAAGTACGTCACGGAGCGGTTCGATGGGACCAGACGTGTAAGCATCTCGCAATCTTACCGCTGCATCGTGCGGCGAATTAGACCCTGTCATTGTGACTCCTCTTTCATGCTGTGTGTGGGACTGTGGTCTGGACACTGTCGTCGCAGAGCACGAGAAACCTGAGAATCTGAGAAACCGATATTAACTATAGTTACTATCGGAAAAGACGATGCGAAATATGACCTAAATCTGGTGCTAAATTTGATGGTAGCGTTGCCAAAAAGATCGTATAGTGAGCATATACTCATATTACTATTATTCACTTAAGAGGTATATAAGAAATGAGCTTAGTAACCGCTGAAGAGAATAGTGCGTTCTTTGCTGAGGTCGCCGAAAGATCCGCAGCTTCTGGTTGGTGTGCAATTGGCACACTCCATAATGGTGAGCCGCGCGTTAGAATGGTTCATCCGACCTGGGACGGCGATATTGCATGGTTTTGCACAAAACTCTTATCTCCTAAAGCACAAGAATTGCAGGCATCACCGCTGGTTGACCTGCACTGGCAGGTATCACCACCTGACTTCTTCCATGTTAAAGCTCGAGGGCGCGTGGAACTCTACACAGATGTGGAAACAAAACAGTACATGTGGGACGTGATGGACTTCGACCTAACGAAGTTTGCTACCGGGCCGAGCGATCCGGCGATCGTCGCGATTAAAGTCATCCCCACAAGAGTAGAGATCTCACAGTCATTTGGTCATCAGAACATCCGGGTCTGGAGCCACTAGTGCATCAAATAAAAACACCTGGATTCACTAGGGTCACTATTGCATATGATACAACTTATTATAAATCTTCCAGCTTGCGCCGTCCCTGACTAGGGACAAGCTGTCGATGAATGTTTGCCCCATATAGACGTCTTTCACTCTCGCTACTGCTGTGCGACCCGCGACATCAATGGACAACACTTCCAGATACGCTGGTTCTCCCTTTTCTTTTGCAGATGGCTTTTGAGATTCAACGAAGTCACCGAACGAATCCCTTGTCGATTCGAATAGATCATTATTCGGAGTATGACCGACAATCATTGCATTTGGATGGAATGCTTCTTCCACCTTGCTCTTCGACGACTCATACATGCCGTCGAAGTATGTTTGGATAACCTCTTCGATTGCTACACTAGCGTCGATTTCGTTCATCTAGGGCCCAGTCCTCAATTTTTGTTTATAAACACTTGTAGTTAGATCGACGGTCTAACATACGACCATTCCTGAGAAGTTTTTGCCATACCATTCTTGATAATCCAAACACGAACAAATACCAAAACAAATACCAAGCGGTTTTTCTTCCGTCATCGTCCTGAATTTTATATATGAGTGTGAGCTCATATTAACTCACCATTTATGCAATTTGGCAATCCTGGTTGTTCGGTCCAGAATCAACATTCAAAATCAAATACTTGCAATTTTCGCATATATGAGTGTATGCTCATTTTATTTCCTTTATGCAAGTGTATGACTCAATAGTCATTGGCGCAGGAGTGAATGGGCTAACCCTCGCTCTCTACCTACAACGAGCAGGTCTGAAGACACTCGTTGTTGAGGCTGAATCTGAAGTCGGTGGATTGGCACGCACCGAAGAACCATTTCAAAACGGTTTCAAACACAATCCACATGCAAATTACCTTTGTTACTACGACGTTATGCCAATGGTTAAAGACTTCGATCTACAATCGTTCGGCCTAAAAACGATCCAACCAGAAGCCCAACACGGAATCTGTTTTGCAGATGGACGCCCGCCAATTGTCTTGCATCGGAACGATATGCTTGAGAAATCGATTTCAAGCCTCTCACAATATTCTGAGCGAGATGCCAAAACTTACGCAATACTGAAAAGAGGCCTCAACAAATTTGATCAGTTAGTACACGATGGAATGTACAAAACGGCAAACCCTGACTGGTTCGCACGCCAGCGAAGTGCCTTATCGTCTATCTGTACAGAAGCCGGTATTAACAATGTGGGTAGTGGTACAGCATTGAGCCTTATCGACACTCTATTTGAAACTGATGAAATTCGAACTTTGATGTATCAGCTGGCTGAGGAGTTCGGAGTCCAGCTTGATGAAGTCGGTGGCGACCTGAGTTTCGTTGGAGTCCCACTTTGGCTTGCAGGTCAATGGCGACTACCAGTCGGTGGGATGCAATCTTTTTCGGACGCTTTGGCAGCAGCAGCTAAATCCATGGGTGTGGACTTTTTGCTGGACGCAAAAGTTAGTCGACTGATTATTGAGCGATCTCGGGTTAAAGGCCTGTTCGTTCCTGGTCATGGAAAAATTCGCACAAAAGGTATTGTGGCATCCACTGCCGGTCTGGCAACAACACTTCTGGAGTTACTCGACACCAAACACCTGACGGACGAAACCAGAACACGCACAAAGAAATTCGCAAAACAACGATACGACTCTCTTGGAAGCGTCACATACTGTCTGCACGATGCGCCTGAATACAAGTCTGCACGTTGGGATTCTTCCATTAATCAATGTTTCCACACAATGATTGGATTCGACAACGCTGAAGAAACGCTAGCGTATTTACGCGATACCCGGCATGGGTTACTGACATCACCTCGAGCCGCAGCGCGTGTTAACACTCTGTGGGATCCAAGCCAGGCCCCACCTCAAAAACACGTAGCCAGTGCAGATGTATTCCTTCCCCATAGTTCTGCCTTCACCGCGGAGAGATGGGATGAGATAAACAACACATTTACAAACAAGTTTCTCAAAACATGGCGAACAGTCGCACCCAATATGACCGAGGCAAATGTCATCGCAAGTAGTTTCAACAATCCCGGAGACTATGAGAGACAAATGTTGTTCCAACTCGGGCACGAACAGTATCGAACAGGGGTCAGAGGACTCTATGTTTGCGGTGTGTCAACTTATCCAGGCGGAGGCGCACACGGCGCCTGTGGCTACAACGCGTCTCAAGTCATCTCCGATGATCTGGATCTGACTAAACGCCGTGTCAGTCCCCTTGGTTAAATATCAGTCAGTCACTCCACCGAGAATGAGACAGGTAGCGGTTCCAAAAGCGTAAACAGCGCCTTGCTTATCCATAAGCCGCCCTTCTGCGGTACCTACTCTCCTGCCAACTTTAATGATATTGCCTTCTGCAGATACTGGCCCCGTATCCAGGGTAATGGCTTTAACAAGATTAGTTTTTACTTCCAGTGTCGTATAGGAAACACCAGCAGGAAGTGTCGAATGAACAGCGCAACTCATGCAGCTGTCAAGTAGCGTCATTGCAAAACCATCGTGGACCGAATCCATTGGATTCAGCAATTGATCACTCGCAAGACCTTGCCAAACTACACGACCATACTCTGCAGAGCCAAGCGACATTGGTATGGTCGCACATATCGTTGGCAGCGGAAGGTCACCCTGCAACAATCTCTCAAAATAGTCTAATCCGCTAAGTGTGGTCGATACTTCCCCAGCGTTTGTACCCATGTGATTTATCTCGCTAGAAAGACTGCAAGTCGTGCGCAAACACTACTGAGCCTGAATAATATTTGGCGATTTTCCGTCCCGCCTGCGCCAGTGATTCATCTTTTAGTGCATTGTGTGTCACGATCAGAGACTTCGCAGCAGCGTTTCCTGCCATCTGACCGACTTCATCAGGTGTAAGATGTTGGTAAATAAAGTGGTTCTTTGCGTATTCAAGCGCTGCTGGCGGTATGTCCGGATTATTAGTCTTAATAGTTGCGAGCAACTCTTCCGGATCAAGCATTTCCGTCACTAACACATCTACCCCTTTCGCGAGGTTCTCAACAGCCTCACTTGGGCCAGTATCGCCTGTGTAAACAATGGAACGATCAGGCATAGAGAATCGAAAGGAGAATGATCTAGCCTTATCTTTTGGATCCGTCGAAAGAACATAGTGGCTGTTGATCACAGCTGAAAATTCGATCTTCCCAATCGTAGCCTGAAACCGGTCCGTTAACTCCACAACCTCAATATTCGCTGTTGATGCGCGAGCGTTCGGCTTTAGAGCACTGGTACGAGAGTCAACACTAAACATCGCTGCAAGGAGCCCATCAACACTGTCCTTTGTTCCTTGCGGTCCAAAGATGGTCACTTTATTAGTCACATTCGTCTGTACTCTCAGAGCAAGAAACGCAAACAAACCGCCAGTATGATCAAAATGAAGGTGACTCAAGAAGACCGCATCGATACTTCGCAGCGGAACACCGAGCCGGGCGAGTTGCCTCGACGCGCCATCACCAACGTCAATCAGAATCTCATCATCACCATAACGTAGATAGTTTGAGGCCTGTGCACGTTCAGCTAACGGAACACCTCCGGCACCAGTACCCAGCGTCACAAATGAAGAGATTGGTTCAACTGCAGTCTCTGCAATCGCTTCCAGTTGTACTGGAAGAACCAACAAAAGCAGCACTACATATCGCTTGATCGATAATCGTGTATCCAACGGCATCACCTCATACCTTCTGTTTTCTGAACGCATTCTTCAATGTAACCATTTGTCCTCTGAACTCCAGAAAATCACATCCAGCGACTCTCGTTTCGGACCCGTCATCCAGTGTTGTTACGAAGTCCCATTCGAATGTGCCAAAGTCGCCGTACAACTTCACGACCAGATTCTCAAAGCGACCTGTCGGAAAACGCTCAAAAAACTCTTGTGCGCCGGTTCTGATGTTTGCCGGACCAACAAATGTTTTCCCCATATGATCAGGTCCAACCGACGCGTGGTATACGCCATCATCTGCAAAGAAACTTGCCACCAAGTCAGGATCATGGCTGTTCCAGGAAGCTCCAAATTCGGTGGCGCGCTCAAGGGTTACTGTCGCAACATTGTCGTTCATAACGAATCCTCGTGGTTATTGTTGAACTCAGGTGGGATCAAATACACCGCGCACCAGATCTATAATGTGTTGGGGATTTTCGGGCATGCAATCACCACGCCATGCGACACGATCATCCGGTCGAACTAAAACTAGCGCCTTGTCGTAAATCAGCTGAGCTTTAGGCTCAAACTCAATATCGATAACTTCGAACGGCATTCCCACCGCCGCAGCGACGCGAGTAAATTCTGACACATCAATACTCGTGTCTGATCGCAAGAGAGTAAATCCAAGACCAAGACGGTCATAGATCGGCACTCCATCTTCGATGAATGCAAAGAAAGGCGATCGACATCCAGGAACCGTCGAAGGTGTGTATTGACGAATGTCGTATTCAGGAGCAATTCCGTCGTCGTAGGCTATGAGCGGAGATTCGTCGTAATGCAGACCAAAGTTCATACCTTGTGCGTTGAACTGTATGCTGTCACGCATGACCAGTTGATCGCGCATTGATTTTCTTGCAGCTTCGCCTTCAGCGCTGTTTTCCGATAACAATTCGAGACTCGCTACACTTTCGTAGACTTCTCGTTGTGCCATGACCAATCCCGCGGCGGCACGAGAAACCTTTTCTCCAACACTGTGTCGCTCTAATTCATACGCAGATAAAATACTGTCAGGCGCCCAACCGTTGATTACTGCTGCAAGCATCCAGGAAATCCCGACGCCATCTTCAATGCCTGTGTTCATCCCATGCCCTGCAAATGGCGGCCAAATGTGGGCTGCATCCCCGGCAAGAAAAGCATTGCCATTCCGATATGTCTGAGCAACCAAGCGATTCAGTTGCCAGACTTCCGTGTGGACTACCTCGTATTCGATTTCACAACCCATTGTGATCTGTATTTGACGATCGATCGTTTCGGGAGTTGCTTCTTCCTCATCTGCAGGCAAACCCAAATGCGTCAGCCATAAATCCTGACCGTCAATTGCTACAAGGTTACCATTGCCATTGCTACTGATGAGCCAGTTCATCCAGGCGAGACCATTGTGCTCCCGCATGATCGGCAGCACGTCTTTGGATCGAATCACGACTGACTGGGTTCGGCCAAGTCCCACGGCTTCTCCTTCAAAAGGAATCCCGAGCTCCTTTCTCACAGTTGACCGGCCGCCATCGCAAGCCAGAAGAAAACGACTGGTTAGACGTTCTTCTTCGCCGGTGGCGACATCCTTGACAATCACTTGCACCTCACCATCGCCCTGCTCAAGCTGTGCAACCTCTTTGCAAAAACGCAGATCGATTTGACTAAACATAGAAGCGTGTTCTCGCAACACACGTTCCAGATAAAATTGGCTTGCCCGATGTGGTCTCTCCGCAGATGCCCAGTTGCCATCATGCGCAACACGTTCCTCTAGCGCGCTCGCGTTGGCGGCTGGCAGATGATAACGGGTGATTTCGTGTCCAGTAATGCCCGTACTATATGCCACATCGTTTGGGTAGTCGGCCGGCAATCCGCAGGCTCGATAGGATTTACTGCAACCCAAACGCCGCAAGATTTCCATTGTCCGAGCGCTTGTTGTATTGCAGCGAGGATGTGCCGGTGCCTCGCCCGTTCGTTGTTCCAGGACAACCGTCGGGACACCACGTTTCGCTAAATCCATTGCTGCAATCAGCCCTACGGGCCCAGCGCCCACAATAATGACTGGATAAGTCAATTGACCCCCTTAACTAGTAGTAACATCGAATATAGGAACTTGGTCATCTTCTTGGTCATCTTCTTCTACCGTCCCTCATTGACAGACAGATATTCTCAATATGAGCGTTAGCTCACATTAACACACTATTTATGCAATTTAGCAACCCTATTACTCGAACTAAAAATCAAACACTTGCAACTTTCCCTTATATGAGTATATGCTCATTTATCAAAATGTATGACTCAATAGCTAAACCGTGTACCTGCGGAGGCTTTACTAACGTGGAATCAGGAGGGAGTTGAGTGAACGATACACAGGGCCACTTGGAAGAAGAAACAAGTAAATCAATCACAGTTGATGGGGTCCGTATCCACTACAACGACATGGGTGATAGCCAAGACGTTATTATCATGCTGCACGGCAGTGGTCCTGGGGCAACTGGTTGGTCGAATTTCAATCGCAACGTTGACGCATTATCCACTCGACACCGTGTTATCTGTGTAGATCTACCGGGATGGGGCAAATCAGAGCCAAGAGCTAAAGGGGTAGAACTCCTTTCCTGGTACACCGAAAAGCTCATTACGTTCATGGATCAACTTGATATTCCTAAGGCTAGCTTCATCGGTAACTCGCTCGGCGGAAGCATTGCGTTAAAGCTGACCATTGAAAACCCGGAACGGGTAAAAAAACTTGTCATGATGGGTTGTCCCGCAGGGTTTCGGCTCTTTGGTGAGGCACGAACACCTGCAATCACCGATATCCTCACATTTTATGACGGTGATGGCCCTTCCATGGAACGTCTTCGATCCTTCTCGGACAAATTTGTATTCGATCAAAGTCACATTACTGATGAACTACTAAACATGAGATTGAAGGCAGCACTCACACCAAGCATCGTGGAAAACCCGCCGATGCGTTTTGGCCAAGGCGATTCAGTAGAGCCGCTTTGGCGGCACCCCTCACTTGGTGTCTTGCCTCATGACGTTCTGCTTATTTGGGGTAGAGAAGACAAAGTCATTCCATTAGATATTGGGATGACTTTGTTGAGCATCATTCCCAAAGCACAACTGCACGTTTTTCCACAATGCGGCCACTGGGCGCAATGGGAACATGCGGATCGATTTAACACATTGGTCTGCAACTTCCTGGACTGAAACTAAGGAGAAATTATGAGCGTATCCAGCCTGGGCTATCTTGGATTTGAAGTCAGTGACATAGAAGCGTGGCGACGATTTATGGTCGATGGTGTCGGCGCCATTGTCACCAACAATGACTCTGGGTTCAGCGCACAGATCGACGAATACCAGCAGCGCCTGTTTTTCAGAGAAGGAAGTTTAGATGATCTTGCAATCGCCGGGTTCGAATGTGAAAACGAAGATCAACTCGATGAAACCGTCTCAAGCTTACGGGAGGCCGGGTATGAAGTTTCCGGTGCATCCGAGTCGACTCGAGCGGCAAGAAAAGTTGCCGCTCTTTATGAACTCCTAGACCCAGAAGGGTTTCCGTTAGAGTTGTATACGACGTTGAACAAATCTGAACAGCAGTTCAAATCAGATTTGGTCAAAAGTGGCTTCGTTACAGGGAATGGCGGCGCCAGCCATTTTGTCCTCGGTTGCGCCGACAGTGCTGCTCGACTTGAGTTCTATCAAAACCAGCTTGGCTTTCGGTTGAGTGACGTCATTAGCGTGAAAATCAACCCCGAACTCACCCTTCAGTTAACATTTCTCCATGTTAATGAGCGTCACCACACTCTGGCACTAGCCGGTACACCAATGCGTAAACGGATTGATCACTTCATGCTGGAGGTGGGTGATATTGAAGATGTCGGACTCGCTCATGATCGAATGCGTTCCCTCAACATTCCGATCGCACGTTCTCTTGGCCAGCACCCGAATGATGGGATGTTCTCATTTTATGCAGAAACTCCTTCAGGATTTCTTATGGAATTCGGATCTGGAGGGATAAAGATTAATGATGACAACTGGCAAACCTCTGAATACTCTAAGACTTCGACCTGGGGGCACAAATCGCCCAGTACCGTTTAATGAATAGTCTCAAGCCAATTCTAATCAAGCTAATTTACGCGTTTACCTGTCTTATTGCATGCCAGTGTTTTGCTGCAGGAGTAGGACCCACATTCGACACAAATTCACCGAGCATACTAATTCAAAACGTTCGAATCGCCGATGGACGCTCATCAGACCCCGGCGAGATCACGTCAATTTTCATCAAGAATGGTCTGATCGTTGATATCGCACCGACGATTGAAGTCGCAGCAGATAGAACACTGGATTTTGACGAGGCCTATGTCTCGCCGGGCATGATTGATTCCCATGTACACCTCATGTGGTCTCCTGGATGCAGCTTTGTCTATCCGGAAGCTACTGCAGAAAACTGGCGACAAACATGCGGAAAGTTACTTCCTGAATACTTACGAGGTTACCTGGCAAGTGGATTTACGACCATTATCGACAATGCAGTTCCACGCTTTGTCATCGAAGAGATTGAAGTGCTCTATGCAACCGGTTCCCCAGGCCCACAGTATCACTACATGAGCCCTGTTCTGTATGCCCCAGGGGGGTATGGCTCGGTCCTGCCTTTCGGTGATGATAATTTCGTTGGCGTCACAACACCCGAAGACGTAAGAAACGCTTTTTCGGATGAGAATCTGAAGGGAAGCCTTGGCGTTAAAGTGCTATTGGAAAACAACTTCTTTGACAGTGGGATCTTGTCGTACTTCGACATCCCAACCCACGGCGACGCCGTTCTCGAAGAAATCAACAAAGAGGCTCGGGACAAAGATCGTTTGATCTTTGTCCACGTCACGTCTGAATACAACATGTCACGAGCAATTGAACACCTGCGACCGAACACATTCGTTCACACACTGATTGGTCGAGAATCACCTCTGTCAAGTCAAATGGTAGATAGGATTCGTGACGCAGGTATCTACCAGGCAACAACCCAACAGATTGCGGACAGTTGGTTAACTCAAGATAACCTGCAGAAAATCGAGAGACCATTCGTCACCAGCGTGGTACCGGGACCAGAATTGGCAGTTGCACGTGACGCAGCTAATGGCCCTTTGGCCAAGTTAAGAATGCAGGAGGCACAACTGCAAAACGCGCCTTGGTTTATGAAATGGATCTTATCGAATAAATTCCAACAGGTTTTAAGTTCCTCTACAATTCAAAATTCCTCTAGGCTTGCAAAGCAAGCACTAGCAGATCTACACAAAGCGGGTGTCCCAATTGTCCTGGGAAGCGATTCGCTACAGCATCCTTTTGCCATCTACACCTTTCATGGTGCCTCGTCTGTAAATGAGTTACTGATAGTCTCGAAACTGGGATTGTCGCCATTTGAGACGCTGAAAGCTGCGACGATTACACCAGCACAGATGTTGGGTCTGGACGATGAAATTGGCACTGTGGAAATCGGCAAAAAGGCGGATCTTCTTATTTTCACCACTAACCCCCTCACCGATATCGAAGCGCTGTCAAGTCCCATCTGGGTCGTTAAGACTGGTGTCGCAAAAACTCCTGCTGGCTGGATGGCATCACAATAATGATTCCTTGATCAGCGCTATCAATGCGATTTCTCTTAACAATACCGACTCCTCAGCGATATCATTAGGTACATGGTAAATCGTTTGGCGAACCGCAAATAGATAGCGACCGAGTTCGCGCATCCTTGACTCATCCCATTTGGAACCAGCTTTCACTAGAAATACCAGGATTGAATCGATATTAAACTCGATATGTTTCTGATAAAGCGCATCTAATTGAGGGTATGTGTTTGTTGCCACAATTAATAGCCTGCCTAAGTTCCGCTTTTTCGCTGTGAAGTATGAGTAACCACTTACCGTTGCTGACATCTCATCAATCATGCGTTTTCGGTCGGACTTTGTGTAGCTGTCAATTGGGAATGCAACGATGATCTCTTCCAGTTCCACCAACCAATCCTGCACGATCGCATGTAGAATTAATTCTTTGTTAGGAAAGTACTGGTAGACAGACCTAATGCAAATTCCGCTTCCCTTGCTATTTCGTTGTCGTAAAGCTGTCAAAACCTTAGTTCGTGATTACGCTAACTACTGCATCAATGACTTTTTTAACTCGAGTCCTTGAATCACTCCTAGTGGACAGTTTTCGCAGCATTATCCGTTGTGAAAACTTTTCTTCAGCGCGTGCCTCCTTAGAGTTTGGCATTGACAGAAAAAACCTTTTACTTCATTATGTGAGTATATACTCATATAAGGCTCACAGATCAATATGTATTACGAAACTGCGAAAAATGATCATGGGCTGAAACACAACCCCATGAAGGCTCTCGTCATCCCGAGGCCCATCGGTTGGATCTCAACAATGGGCAAGAACGGTGAACTGAATCTTTCACCCTATTCCTTTTTTAACCTCCTTTCAGTACGGCCAGATATCGTTGCTTATTCTTCCCTGGGTAGAAAGGACGCTTTGACATTTACAGAGGAAACTAAAGAGTTTGTATGTAGTCTCGCAACCTGGGACCTTCGTGAACAAATGCATCAGACATCGGGACTATACCCTCGGGGTGAAAACGAAATGGAACACGCAGGTCTCGAGCCAGCACCATCAAAATTAGTCGGTCCGCCTCGGGTAAAAGATTCACCCATCTCCCTGGAGTGCAAATGGATAAACACCATTCCCCTTGAACCGCTAGAAGAAACGTTGGATGCTTATCCACTCAATGAATCTACCGATCGTTACAATCTGGTGATAGGCCAGGTCGTAGGCGTCCATATTGACGATCGCTACATCAAAGATGGAATTGTAGACAGCGCGGCAATGAAACCAATCGCTCGCGCTGGATACATGGATTACTTCGTATCGGACACCGCAACCCAGTTCTCACTGGAGTGGCCAGAGGGAGTCACATCAACGTAAAAAGCATGATTGTCCCGCGTGCTTACATTCTCAGAGGGCGACGCCGCGTAAACTACCCTCAAGAGAGGGATCTAGAGCGCGTGTTAAGAAAATAAAGAAACTGACGGATGAAGATGTGTTTTATGCGATGCTCCTCTGAACGAAGTGCAATTGTGCTGTTGGACCGATAGCCGTATCCAAAAACACAAAGAGTTCATCCTTGACTCTTTCGTTGCTTTTCTCATTTTCGCAGGATCAACCACCCACAGATTCTCCCAGTTCGCGAGCGCGCTGCAACCTGGTTGATTCATCTATAGGCAGGTGTCGCTGAGCCAAAGCCATAAAAACGAGTGCAGGTATTAGAGCCAGCATCGACACTGCAATGGCAGTGCGAAGAGATTCTGCTTGATTCATACCCCCGGCCTGAAACATATCTGACATCAAACCTATAAAGTAAGGGCCCAGCGCTAGACCCAAGATGGTGCTCATCAGAATATAGAAGGCGCTCGCGACAGCTCTCATCCGAGGTAGGACTAGATCAGAGATCGTACTATGTGGCACACCTTGCGCGCTGGAAGCCAAGACCATCAGTACGAAATTGAACCAAAATGCATGTACAAGATTATCGCTATAGATCACGAGCAACAAAAACGGAATAGTCCCTAGAATGGTAAAATAACCCAAGATTAAGCGACCGCTCGGAAATTTTGTTTTTAAGTAATCAGCACAAACCCCTCCCAAAGTTATACCTGTAAAACCACCCACGGCGACACTTAACCCAAGGTACAATCCAACTTCAGTTGGTGCAACATCATGCAGCCGCATCAATAAAGGGGCAATCCAGAATCCTGCACCAAAACCTACAAATGAATTCATCGGAAAAGCGAGACAAAGATAAACGAAAGATTTTGAGCGAAACATCATCCCAAAGGTTACAGGGTCCCGCAGTTTTAACGATTGCGCCCATGAGAAAGTGGCGTAAGCACCGATTGAGATTGCGACCCATTGGGCAACACTGCCAGTCAAAAAAACTAAAAAATAAGCGGCAGCTATGCTGATGATCGCGGCGGTCATATTGACAACAAGCGACCGTCGTTGACCCAAAAGCCCTAAAAGATTCAGTGGCGGGATAATCGACAACAGCTCACGGCCGAGCACCTTAAATGGCGCTGGGTGTTTTTCAGCAACCAGTCCTTCACTAATACCACGTACTGGTTCTCGCAAAGTTGCAATCCAACCCGCTAGGAGAACACCTGGCATGCCAACGATCATGAAAGCGACCTGCCATCCTTTCAGACCAAAAGGAGCATCCGTCGGATAAGTCGTTGCCCACAAATCCAGAATGAACCCACCTAGAAAAACCCCAACACCGGCACCTATGTAGATGCCTGAATTGTAAATCGCGACTACTGTCGCTCGTAGACGCGGAGGATAATAATCAAAAAGCATGGAATAGGCGGCTGGCGACGCACTGGCTTCACCAATACCCACTCCGATTCGACACACTGCAAGCACACCGAATGATCGTGCGAGTCCAGACGCCACTGTCATCAAACTCCAAAAAAATAGCCCGATCGAAATGAGATTACGCCTCGACCATACATCTGCGAAGCGTCCCAAGGGAATACCGAATATCGCATGAAAAAGAGCAAACACCGTTCCATACAGAAAACCAATCTGAGCATCGGAAACACCCAGATCAGCCTTTATATCTTCGGCAAGGATTGCGAGAATATTGCGATCGATGAAGTTAAACATGTAGACGACTAAAAGTAGGACGAGCACATAGTGTGAATATGCACCACCTACTCGCGGCTCTTCACGGCTATGTTCGTTCATCTGTCTATGAAGCCTGGGTGATCTTGCCCGTTCAACAGGCTGTACTCCTCGGCACGGTCGTAATCAGACTTTTTTGCGAATGCATTGGTCGATGATTGTTTTTGTAGTTATCTAGCCTGCCCGACTCTCTTAAGGCGGTCCAGTCATAAAATGCAGGTTTACTAAGGGTACCCATTAGTCTTCCTGTGTCATTTATACCAGAAGTAGGTTGCGGGGTGATCTGTTTAGATCACCAACATTCTCTTGCTGAGGGGATAGGGCAAGAGAATCCGCAACCCGGGGAAACGCCACTGTACAGACAAATTCTTACTCAAATTCCATGGTGACACGCAGCCCATAGGTTCTAGGTGCGTCCCAACCCCCAGTGTGAGGTGAGCCTACAGCTGCCGTGGCTATAAAAATGTCGGCTAAGACATTCTCATCGGTAAGATTTTTTACGAATAACTCTGCAGACCATCGGCCATCGTTTGATCGATACAACAGATTTGCGTCTGCACGACCCACTGAATCCTCAGATGTCTGCGGGTGATTATGTGCAGTGAAGAAAACCTCATCCTGCCAGTGATAGTTAGCGTTAAATGAAAATCCACCAACATCAGCGGGGCTAAAGTCGTATGCGGCGGACAGTGCGAACTTCCACTCCGGTGCTTGCACCATCTGATTTCCCGCCAGATCTTGTACGCCCAATTCGGGCCTGGCCTGAGAGATAGAGTTGTACGTGCCTAATTCAGTGTGTAGGTAACTCGCCATTGCACTAAGTTGCAAGTTGTCGCTAGCAAGCGTAGTAATCTCAAGTTCAACACCCCCAATATCCGAGCTGGACGCATTGTTAAACTCGACTGCAAAATCCCTTACCGTACTCAGTTGTATGTCCTTATAATCATTCCAGTGAACAATCGCAGATAATCTCGTTCTACCTGCGTTCAGTAGACCCCGATAACCTACCTCAAAACTCAGCACTTCTTCGGGACCGAAACTCGTCGCTTGAAGTGAACTGGTATTGAACCCACCTGACTTAAAGCCTTGAGCTACTTTAGCGAACACGCTTGATGCATCACTGTATTGATAGTCAACACCGATTTCCCACGTGACATCATCCCAATCATCATCATCTGCGCGATCTGCGCGAGGTAGGAAAGGAAAAATCTCTAGAAACTCCGTCATATCTTTTTCATCGTAGCTGTATCGGACTCCGGCAAACGCATTTAGCTTATCTGAAATCTGGTAGGTGCCCCGTACGTAGGCAGCATAGGAAGTTGTTTCAACCGTTCCCCCACCAAGAAATTCAGGAAAACCAAAGAAGATCCTACGAGAGAATTCGCCATCTTCATTAAAGTAGTAAGCGCCGAGAAGCCACTGGAACTTTCCTTCACGAGTCGAGACTAACTGAAATTCCTGACTGTATTGTTCCATATCGTTAAGGAAATCCGAATCAGAAAAAGCTGCATCGGTTCCATCGAAATCTACATTAAACTCGTCGAAAACGTGGCTACGGTATGCTGAGATTGAGCGAAACTGAAAATTCTCGAACTCAATCGATAACTTGGCAGACAAACCCGAAAATTCTTGAGGTCTGCTGGAGTCCGTACTTGAAACACCCTTCCTTGATGAGTAGCTCACCAAAGCATCGCCATTAAAAGGAGGCGACTGCGCAGAAGTAAGCTTGCCATCGGGACCACCCAAGAATTTTCGATTGGGATTTCCTCCAGGATCACTTTCGTAGTAGTCACCTTGCAGCAGCAATCCCATGGTATCGCTAATATCGACCTGTAATTGTCCTCGGACAGCCCAATTGTCTTTATCATCCAAATCATCGCCACCCGGGAAGGCATTTTCCGACCAACCTTCGTTGTATTCCTGATCAAAACTCAATCGCCCCGATACGCGATCAGTGATTGCCCCATTAAGCACACCTGCTACCTCATACCCATCATGGCTGAGCGCTGCCGATGTTAAGCGCCCATAGAATTCCGGCGAAGGTTTGTTATACACGAGGTTAACTGCACCACCCGTGGTATTACGACCGTAAAGAGTACCTTGCGGTCCACGCAAGACTTCAATACGCTCAAGATCGTAGAATGCAGCAAAGCGAGGTCTTGAACGAGCGAGGTAGATTCCGTCCGCGTGAAAACCAATACCAGGGTCACCGCCATAGTTGATTGACTGGCTTCCAACCCCACGCAGAGTCATGTTAAAAGTGCTTACTTTTAACGACGGCACAAAATTTTCCAGGTCAGTAATATCCTGCAACTGGAGCTCTGCGAGCGTTTCGGTATCAAACGCACTTATCGCTACCGGCAAGTCACCCATACCCTGTTCACGTCTTTGTGCAGTGACAACAATCTCTTCGAGCACTTTTGAACTAGACGCACTGCTCTCCTGCGCACCGACTTCCGCTGACACACCAGTCAACCCGATTAGAATCAACATACAGCAGCTATGTAAATATGAGTGATTTACTTTTCTTAGTCTTCGAATAAACATCTGCGACCTCCTCACAGTACCATTTTATGCGAGCTTTTACTCACAATATATATGAGTGTAAACTCACATTACCAAAGAAGCAAGCAAGTTTTATGAAAGCCCGGACAAATAACTCAAATTGATTAATAGTGCTGTTTCTTACTTTGCTAGAATGATTAAATGTGTATTCGAATATTGAGCTACGGCAGGAGAACCAGCAACTATGAAGCGAGCTGCAACTAAAAATGAACGTGGCGTCTTACTGAAAATAACACCACGAAAACTACCTTCAAGAGCCGGTTCCAGAGCACGTGTTGAGAAAATTGTCGCGACCACTATTGAAGTCATTTCAAACAAAGGGCTCGATGGTTTTACTACCAACGAGATCGCCAAGAAGGCTGGAATTCCCATCGGGTCCCTTTACCAGTACTTCCCCAACAAACAATCAATACTGTATGCCATCATGCAGGACTGGCTCGCAGAGATCGAAGAAAGGACTGCTACCTTCCCTCTTGAAAAGTATGCAAAATCCAGTAGCAAGCGTCTGTTAGAGGACTTTTCAAAATCTGTCGGTACTTATGACCGCTATACTGGCAAAAGGAGAAAGTTAGGTCAGCTACTCATCAGTGCCGCTGCCACGTACCCCGAACTAAACGAGCTTTATGAGAAACACAAAGAGTTCACCATTGATGCTCTTGTTGTATTTCTACATCAAGCAGGATCGAACTGGGATGCCGAAAGGATGAGGAAATTGGGTCACTATTTGTTCGAGCTTCGAAACACTATATACCAGGTTCCGGATGATGTTGTAGAAGAGGCTATCTATTTCCGGGAGGTCGCAACCATTGCGTTAATGAAAGACGCGTTTAAATAGTAGATCTGTTTTGTCGGTAACGCGCCTCGTTTTCTTTGTTAGGCCTGGTCGATTTCGACTGGCAGCCCACATTTTGTCGAGCTCCCCTTTAATTGTGATTAGTTTTAAGGTTTTTTCGGATTTCATTACGAACGAATTCGGCAAATTCATCAGGTATACTAATTTGCGGGTAATGCATACACGGCATCCACACGAAATCAGCGTTACACTTTTCAGCGGCAACTCGGGTGGCCTCAGCAATCACAGCCAAATGAAAAACACCCGCCGAGAAAGTTGTCGGCACTTTACCGATTTTCTCAAACTCCTCGTCTGTATACACCCGTGCATCAACGGTACCCAGATATTTTGTTGCCCACATCTTTGAATTTATTAAAACCCGTTCAAAAAACTTCGGATCAAGTTTATCTAAAAGATCCTGCCGGAGCACGGCTTGGCGAAAAGACCACGCGGGGTCTACCTTGCCTGTATTTGAAGCTTCAAGGCCTTTTTTCATCCTTTCCGGCATCATGGAGGGAAACGCTCCCCCGCCAGGAAGATCGGGACCGCTTAAAGGGGCCTGGTGCGTCAGCGCTGGTTCGTGGATCATCAGATTGCGCAATACCTCAGGATGATTTAGTCCTAAGCATAGCGCCGCCTGTCCGCTTGAACTGCAGCCAAAAACAGAAGCTGGTGCAAGATTAAGGGATTTAATAAGCCCTGCGACATCATCAGCGATGTGTTCCGGCGTAACCGGTCCCCATTCCGAAGGCATCTTACAACGAACACTTCCTCTAGTATCACAGCTTAGGACTGTGAATTCTTCGGATAGAGCGTCAGCTACCACTAAAGGACTCACAATCACTGTGCCCGGTAGGGAGAAGTACGACCGCAGGACCGCTTCCGCGCAGCTCACAATAGATTTCCACATCACCGACCTTTTGTAATAATTCTTTTACTACAGGTTTTCCATCCATCGCCTACTTCCTCTTAATCGTAAATTAGCGCCGAATCTTTTTTGTACCGGGGCTTAGAAGGTTGCTCATGCGGGAGTATGCAGATGGCATAACATCCACAAGGTGCTTTCCCTCCAACAAAGACTTTACTCATCTCCCTTATATCTACTAATATGAGTATTAACTCATATTAAACCGTTTACTCATTAATCGTCAGCTTTGGCAACCTATCAAAACTGATAAGTAATGGAGCAATTTAATGAAGGATTACGCAAAACGCGGTCCAGGTGCTAGTCAGTAGCAACACCTAACGGAAACACCCACGCCGTTTTTGAAGTGTGTTACCTGCGACATAGGTAACAGTCAGCTTGGAACAAGCGTCAATTTGTATTGATAAACTTTTTGGTGGCAACCATGAGCAACCAAACGCTAAAGACTACTCCACAGATCGGAGGAGGCTACTCTCACTACGTGCTAGCCATACTCATGCTGGTTTACGCATTCAATTTTATTGATCGCAATATACTGACAATTCTGGCGGAAGACATAAAAGCCGATCTCGATATCTCCGATGGAGAGCTGGGTTTTTTATATGGTACCGTTTTTGCCGTGTTTTATGCCGTGTTCGGCATTCCGCTCGCACGATTTGCCGACGTTTGGTCGCGGCGCAGCCTAATTTCTATCGGGCTTTCAGCCTGGAGTTTGATGACAGCGGCATCTGGGCTTGCACGTTCGTTTGGTGCGCTGGCAGTTTGTCGAATCGGTGTCGGCATCGGCGAGGCCAGCGCATCACCGGCGGCTTTGTCACTGCTTGCTGACTATTATGCCCCAAAATGGCGTGCGACTGTCTTCGCCATTTACTCTTCAGGTCTATGGATCGGTGCGGGTTTTGGGATGTTCCTGGGCGGGTATGTCCTTGATTATTGGTCAACCACCTATCCGACCGCCCCACCCTTTGGCTTAAAAGGATGGCAAGTTGCATTTATGGTTGTGGGATTGCCAGGGTTATTGCTTGCCGTTTGGGTTCGAACTTTACGAGAACCCGAACGCGGAGTTAGTGAAGGCTTGACTTCCCCGAAACACCCCGCTCCATTTCAGCTACTTGGCAATGAACTGATGTCGGTGATTCCACTATTAAACCTTTATGGTCTGCGAAAAACCCCCAAAGCACTGTTCATCAATGCGACCGCAGCTACCTGTATTATACTGATCACCTCTGGATTGATTCTGATCACCGGCAGTATTGCCCAGTGGTCGACCTTGGCTATGGGACTGTACATCGCCTTCTCTTGGGCTCAATCCCTCAGGATTCGTGATCCCGCAGCATTCGCGATGATATTTCGCTGCAAAGCGTTTATGTATTCAGCACTGGCGTTTCCGGTCATGAATTTCGCCGGTGTCGGCTCAACATTCTGGATCCCCCCACTGTTGATACGGACTTATGACACCGGCATAGCAGAAATTGGCTTGTACATTGGACTCGGTACAGCAGTGGGTGGCTTCATAGGTACCAACCTGGGTGGATTTGCCGCTGATTATCTAAGGCGGCTATATCCCAGCGGGCGCCTTATTCTAGGCTACCCCGTAGTAGCGGGTATGACTCCAATTTTGCTTTTGCTTTTACACACTGAGAGCCTGACCACCGCCTTTTGGCTGTACTTCTTATATATGATTCCTGTGACCGCCATGGGTGGCGCTTTGCAAGCTACGGCAACAGACCTCGTGATGCCACGCATGAGAGCACTCGCCGCAGCCGTTGTCCTGTTAGCCAACACGTTCATTGCGTTCGCACTTGGTCCTTATATTATCGGCCAACTTTCCGACGTACTGCAATCGAGCGGCATAAACGATGTGGAATCACTCCGCATCGCCATCATGGTATCAACGCTGGTATTCATTCCCGCATTGATTCTTTTATTTATGGCACAAAGGCATTTGCCGAATGATGAAGCTAGCCGGCTTGAGCGAGCCCGAGCACTCGGTGAAAAGATGGATTAACTTTTTGCGCCTCGCGCAGATGTTCGTTCAATCGGTCGCCTTATGATTCGCGTGGCAAGAACAGTAGGGAGAGTCCCGCAAGGCATGAACCTGCCGCCATGATCACCGACACGGACGATAGACCCATGCCAGCTGCAAACAGCAACCCGCCGACCCATGGGCCGATCACCGCGCCGCCGCGCC
>MDSX01038425.1_pt1 | contig 25755 bp, 27 predicted proteins | sample 811141 | NCBI WGS metagenome assembly MDSX01 (sample SAMN05326642, study PRJNA326480) | marine metagenome | isolation source: seawater | place: Atlantic Ocean: South East | collected 2010
CAGGACGATGCCACGCCCAATCCCATAAGTGCCACCCGAAACAACAACTGTTTTTTCCTCCAACATTGGGGATCCTTTCCATTACCACTCGGATTGATATATGTGCCGAAGATTACGGCGACAGCAAAAACACGACAGTGTTAGAAAGGCAAACCGCCGCTTATACGGAGGTCTTGGCTTCGCTCGGCCTATTCCTCCTGAGATGAATCAATTCATTTGCAACTAGATGATTATTAATGGTGCTAACTGTGACGGCAGGCGCGCGCGACATTGACGGATTACACCCTTCACTACTTGCCAGCAGCGCGTGCCGCACGACCCTTGCTACTCGACAGCAACGCAAAGGGATGTCGTCATGGCCGATTGGCAATTGGGAGAAATCGAGATTACCTCTGTACTTGAACAGGTCGCGGAGTTCATGACGCTAGAGGAATTTTTTAACGGGTTCACGCCAGAAATTTTTGAAATGAATAAAGACTGGCTACTACCCGACGTGGTCTCGCCCGCAAGTGGCAAGATGATCCTGCCGATCCAGTCCTATCTGGTTCGCACACCCCACCACACAATACTGATAGACACCTGTGTGGGCTGTAATAAGAAGTTCAAATGGGTGCCTGAATGGAACGACCGCCGGGACGACACCTATCTTCGGAACCTGAAAGCGGTTGGCGTCAATCCAGCGGAAATTGATTATGTCTTATGCACCCATTTGCACGTAGATCACTGTGGCTGGAATACTCGACTCGAGGACGGCCGCTTCGTGCCGACCTTCCCAAATGCCAAATACATTTTCTCCGAGCCGGAATTCCAGGCGGCGGCAGAGACCAACTCTATCGTCTTCCGAGAGAGCGTCCTGCCAGTGATGGAAGCCAAGCAAATGGAGCTAGTGGCGATGGATTTTGCCCTCGACGACAATATTTTTCTCACCCCAACACCAGGGCACACGGCCGGCCATGTCGCTGTCGAGTTGGCCTCTAACGGCTTGCTTGGCACTATGTCCGGCGACCTGATGCACAGCCCACTGCAATGCCTCTATACGTCGCTTTGCCCAACGGTCGATCTTGACCCAGAGATGGCAAGCGTCACGCGCCAGAAGTTTCTCGAGGACCATGCCGACCGGGACAAGATTGTCATGACGGCGCACTTCCCATTGCCGTCGGTCGGTCGGGTCATCAGCGCCGGCGATGCGTTTCGTTTCGAATATCTAAAGAAATAGTACCCCTAAACTAGTGAGGGATATCATCGCCCTTGATAACCGTACGGTGGAGGATACGACGTTCTTTATTCATGCCGTAATTGGCGTTGGCCCGATGCAGTAGCGTCCGATTATCCCACATAACGAGGTCGCCCGGCTGCCACTCGTGGGTATAAACAAATTTATCCTGCGCACAGAAATCCGCCAACTCATCTAATAAGGTTCGGCTTTCCACCATCGACATGCCGATGATATGCGAGGTGTGTATACCAATATAGAGGACCTTTCGACCTGTCTCCGGATGAGTACGGATCATCGGGTGGGTAACCGGCGGGCGATCCCGCTTTTCCTCTTCCGTCGCAGGCCGATTCTTAGTGTTGCGGCGGTTGGCCTCCCAAGAATGCACAACCTTCAGGTTGGTGAAGGCTTGTTTGCGCTCCTCCGGCAAAGCGTCATAGGCAAGACTTATATTTGCGAATTGCGTCGCACCACCTCGCTTTGGAAGCTCAATTGCGTGCAGCAAGGTCGCGAGAGACGGTTTCGCGTGATACGACTTGTCCGTATGCCAGAAGTAATTGCCGTGCGTGGTGGGTTTGTACGACGGCTTACCCTCGGCATCCAGGTTTGACACCGTGTGAACGATCGGCGTCCCCGAACCGTCGTGCTGGCGCGCAACATGGCTTTCCAACTCGCCAAATTGCTCCGTAAAGGCCGCTTGCTCTGGCTTTGAGAGCTTTTGATCACGGAAAACCAAAATATGATGCTCCAGAAAGGCTTCGCGGATCAACTGCTTCTCCACTTCGCCAAGCGGTTTTGAGAGGTCCATAGGCGGCATTTCAACACCACCCGCATTGGATAACCGCCCCATCGCCCGAACTGAAATATCGTTCATCACCACACTCCAAACCTAATCAACGCATTAAGTATAATCTAATACCAGACTATGCAGAAGAAAGTCGGATCGATTGCCCTTATCGCTTGCCCCACTTCTTCGCTTCGACAGTCTGCTCCTCGATTTCGTAAAAGGCATCAAGCCCGATCAAATCCTCAACTGATTGCCGGGCGTCCACCATCTCATCCCACGACATGCCCGTGTACTCGCCGGCCTCCTTCATTTCCTGCAGTGCTTTGCGAGCGAAATGTAAACTAACAAGGAGATAAAGCTGCGCATCGATACAGGCGGAGTAGCCCATCTCCTGCAACCGCTTCATAGAATAAGTCGGCCGTCCCTCCCGATTACCCCGGCTCTGAACATAGACCAAGGGTATGTCGCATTCCTTTGGCGCACGTTCCGCATCGTCGTCGTTCATTGGGAAAAGAAGCCCCATATCAGCACCGGCTTCCGCGCACATGTTGATACGTTTAACCGCCTCATCGAGACCTTCGAAGCGAAGTGTGTCGGTCCGTGCGATAACGACGAAGTCCGGATCATGCTCATCGCGCGACTTGCACGCCCATCTAATTTTATTGACAAGTTCATCTGCAGGAATGGCGTGCGCAACATATTTGTGATAGTGCGCACGTTTCGGAAAGAGCTGGTCCTCGACATGAATGCCAGCAACTCCACCATCAATGAATTCTTTCACCGTTCGGGTTACATGTAGCGGCTCGCCAAAACCTGCACCGGCGTCGCAGACGACCGGTGCGGAAATGGAATGCGCAACATGCTCTGCGGTTTCGACTTGCTCGGTCATTGTTAGTAATGGTTCGCTCACCGCGCGCGAGCCGCCCGTCACATATCCGCCAACATAGGCGGCATCGAACCCCATATCCTGAATCAAACGGCCGCCGAGCGGATAATAAACCGCGGGCATATAGAGAAAATCCTTTTCCTTTAGAAGTGCACGCAGCCGCGTCGTCGATCGTTCCATTTTGCTAATCTCCCAATATGGCGGCAGTTTGAAGCGCGCCGTTGTCGCAATAAGTATAGTCTCAGGTTGAGCAGAGGAAATTGATTATGTCTGAGGACACACGACAGCTCGGAGGAACACCAGAAAATCCAATCCGAGTCGACCTACCTTGTGCTTGGTACGGTAAGGACGTCCAAAATGAAACTGACTGGATTTGGCAGTTTACAACTGAGCATATCGAAGAGTTGGACGCCGCACTTCAAAAATCGAAGGAAAACGGCTTGGCGGAACAGCAAGTCACAAAGAAAGATTTCGTGCTTGATGGTTTCGGCGCCGAACTAGACCGAATGGTGCACGAGCTAGAATACGGCCGCGGATTTGTACTAATGCGAGGATTTCCCGTCGACCGCTACGACTACGCGGATATTCGCCGTATTTATTGGGGCATCGGTCAGCATATCGGAACGGCTGAATCACAGAATATTAACGGCGAGTTAATCCAGGAAATTCGGGACCACGGTTTCGACTACACGAAAAGTGAGCACCGGGGCAGCATGAGTTCCGCCGAGCTGCGGCCACATTGCGACATCACCGATATCGTCGGCCTCGTCTGTCTGCGCACCGCTAAGGAAGGTGGCCAAAGCACAATCCGCAGCGCGATGACGATCTACAACGAGATCTTTGATAAACACCCGGAGTATTTGCCAGTCCTGCACCGAGGATTTCATTTCGAGCTCGACGGCAAAGGCCCGACAGGCGATCCCAACGAGGTCACTCACCGAATACCGACTTTTAGCTGGCATGAAGGATACATAGCCTGCCGTTTCAACCAGAAGGCTATAGAAGCCGGCGCCGTTAAGGCCGGCGCGCATCTTAGCGAACTTGAACAGGCCGCCATTAACTTCGTTGGCAAGACCGCAATTCGCAAGGACGTCGAACTTTCGATGACCTTTGAGCCAGGTGATATCCAGTGGCTCAACAATTCAGTAATCCTGCATTCACGAGAGCACTTCATTGATTACAAGGAAGAAAATCGCAAACGCCTACTGCTGCGCCTTTGGCTAAACCACGACGGCGGACGTCCACTCAACGACGATTTTGCCAATAAGGCGCTCGCTGGGCCACGCAAAGGGGTTCTCAAGCGGGATTCCACTTTCAAACCAGAAGACATGCTGCAAAGCGCTTAAAAAGGGAAATTAATCTAATGGTTGAAATCATCAACGCTGCAAAACAAAAACTCGAAGCAGGCGAGCTTGCCATCGGGGTCGGCCTGCGGATGACCCGAGTAGTCGAGATCGGCAAAATGATGAAAACGGCTGGCTACGACTGGTTGTTCATCGACATGGAGCACAACTCCATGTCCATCGACGATGCGGCGCAGATTTCAGTCGCAGCCCAGAGCGCCGGCATTACTCCCATCGTCCGGGTGCCCGGATTTCAGCACTTCCACGCTAGCCGTGCATTAGACACCGGCGCGCAAGGCATTGTCATCCCACATGTCGACGATATTCAGACAGCCAAAAAAATGGTCGAAAACGTTAAATATCCTCCAGTCGGCAAACGCTCGATCACCGGCTCCCTGCCGCAGCTGGATTTCGTACCGACGCCAGTCGACGAGGCAACAAAGGCAATTAACGACGCAACCCTACTCATTGTCATGCTCGAGACCGAAGAAGCAGTTGAAAACGCGGAAGCGATGGCTGCCTTAGACGGCATCGACGCGCTGTTGTTTGGCACAAGTGACCTGACCATTGAGATGGGGATCCCCGGACAGATGGGACATCCACGCGTCGTAAAGCACTACGAGACAGCAGCTGCGGCGTGCAAAAAACACGGCAAATTTCTTGGAATGGGCGGAATCTATGACCCGGCCGTTATGAAGGATTATGTCGCTATGGGCGCCCAACTCATCCTAGCCGGCAACGACTTCCCGTTCTTAATGAAAGCGGCAAAAGAGCAAGCGGAAATTGTGCGGGGTATGGGCTAGAGCCTGTCACTAATTGCAGCAGAGGGATTAAGGTAATCTAATTTTAACTTAGCGTTGGGTCTTCACCAACTCTGACCAAACGCTTACCAATATTCTCGCCCTGCATCATACCAACGAAGGCCTCCGGCGCATTTTCAATGCCATCGACAATATCTTCCATGTAGACCAAATCACCCGCTTTTATGAGCGCGGCCATTTTAGTAACGAATTCATCAAACATATCCATATTATCGCGCACACTAAAACCAGTGACGGTTGCATGTTTACTCAACAGATTCGGAAAATTCTTAATGCCGTAGCGCTCGTGATTACTCGTCGCATCATATTCGCTAATCTGTCCACAAATTGGCAATCTCGCCCCTTCATTAAGGCGTGCTAGCACAGCATCCAAAGTTTCCCCACCAACATTGTCGAAATAGACGTCAATTCCGTCCGGGCAGTGATAATCCAGCGCGTTGCCGATTTCCATCTCCTTGTAATTAAAGGCCTCGTCGAAGCGAAGAACATCTTTCATATGTGCAACTTTCGCATCGCTACCCGCACTGCCAACGACCCGCGCACCGGCAATTCGGCCGAGTTGTCCAGCGACACTACCTACGGCGCCGCTTGCCGCTGAGACGAAGACCGTCTCACGCGGCTGCACCCTACCGTATTTTAACATCCCGGCATAAGCGGTCAGACCCGGCATTCCAAGAACCGAAATTCCATAGCTGATCGGCCCATACGCAGGATTTACATGCCACAGCTGCATATCTGCCGGCTGACAAGTATAAAGTTCCCACGCCAAGAACCCCCAAACGTAATCGCCTTCATTAAATCCCTCTCGCCTAGATGCCACGACCCTTCCAACGACCCGTGCTGGCAAAGGATCTCCAAGCTCAAAGGGGTTCCGGTTATAGCCACTCTCCTTCATCTGACCTCGCATATACGGATCGCAGGAGAGATAGATATTACGAACAAGAACTTCGCCGTCTCGCGGTTCCACCGTATCCGTATCCCGAAAATCGAAAATATCCGGAGCGACGGCGCCATCCGGTCGTTTCACAAAGAGAACTTGACGGTTCTGCATGAGTTTCTCCACTCTGAGGAATGCTCCAATTTGAGCCTGGAGCCGATTTGTCTCAATGAAAGGATAGATCGCAAATTTGCAGGGGCACGCCAAATGTCAGAAATCGAATACTTTTATTCCGCGCATTCCGCCTTCGCTTATCTAGGTTCGAAGAGGTTTATGGAAATCGCAAAAGCGGGGGACCGCACGATCACCCATAAGCCTTATGATCTGGCTCGCGGGATAGCGGGTGTCGGCTCGACACGTACACGCGATAGGCCTAAGAATCATCGCGCCTATTATTTCCGACGTGAGATTGACCGCTGGGCCGAACACCGCAACGCGCCGGTAATGGACGGTTACCCAAAACACCATTGGAATGACATGACCTTGGCTAACGGGATGCTGATTGCGGCTGCACTACAGAATGCCAACATTGATCCACTCGCACACGCCATGCTGGAGGGGCATTGGTTGAATAATGCCAACCTGGCGAACACGGAAACGTTGGAGGCTTTGGCCACAAGCGTCAATGTTGACCCTCTCCCATTATTGGATGCCGCGCTAACAAGTGAGGTCGCCGAAATCTACGAAAGGAACACGCAAGAGGCTATTAAGCGTTCCGTCTTTGGGTCACCAACCTATTTCGTTGATGGCGATATGTTTTACGGACAAGACCATTTGGAAATGGTAGAGCGCGCTTTGCGCCAGCCCTATAAAGAATCGAACTACGTCTAAGCCCCAAATTAAAGAGGAGCCAATAACCATGAAACTTGCAGTCGAATTTCCTAGCATCTCTTATCGCGAAGGCCCAGCAGCCATTGTAAAATTGGCAAAAGGGATCGAGGAAATCGGCTACGACCAGCTCGATGTCTACGACCATGTCGTTATGGGTTATGATATCGAGGGTCGGGAGAAGTCTTTCTATCCGGCGCAAATGCCGATAATCGAAGCCTTTATGATGTTGTCTTACGCGGCGGCTGTTACAGAGCGGATTGGCCTCGGTACAGAGGTTTTGGTCTTGCCACAACGTCAGCCTACACTGGTCGCTAAACAGGTTAGCTCTCTGGACACACTGTCAAATGGTCGCGTTCGTCTCGGTGTCGGTGTCGGATGGCAGGCTTCGGAGTACGAAGCGCTTGGTGAGAATTTCAAAACAAGAGGTCAACGGATGGACGAATGTATCGAATTGCTTCGTACATATTGGCGCGACGAGCGGGTGAATTTTAAGGGCAAAGCCTATACTGCGAAAGCGATGGCAATGGAGCCGAAACCTCCGCAAGGTGGGAACTTGCCGGTCTGGATTGGAGGCAATACACCACCTGCGTTTCGCCGTGTAGGAAAATTTGGGGACGGCTGGCTTGCCAGCCAAGTGAGCGATGCAGAATTTGCAAAACGCGCGATGGACGCCATTCGGGAAGCCGCATTAATTGCCGGTCGCGATCCAGAGACCATCGGGTGGCAGAGCATGATCGCCCCACCACCCCGCGCCGGCGACACGGCTGGGAAAACTTTCTACGCCGAACCAGATCGCGTCGTGGCTCGCGTCGTCGACCTGAAGAAAATGGGGTTCGACGGAGTTGCTGTTAACGCCACAGCAATCTTCCAAGCAGGGTCACGCACCATTGACGCTATCCTCGCCGCCCTTAAAATTATTCATGATAGATTGAGAGCAGAGGTTGGATAATCATGGAAATCACACCCCTCGCCAACGCCCTCGGCGCAGAAATCCGCGGGGTCAATATCATTACCCACCCGTCAGATGCTGACATCGATGAAATTCGATCCATCTGGCACAAGCATCACATCATCGTCTTCCGCGGTATCGATTGGACACCTGACGAACATATGGCGTTTTCACGACGCTTTGGCGATCTTGACGATCATGCCGCGACCCCAAACGATTCGCTAGAGGGTTATCCAGAGTTGCTCGAGGTCACCAATATCCCGAAGAACAACAAACCATCACCAACACGGACAGCCGGACGAAACTGGCATTCGGACTACGCCTATACTGGCCAACCCGCCGCTTCTTCCATGCTATATTGCACCAAGGCGCCATCGGTCGGTGGCGACACCATGTTTTGTAATATGGCGCGCGCCTATGACGAGTTGTCCAACAAGATGAAGGCGATTGTCGAAGACCTGCATGCAGTCTTCGACTTTAATCTTGTTGCCGGCGCGAAAGACCGCGCGGCGGGCAATTTGAAAGAGCTCACCACCATAAACCCACCCATCGCCCATCCAGCGGTCCGCACCCATGACGAGAGCGGCGTGAAAGCGCTTTATGTCAGCGAGCGGGTCTCCCATTTCGATGGTATGACGCCGGAGGAAAGTGCTCCATTGATCCAATACTTGTGCAACTACGCAACCCGAAACGAAAACGTTTATAGACACAATTGGCGGGTTGGAGACCTCGTTTGCTGGGACAATCGTACAGCCATGCACCTCGCCCTCGGCGACTACGACCCATCCGAAGAGCGTCATATGCTGCGCACCACCATCAAGGGACCAAAATCAGGCTACGTCGTAACACAGGCCACAGCGTAACGAAGCCGCAGGATGATTAATCGACCTGAGGTACGACCTTGGTCATAAAATGGTCCATGCGCGCCATGGTCTCACCATAGTCCCGCGCACGGAAATCAAAGATCACTTCCTCCACACCGAGGGCTTCATAGGCCTTAATGTCTTCGACCACTTGCCCCGGCTCGCCGCTGAATGGTAACCGGTCATGCCCAGTTGGTGTTACACCCGGATCGTAGGAGGGAGCCTTCAAAGAGATAAAGAGTTCGTCGAAACTTCGCCCTTCCGCCTCTGTCATCGCTTTCAGTTCATCCATCAGTTTCTCAAACTCGGGCGGGGGTAGCGGCGAGGCCGCGGTGGCACCGACCGGGTGCCAACCGTCGGCATATTTTGCGGCTCGCCGCAGCGCGGGCCGGCTGTGACCACCAATCCAGATCGGCGGATGTGGTTTCTGCACTGGGTGCGGTGCGCAGCGCAGTTCTTGGAAGGAGTAAAACTCACCCTCGAAAGAGACCGGATCCTCCGTCCAGCATTTCTTGAAGATTTCCAGATATTCATTACTGACCGGGCCCCGTTTGTCGAAATCGGCTGCGTGTAGCGCCTCGAACTCTTCCCGCAACCAGCCAACACCAACACCAACAGTCACCCGGCCTTTGGAGAGCACATCAATGGTCGCCAGCATCTTCGCTGTCATCACCGGGTTCCGGTGTGGCAGGATCATCACGCTAGTTACCAATCGTGATGTGGTTGTAAGGGCCGCGACGAAGGACATAAGCGACAGCTGTTCAAGCGCGTCACCCTGCCCCGGAAAGCCACCGTCGACCGTATACGGATAGGGCGAGTCGACTTTGGTTGGGAAGACAATGTGATCCGCTATAACGATGGTCGCGAACCCCATTAATTCACCTTGGCCAACCATTTCTCCGATAGCGTCCGGTTCGCTCAGTGGGCCTCGGGTTGGCAGATAATATCCGTATCGCATGTTTTGTCCTCCGAGAATGGAATTAGCCGTGCTGCGGACGGTCTCCAAATATCTTAGCGTACGCCGCCTGCGTAACTGCGCCGCCTTGGTTGATCGGCATTTCCCTTTGTTTTTCACGTTGGCGCAGCCGGTAACCATATTCGTGTGGCATCTGGCCGTAGGGGTCGACAGCGCCAAGTTCTTTCGCCGCATGGGCCGCCCAGTCAGCGTTCCAAAGGAATTCCCGTGCCAAGGCGACGAGATCAGCGCGGCCAGACTGCAGTATATCTTCTGCCTGTTGCGCCTCAGTGATACCTCCGACGGCAATGGTCATGATGGCTGCCTCCCGGCGCACCCTCTCCGCAAAACCGGCTTGAAACTTTTCAATCCGAGGCACCATCGGCATTTCGCTTTCACCCGAAATACCACCGGAGGAACAATCGACAAGATCGATATCGCGGTCCTTCAGCTCTTGAGAGAGCGCAACCGTGTCATCAAGATCCCAAATGCCCCCCTCCCCATCAACGGCAGAAACGCGGAAAAACAGCGGCTTTTCTTTTGGCCAAGCGTCACGCACGACCTCCGCCACTTCCAGCGCAAAACGCATACGGCCCGCGCGGTCACCGCCGTACGAATCATTACGGTGATTGCTTACTGGCGAAAGAAACTGGTGTATCAGGTAGCCATGCGCACCGTGAATTTCCAGAATATCGTAACCCGCATCCATGCTCCGCCGGGTTGCCTCGCGCCAGGCATCGAGGACAGCGTGGATATCGTCCTGATCCATCGCCTTCGGAATAAAACGGCGCGGCAACTGATCGAGCGCACTCGGCGCCAACCCCTGCCAAGGAGGCATGCCATCCGCAGCGTCCTTGTCCTCAAGCGGTCGCCAATCCTCCGTCGCTGTGTGGCAAGACGCCTTGCGGCCGGCATGACCCAGTTGAATGGCGGGAACAGCGTCTTGTTCCTTAATAAAATCGGTCAGCCTTCGGTACATCGGAATGTGTTTATCGTTCCAGATACCAGCGCACTTATAGGTTTTGCGGCCTCGCGCTTCTATACCGGTTTCTTCACCGAAGATAATGCCCGCTCCGCCGACGGCTAAGCGGCCTATATGCATCATCTGCCAATCGCCAGGGCCACCGTCGTCCGAGTTGTACTGACACATAGGTGAGACAACGATCCGGTTCTTCGATGTCACGCCTCGAATTGTGATCGGCGTGAACAGCAGCGGCTGTCGCCCAACATCTGGCATAATTCACCTCCACCCAGTGCTTAGCTGAATTGCTGTGCAGAGATTGCCGGGTGATAGATTGGCTGGATCACGTTGCCGGCTGGGTCTTTAATATGGAAACTCCGCGCACCATCCGCGTGGTCATGTGGTTTGTCCATGATTGGCACGTCGCCCCGACTGGAGAAGTAGGCATGCCACGCGTCAAGCGAAGCCTTATCCTCAACGATAAAGCCGTAATGATCGAAAGTCGATCCCCGGGCCGATGCATCATCGACGCGTGCCAGCGAAAGATTATCGTTACCACAGGTCAAATAGACAAGATTCTCATTAGCGCGGTATAGTAGTTCCATACCCATGACGTCTTTGTAAAATTCTTCGCATTCTTCGAGATTAGTCACTCGGAACGCTACATGGCGTATCCCGCGAAAGGCGGAAGGGCGTTCGGTCATAGCTTAGCTCCGATCCAATTACCTATGGCTTTAGGATATACGGCGATCCAAAGGTTTGGCCATCATTGACAAGTTCGAATTCGGCATCCCCTAAATCGACGCTTGCGCCTGCTTTTGACGCTCACGAAATTCCGCCTTGCCTATATTCGCCGCTCGTTCGACTGCCGGGCGTCCACCAACACGTTTGAACCAGGCCCGCAGATACGCAAAGTCGCGCAGCTCGATCCCATAGGCTTTATAGCCGCGGATCCAGGGCCAACACGCCATATCGGCGATCGAGAAATCACCGGCCAGGAAATCACGATCCGCGAGTCGACCGTCCATCACCCCGTAGAGCCGGATCACTTCCTTTGTGTAGCGATCGACGGCGTACTCGATCTTGTCAGCCTTGTAATTGCGAAAATGCGCCGCCTGGCCTGCCATCGGCCCCAGCCCGCCCATCTGCCAAAACAACCATTGTTCAACCTCGCTGCGCATGCGTTGCTCAACAGGATAAAACTGCCCTGTCTTGTTACCAAGGTATTGCAAAATAGCGCCCGACTCGAAGATAGAGATCGGCTCTCCACCCGGCCCATCTGGGTCGACAATGGCCGGCATCCGCCCATTCGGCGAAATCTTTAAGAATGCAGGTTCGAACTGCTCGTGCTGCGAAAGATCAACATAAGATATCTCGTATGGTAGGCCACATTCTTCGAGCATGAGCGTGATTTTCCAGCCATTCGGCGTAGGCCAAAAATAAAGATCGATGGGCGCCATTTCACGGAATTCCTTTTTTAATTAGTATTCGAATAGATAGAGTTTTCCTTGCTAAGTTTCCAATTTTTAAGATCAAAGCCTCAGATCGTCTTTTCGGGCATTCAACCAATAAATGTCGCTTTTACCATCTTACCCTTGTTATTTGCCTAATTGAACGGAACAACTCATTGCAGTTTCTGTAAATTGAATATTTTGATTTCGCCTTCTTGAGGCGCGATTTACCTCGTCGTAAAACAGCGAATAATTATCAGCAATTACATTCATTCTGCGACCCCACTAGGTTTACCAGCTGACCCGAACAGTCGGGTATCGGCCTTCAAAAGCGGGGACTTCCGTATAGAAGTTTCAAGCCAATCGCGCCTTATAACCTGAAACAATGACCGGCTGCGTCTCGTTCGTTCTCCAATTCATCATATCTTAACCCAAGCCATGGATACGGTTCTCATTCACGACAAACCGCCCCGTTGCTGCGACTACGGCCCAACTGATACAATCTTTCGGCCTAACCGAGGAGTTCCCAATGACTGAACCTTTGGATTTACTGGACCCAATTCACTACGAGGCTGTTCGGCGAGCCTCCACCGAAGCCGCGCCGCTACCAAACTGGTGCTACACCTCGGCTAACTGGTACGCATTCGAGGTCGAACGGATCTTCATGAAGGCATGGAATTATGTCGGTCACGCCAGCCAAGTACCAAACTTAGGGGACTTCTTCACCTTAGAGGTGGCCGGTGCACCTATAATTGTGATCCGCGGCGACGATGGCGAGATTCGCGCATTCCATAATTCTTGCCGCCATCGTGGCTCCAGAATCGCGTGGGGCAAAGGCAATTGTAAGGCGTTGACCTGCCCCTACCACACCTGGACCTATGCGCGAGATGGTACCTTGATCGCAACTCCACTGATCGAAGAAGATGATCACATTTGCTATGCCGACCTTAGTCTCCTGCCGGTCCGCATGGAGCACTGGCACGGCTTCGCTTTCGTCAATTTCGATGATAATGCCATGACGCTCTTAGATTGGCTTGGCGATCTGCCCAGGACTTGCGCATCATACAACCCAGAAACCATGATCTGTACCCGCCGGAAAGTCTATGAGGGAGTGAAGGCAAATTGGAAACTGCATTTCGAAAATTTTAATGATTCACTGCACATTCCTTTTGTGCACGGTGGCACCTTGAACCGGCAAAACGTCTCTGGACGGGCACGACGTACCCATGAGGAATTTGAGGGCCAATGCGTCGTCCATTTCACTCAACACAAGGGCAGCCGCGGATTACTAGAGGGAGACACCGGCTTCCCCCGCATGGACAGCCTGACAGGACGGTATCAGGAAGGTACCTGGTATCCCTGCATACTGCCGGCAACAATGATGGCCTGGACTATCGACTGCATGTTCCTGTTCGAGCTGTGGCCACGTGGCCCAGAATGCGTTGATGTTGCAATTTGTTCCTTCTTCCCAGAAGACCGGACGACACGTAGTGACTTCGAAGAACAAGCCGCAAAATATTACGAGCGTCTGGACGTCATCCTGCCGGAGGACAACGATGCAGTTGAGCTGCAGCAACAAGGGCTCCATTCCCCGGTCAATGCAGCCGCGCGTTTTACCAATATGGAAACCCTCTGCCACGCATTCGACAACTGGATACTCGATCTTGTTCTCGATACTTAATCGTACAAATTCACCTGGCTTTTATCATAGGGCTGCAAACAAACCACGGGTCACAAAACCGGCAGCAAGTTTTAGAACCGACACATACATCAATTTAAAGGTGGAAATTTAGCAACCTGAGCGTCCCAATCCGATCGATTGCAACCGAAAATGTGCATGAAGATTAGTGCCGGTAATCCTCGCCCATGATCCGAATGTGAAATGCTTTTCGCTGCGTCCATTGCAGCAACTCTATCCGGTAGCTGCATTAAATTCATCGATTAGACTATCCCAGATCGGAACAATTTCCATCATGTCATCCCAATAATTTGGATCGCGCCGTGCATCAAAACCTTTTAGAGAGACCCCTTGCTGTTCGACCCAGGTATAGTAGCCAAGATTGAAAATCGCTTCGCGGTTGGGATGGATCAATTCCTTCATATTGTCCGTCGTGGCACCCAACAAGTACCGTCCATAAACCTCAGCCGCCGCCAGGGTGTCGAAGTTCCCACCGAATTGGTCTTGCAGTGCTTTGTCCTTTTCCGTCCCGTATAATTCGGATCCATCAGTTGCAATCGTCAGAACAACATCGTTGGATCTAAGCCTCTGATATTTAGCGTATTTGATTGCAGCGAGAATATTGGCGATCGAAGAGAGGCCCAAATCGGCCAAATCGGCGAGCGCTTCCTGTCCAAGACCAGTCCGGCTCGCCAGATATCCACGCCCCGGTTGGGTATTGAACAAAAGGTTCAATGCATCTGATGCTCTGTCTGAAACCGCAATAACATAGTCGGTATTAAAAGCGTTGTGGATGAATGGCACGTGCTTGTCACCAATCCCTTGGATGTTGTGCTCGCCATACCCATTCAATAGCAAAGTCGGACACTCAAGTGCTTCGACCGCGCAAATGTCGAGACCGAAAACCGCCTTTAAATGGTCACCAGCGGCAAGCGTGCCAGCCGATCCTGTCGCAGAGACGAACGCCCGCGCGCGCAAATCGCCATCTTCTCGAATCGCACCAAAAATTCGTTCAATTGCAGGACCCGTGATTGCCCGATGGGTTATGTAGTTACCGAACTCCTTAAACTGATTGAGAATTATATTTTTTGGGTCGGCAGCCAGCTCATGGCAGACGTCGTAGATCTCTTTTACGTTACTTTCACTGCCGGGTGTTCGCACGATATCACTCGGCTCCCGCACCCACTTCTCCAACCATTGAAACCGCTCGCGACTCATTTCTTCTGGTAAGACCGCGACGCTGCGGCAACCTAATATCGTTGAGATTGCCACCCCACCCCGACAATAGTTTCCCGTCGACGGCCAAACCGCCCGGTGACGCGTCGGATCGAATTGTCCCGTCACAAGACGCGGCACAAGGCAGCCATATGCAGCCAAAACTTTGTGCGCCCCGATCAGCGGAAATCGATTACCAATCGCGACAACAATTTTTGCTTCGACCCCAGTCAGCTCGTTTGGCAGGATAATATGTTCCGGTATATTGGCCAGGCTGCGCCGGTCCGCAGCGTTATGCCAATGAACACGAAATAGGTTGCGAGCGTCCGCACTGTCGGGATCGACGGATACAAGACCTGAAGGCACTCGCCGTTGTGCGTTTTGCGGGTCTGCCAGATCCTGAAGGCGCGGTAAACGGATTCCCAATGCCGAGAAATATTCAGCTGCCCGGTCGCGGACTTGCCGATCGACAATATTCCGCTCTAATCCGATGCTCATCCGCCACCCCTCTAAGAGTTATCCGTTCGTCGTTGGTAGATCTTCTAGGGTCTAACATCAAGTGGACCGGTCGATTTCAACAAAATAGCCCCTACATCTGTCATGCCGAGAAATGGTTAGAACCGGGAGAGAGAAAATGCTTGAGCAAGCTGCCGATTTTCGAGCTGAAAGCGATGTACTTTATGATTTGCTCGCCCCCTTGAGCGAGGATGAATTTAAGCGCCCTACCCTTTTTAAAGAATGGACGACTAACGACATCCTCGCACACTTACACTGGGGTAATATGCAAGCCGATCTTTCGCTTAATAACGAGGCGAAGTTTCTCGAAAGATTTGAAGCTATGAAAAAGTTGCGGGAAACTGGAGCTGGCATGACGATGCGGGAGTCTACAGATCTCATGCTGGAGGGTTTGAGCGGCAAGCGACTGCTTGATACGTGGCGCGAATTTTATGGCCCGATGAGCGACCGCTTCGCCAGCGCCGACCCAAAAAAACGTGTCAAATGGGTCGGGCCAGACATGAGCGTGCGTTCCAGCATCACCGCTCGACTAATGGAAACCTGGTCACATAGCCAAGCCGCCTTTGACCTCTTCCGGGTTGAGCGGCAAGAAACCGACCGGATCAAAAACGTCGCGGTCCTTGGCATAAACACATTCGGGTGGACTTTTGTTAACCGGGGTGAAACCGTTCCGGAGCCTAAACCCTATGTGCACCTAACCGGCCCCTCAGGCGCGATTTGGGAGTGGAACGAACCTTCAAATGAAGAGCGAATTGAGGGGTCCGGCCTTGAGTTTTGCCAAGTAGTTACCCAGACCCGTAGTATTGGCGATACCACATTGAAAGTGACCGGATCCATAGCCACCAAATGGATGGCAGTCGCGCAATGTTTCGCTGGCCCCGTCAATCCCCCGCCGGCCGCTGGCACCCGGCATATGGCAACAGATTAATCGAATTGAGCACTTTAAGCACCACCCCTAGTCCTATTGCTCCGGTATCAAGAGCGCATGGAAATATTATTTCCCACGCATTCCGTTCCCCTCAGTATTGATGGTCAAGATGCGAATGTGGATTAGTTTCCCATGAAGAGCTACTTCCGTCCGAATTAGCTGTAACACATTAAAATACATAATTTTTTCCGAAAAATATTCCTTAACGAATAAAAAACATGACCTGAAAAAAACAACCACAATCCGACAAACCTAGAACCGTAACCCAAACCTAACTATCCTCAGCAAAAGGGCATACGAAAGGCATCTAAATGTCTGAAAGATTAGGACCGGCAGATGACGTTGTCGAAGAGCTCAGAAGCGACAAAGCTTCGAACGACGAACGATGGGCGTTGAGTTTAATCAGTTCCGGCCACTATCTCAGCCATTTCTACGGCTTGGTGTTGCCACCACTATTCCCACTGCTCAAAACAGAATTCGACATCAGCTATATTGAGCTCGGCCTTGCCATCACGGCTTACAGTTTACTAGGGGGTATCCTCCAAGCACCTGTGGGCTTCCTCGTCGACCGCCTTGGGCCGAGCCGGGTTCTCCTATCCGGTATGGCGCTCATCGCCGCATCAGTTTTGCTTATGGGCTTCGTTTCCTCCTATTGGATGCTTCTAGTTCTCGCCATCTTCGCCGGTCTTGGGAACAGCGTATTCCATCCAGCGGACTATGCAATTCTCGCAGGTTCGGTCGGCGAAAAACGGCTTGGACGGGCGTATTCGATGCATACGTTCTCGGGCTTTCTCGGTGGAGCCTGCGCGCCCGTCGCGATGCTGGCGCTTGCGGCCCAATGGGATTGGCGAAGTGCCCTGATTATCACAGGCGGTATAGGTCTTGTAGTATTCGCGATAATGGCGATCCGTCGTGATGTCCTTGTCGGCGAAGAGAAAGCTGAAAAAAACACAATTGACGAGACCAAATCTCCTTCAGGACTGGCGCTATTGACGACGGCGCCGATCCTGCTGTTTCTGGTTTTTTTCATCCTTTATGGCATTGCAAGCAGCGGACTTATCGCCTTTATCTCAAGCGGGCTGATGGAGCTCCATGGCCTTGGACTAGAGGCTGCGAATACGGCGCTTACCGCACATCTTTTTGGGGTTGTCGGCGGTATTCTACTTACCGGAGTGATCGCCGATCGGTATTCCCGTCATATCGTCACCGGCAGTGCCGCGCTGGTCCTGGCAACAATCGCGACGCTGTTGCCAACAATTGGTATTTCCTCTGAATTCGGTCTTATAGTCGTCATGACACTCGCCGGTATTGGGCTTGGTGGCATTCTGCCGCCCCGTGATCTGATGCTCAACGCCGTTATTCCGCAAGGCCAAACCGGGAAGGTATTTGGCTTTGTTTTTGTCGGCTATTCACTGGGATACAGCATCTCTCCGCCGGCTCTCGGCGCGTATCTCGATACGGGCCAACCGGAAATGGTCTTCATCGGGTGCGCAGGCTTTGCCGCCTTATCACTAGTTGCCGTCATTACGGCCAATATCGTAGCCGAACGGAAACCCTAAGCTCGCATGTTCTTTCGAGCTTCGTCGATATCCCAATGCAGGAAGTCGGGACCGAGTTGGTCAAGCGCCGGACAGCCAAGCTGCTTCATATTTGTTTCAATTTCTGATCGCACGATCTCAACCGCTTTAGAGGCACCAAGCTGGCCACCTGCAATACATCCATAAAGCGTCGGCCGGCCTACAAAAACGAACTTAGCACCCAAGCAAAGCGCAATCATAATGTCAGCTCCGCGACGCACACCGCCGTCTAGCATCAGTGTCATACGGTCGCCCACTGCGGTATCAATGGCGGGCAGAACATCGAGCGGCGCCGGTGCTCGATCCAGCTGCCGGGCCCCATGATTGGATATCATTAATCCGTCGACCCCAACGTCTGCCGCCCGCAAGGCGTCGTCCACCCGCATGACACCCTTGAGAACGAGATTACCAGTCCAGAGTTGGCGGAATTTCTCGATATCTTTCCAAGTAAGCGCCCCCGGAAACTGATTGGAGACGAATTCGCCAACCTCCTCCGCACTTGAACCTTCAGGCGCGTATTGCTCCCAGTTCGCAAGCATCGCAATGCCATTTGTCAGATAATCCTTCAGCCACAACGGGTGTTTGAGGGCGTTGAACTTGCACTCCCAGGTAAGTTTAAGCGGGCGACCAAATCCGTTACGCTTGTTGCGCTCGCGATTACCGCTGGCCGGAACGTCAACCGTAATTACCAAGGTCTTAATGCCTAGTTCTTGGGCACGCTTGATCTGATCTTCAGAGATCGACCGGTCTTTCGCAGTATAAAGCTGATACCAGCCATGGTCCGGACATTCTCGGGCCATGTCTTCCATTCTTGCTGTCGCAGCACCGGACATAATAAAGGGTATATTTGCGTCGCGAGCCGCGCGCGCCAACATTAAGTCGCCTTGATGGCGGTAATTCGATATGCCCCCAGTTGGGGCGATACCATAGGCACTGGAATAGGTCCTACCAAATAATTCAGTATCCTGATTGATCGCCGTAATATCGACCATGTAGCGCGGCACCAAAGCACGCTGGCGAAAGGCGTCTTCATTGCGAACCAAACCGGATTCATCTTCAGAACCACCTTCGATAAAATCGTAGATGAGCTTCGGCACCCGCTTCTTGGCAAGAACCCGTAGATCATCGAGGTTGATGCAGTCGTCGACATTCATGATATTTCCCCTGAACATGGCGCACGAACTTCGGCCCGGTCGGGTGTCAAATTAGCCCGAAGGCGAAAAAGGGCTAGGGTTTAATCACCACTGGTTGCTTCGCCAGATCAACCAACTCGCCTGAATCGCGCTTGGAACGATAAGCAGACCCTTAATACGGAGCTTCCACACCTCCATCGCTAACGCGCTTTTTCTGCCATTCGGTCCCCTTGAAATAAACTTGTCGCTGCATCTCTTCAGCCTTTTGATGGAAGGCTACAGCCACTGGGTCGAGATCGCCTTGCGGGACCGGCTCGTGTTCGAAATTTCCATAGTCGTCCATGCCCCGCACCAGAGCCGCGCTGTCCCAAGAAGCCAAGACCTGGCGCGTTTCCGGTGGAATGTAACGCAAGACAATTCCGATCCGCCGATCGTCACTTAGGTTCGGATGCGACGCGTGAGCAATTGAGTAGTCAAAGAGCGCTGCCTCACCAGTTTTAAGTTCAATGTTCACCGCTTGGCTCTCATCGACATCCATGATCGTCTGGCCACGGGTTAGCATATTGTGCTCTGCGCGTGTGTCGACATGCGGCATAGGCGGCTTTAAATGGCTACCCGGCAACATCCGCATACATCCGCTCTCAATAGTCGCCGGCGACAGAGCTATCCAGACACTCACCAAGTCCTTTGTGTCGAGGCCCCAATAATTATTATCCTGGTGCCAAGAGACATAACTCGGGCTGCGCGGTTCTTTAATAAACCAGTGAGTCGTCCAGCATAGAATATTAGGCCCAATCAAATCCTCGACAGCGTCGAGGATGTGGGGTGCGCGTACCAGGTCGGCAAGCCATTTAAACAGTAAATGAGTTTTAAACCGATACGCCCCTCGCAGGGATCCACCGTTCGCAGCCTCAAAGTTCTCTAACTGACAACGGTAATCGTCCGCCTCATCCACCGTGACGCCGGGGACGGGAAAATAAAATCCATACCGCTTCAAGGTTCCTATTATTTCGTCATTCAATGCTTTCGGCATCGGTTGATCCTTATTCCGCCGCGTCCTGTACCGACATCCCGGTGAGGCTTTCCATTGAGTGACTTTCTGGCTCAATGCCAAACATATTGTTGAAGATGTTCATCCCATGCAACGTAGCAATAGCAAATCCAATTTCAACAAGCTGCGCGTCATCAAAAAATTCCCTCATCGCCTTAAACAACGTGTCCACATTATCTGTCTCATTCTGAGACATCGCCGAGGCAAAGCGCAAAACCGCCCGTTCGCGCGGCGTAAAAATTGGATGATCAGGATTTTGAACTTCAGCTAATTTCTCTTCGGTCATACCGGCATGCCGACCCGCGGCATAACGATAATTCAGTCAATATCGGCATTCGTTGATGGTTGCGCAGCGGATACGTATCAGTTCTTTGATACTCGCATCGACCCGATCACTTAACCAAATTCGCTCATAAAAGGTGTTCAATCCCTCCAGCAATTCGGGACAATTCGCTCGAACTCTTTGGCTATTTGGCAGCTCCTTGGACCCTGTAAGTTTCACGTGTGGCATTCTTTGTAGCCCTCTCATTCTTGCAAACACTAACTAACCATAGGTCGTTTTCTATTAATTCGCACCTTCGCTAAAAGGCGATTAAGCTGGACATTCTCCCAGTTTGATCGTTAACCGTCACTCACAAAAATCAAACGGAATACCTATGCAGAACATGATGATAAATATTTGCCTCAGAAATGCACCCTAATGACCGGCCGTTTATGGTTCATGTTCGCTTGTGGCTTCGTCGTCGTTCTTATTGGTAACGGTTTACGCCAGATATTTGGTGTCTTTCAGATCGAAGTCACTCAAGACTTGGGGATAGGCTTTGGCTCGTTTGGTCTCGTTATCGGGATACAGGCGCTCATCCTTGGAATTGCGCAACCAGCCTCCGGTCTCCTTGCCGATAAATACGGACCCGTGCGGATCATAACTGGGGGCGCTCTGATTTACGCGCTGGGACTGTGGTGGGCCAGCCTAAGCACATCGTCTTGGGAATTGGCGATTTCACTTGGCCTCATTGTGGGAATTGGACTCACCGGCCCAACGCAAGTCCTTGTGCTGGGCGCCATTGGAAAAGTAATACCAGACAATCGCCGTTCCTTCGTATTTGGCTCTATAATCGCCTCAACATCACTCGGCGGCGCACTTCTGATTCCCATCGTTTTCCAACTCATCCAGTCCTTTGATTGGCGAACTACCTTTGCCATAGCGGCGCTCGTAATCGTGCTTCTTCCTCTCGTTTCGTTGGGCCTCTATAATAAGACGAAGGTGGCTGGTAACCGCTCTCACCAGTCAATTAGCGATGCTATAACAGAAGCCAAATCGCATTCTGGATTTATCCTGCTCACTCTTGGGTTTTTCGTCTGCGGATTTCACGTCAGTTTTATTGGGACGCACTTACCAGCCTTTCTGACGAACAGCGGCTTATCGCCTGAATTTGGAGCCGACGCCTTATCAATAGTGCTTTTTTGCAATGTCCTCGGAGCATTCTTGTTTGGAACTCTGGGCGACTACTTTAGTAAGAAGAACTTGCTAACCTTACTCTATGCCGCACGAGCCATCCTGATGATTGGAATGCTCTTGGTCCCGATCAGCGAAACAACAACGATAATATTCTGTGTCGCCATGGGTTTCTTATGGTTATCAACCGTTCCATTGACCAGCGGTCTAGTTGCCCAAATTTTCGGAACACAATACTTCTCGATGCTTTTTGGAATTGTTTTCATGAGCCACCAAATTGGCGGGTTTTTTGGCGCATGGTTAGCGGGTTTTATATTTGACTCGACGGGTTCTTACGACTTGATGTGGGTTGCGGCGGCCGGCCTTGGTGTCATCTCCGCACTAATCCATTGGCCAATCCGTGAACAGCCACTGGCACGGTTGTCCGCACAAACTGGGTAGCCAAATTGCCACCCGCCCCGAATCTACTAATTTCTTGAAAAATCAATTTCGAATTGAACGATGGAAATGGCGCAAATTGAGAATTACGATTATGTCATCGTGGGCGCTGGGTCCGCAGGTTGCACAATCGCAAGCCGGCTTAGCGAAAACGAAGATGCACGAGTACTTTTACTGGAAGCAGGTGGCTTCGATCACGATCCAATCATTCATGTGCCGATCGGCTGGGGGCGGATCTTATTTAAGCGGCTCCATGATTGGGATTATTTCTTTGAACCGGAACCACATCTAGAAAGCCGTGTGGTCGAATGTGCCCGCGGGAAGGTTATTGGTGGGTCTTCCTCGATCAACGCGATGGCCTATGTCCGTTGCCACCCACTTGACTTCGATCGCTGGGCCGGAAATGGATGCACGGGCTGGTCGTTCGCCGATATGCTTCCCTATTTCAAACGCCAAGAGGACTGGGAGGAAGGTGCTGACGATTTCCGTGGCGCCGGTGGCCCGCTAACCACCACGCAAAACCGATACCCAGATCCTTTAGTCGATGCCTGGATCAATGCTGGCGCCCAAGCGGGCTACGGATTTACCGAAGATTACAACGGCGTGGATACGGATGGCTTCTGCATTATGCAGTCAACCGTGCGCCGGGGCCTCAGGTGCAGTGCCTCCGTGGCCTATCTTCGACCGGCGATGAAGCGTCCAAACCTGACTGTGAGCACAAAATCGATGGCTTTAGAGATTATTATGAAAGGTACGCGCGCCGTCGGCATCAAATATGCACATCGAGGCGAGACCTACACAGCATATGCGGCAAGCGAGGTCATCCTCTGCGGCGGAGTAATAAATTCACCACATATTCTGATGTTATCCGGCATCGGGTCGGCAGATGAACTGGCAGAGCAAAATATCAACTGCAAAGTCGACTTACCGAATATCGGTAAAAACTTACAAGACCATCTTTCTGTTGGCGTCGAATACGAACGAAAAAAAGACGGACCCTTTGTTAATGTCCTTCGATTCGACAAACTCCTGGCGGCAATGGCTCGGGCTTACATATTTGGAGACGGGTTTGCTACGGCCATGCCGGGACCGGTCATGGCGTTTTTGAAAAGTGATCCCACACTTCTGCAGCCGGATGTCCAGTTCCTAACACGATTCGTGCCACCAGAATCACAACCTTGGTTTCCAGGCTATAGAACTCGCCCCAAAGATGCCTTTATGTGCCGTCCTGTGATCCTACACCCAGAAAGCCGCGGCTATGTAAAACTAAATTCCTCAAACCCGTTAGACCCGATAGCCATTCACGGAAACTTTCTCAGTACTCAAAGTGATCGTGATACTTTACGGACCGGGTTCGAGATGGTTCGAGACGTTGCGAGCCAGAAATCCCTCGATCCATTTCGCGGTGTTGAGATTAATCCCGGTCCCGATTGCAGGACTCGCAAGCAGATCGACGCCTTTATCCGTCGAACCGCCTGGACGGTCCATCACCCGCTCGGCACCTGTAAGATGGGCGCAGAGAGTGACGAAACGACCGTCGTCGATCCAAACCTCCGGGTGCGAGGCGTCGAAAACCTCCGGGTAGTTGACGCTTCGGTAATTCCAGATATGCCGGGTGGAAACATCAACTCGCCCGTGATAGCCATAGCCGAACGCGCCGCTGATCTGATCCGATACAATCGGCCATTGGCGCCAGCTACTTTCTAACCCGCATTTAGAGCTTGGGACGTATTTCCTGACTACAAACAAAACCGTCTCTCAAACCTCGTGCTGCAAGTGATGCCCAACTTCGAAACCAAATTCGGTCGAACTTTTTGCCATAGCTGCGTCGGTTGTCGAATACGCTATAACTAACCTAAACCTATTTTCAGTGTCCATCTGGCCCACGACCGATTGTAAACTTCTAGCTAGTGACCCCTTCAGGTGGTTTCTTCTTCCCTGTCGGAAGCACCCGCGAACAAATGCACCACCAAAACAGCGCGCCTTGAAACTATCGTCCATATGCCCATCGTCAATTCATTGGCTTTGTCTAGTTACCGGAAGACCAAGATGAAGGGAATTGTCTTTATGGGAGGACGGGAAGTAGAGTTAATGGAATTCCCGGAACCCGAGCCGGGTCCCCGCGATGTTGTATTGGAAATTAAAGCGTCTGGCATGTGCGGCACGGACCTCGGCCCCTACCGAAGAGAATACAATCCTGAAGTTACAACCTCTGGAGTAAGCCGCATCGATGGACATGTTATCGGCGGAGAGGTGCTTCCAGATCTTATCCACCGCCAAATCACCTTAGTAGGCCATTGTACATTTTCTAAAGTCGGGCAAGCTGACTGCGCTCGCTTCGTCTCAGACCGGAAGATCGATGTCGACAGCCTATTCACACACAAATGGCAACTAGAAGATGCCAAAGAAGCCTACCAACTATTCGATCGACAGAAGACCCGCAAAAGGGTCTTCCTGCCCGCATAGGGCTTAACTGGGAAAAGGAATCAGGAAATGGAATTAGGATATGTCGGACTAGGCGCCATGGGGGGTGCTTTGGCACGCCGGTTGATGTTGTCGCACAAGCTGCGCATTCTCGACCTACGCCCAGAAGTAATCACGGATTTTGCCGATAACGGAGCCATCCCAGCACAGGATGGCGCATCACTGGCGCGTGAGAGCGACATTATCCTCTTGTGTCTGCCGCGCTCAGCGGATGTTCGAGACGCCATCTTCGGGCCGGGCGGTCTGGCCGAGGGACTGGATCCCGGAAAGATCATCATCGATCAGACGTCGGGCAATCCAGATGAAACCCGCGCTATGGCGGCGGAATTAGCCGAACGAGGTGTTACCATGATCGATGCCCCGGTATCGGGTGGTCCTGCCGGAGCGGATGCCGGGACAATTGCCATTATGGTCGGTGGTACTGTCGAAACCTTTAACACGGTGAAGCCTTACCTCGAATCCATTAGTCCAAACGTTATGCATTGCGGTGATATCGGCAACGGCCATGTAGTCAAATTGGTCAACAACACGATGGCCGCCTGTAATCGCCTGGCCATGCTTGAAGCGGTAGCCATGGGCCGCAAGTATGGTTTATCGCTGGAAGTCATAAACGAGGTCATCAACAAATCTTCTGGACGCAGCGGGGCGTCCGAGCGCGGTCTTCCCGCCATGATCGAAGGTGTCCCAAGTTCCAATTTTGCGATGGCGCTGATGCACAAAGATGTCACGCTTGCGACGCAACTCGGCATGAATTGCGGCGCGCCGATGTTGTTGCACAATATCGCCCGTGGGATGTTACAGAATGGCCTCCACTTCTGCGGTCCCGACGCCAATACGGACGACACTGCTCAATTGGTTGAAGCCATGGCAGATATGAAATTTCGCGAATAACGCTGCTTATCGATGACCTTCATGGAGATTCAGCCGAGACTGAGCAGGTAGGCGTCGATCGTATGGACGTCGACAAAGTTGCATACAGAAACCGCATCGTCATCGCTAATTTTTTGGTGAATCAGGAAGCACAAGATCAGTTTCTCAACTCCTAGGCCTTTTACTAAACGATGTCGTGGCAATGAGTTTTCAATTGATTGGTTCATCAGCAGTCTGCGCCATGATCCTGCGAACGGGTCCTAAAACTTGATATGCTGATTCGAATGTTAAAGCTTTTTCACCTGATGGAGCGCCTAATTTTATCCTCATCAAAACTGATGTCATCATTTGGGCGAAAATCGCTTATTCCGATAAGGCCAACCTCTAATTTCCATATTGCCGCAGCACTTCC
>MDSX01095812.1_pt1 | contig 25728 bp, 39 predicted proteins | sample 811141 | NCBI WGS metagenome assembly MDSX01 (sample SAMN05326642, study PRJNA326480) | marine metagenome | isolation source: seawater | place: Atlantic Ocean: South East | collected 2010
ATGGTAATATTTATATTCTAGATTTTTATCTTTGCATAATTGTACTGCGGCAGTGCAGGAACTACAGTCCATTTTACCATAAATTTCTATCATTGCTTTTCCTTATAGTTCTTTATTGCTTCCTTGATAGCGTCTTCTGCAAGTACGCTACAATGTATCTTTACGGGAGGAAGTGCAAGTTCTTCTGCGATGTGGGAATTTGTAATACTCCCAGCTTCTTCAAGATTACGTCCTTTCACCCATTCAGTAAGAAGACTAGAGGATGCGATAGCACTACCACACCCATAAGTCTTAAATCGAGCATCCTCGATAATACCGTTCTTCACTTTGATCTGTAGTTGCATGACATCGCCACAGGCAGGTGCTCCCACCATACCTGTGCCAATATCATTTTCTTCTTTATCAAAACGACCCACATTGCGTGGGTTATTGTAGTGATCCATTACTTGGTCAGAGTATGCCATTTAGCTCTCCGGAGTCAGTACTGTCCAGGCTCCATATGCTAAGCCTGCCCATGCTACTATCTCTGCAAGACCTCCAAGCAGCAGAAAACTACCGCAAAGTGTAATAAGTACCACTCCGTCCATGGAAGTTCTTTCTCCCATAAGTTTACTAATATATTTCATTATTTTTTCTCCGTAAGCTGAGTACCACGCTTCTTGTGTCCGTTCCAGGCTGCAAAACCTGCCGCTCGAAGAGAGATGAATGCTAGATAGTTTAAGACCTTGAATCCATTGACTTCGATACAAATATCACGGAAGATCTCGTCTGCTTCTTTTTGAGTATAGATACGAGGATTCTGCATGTCCGGCTTCGACTCTTTCAGAGTAGCATACTTATATAAATAGTCATGAACTAGGCCACCCATCAGTAGAACACCGGTCGGTGAGAGCCACATTGCGAGGAACTTTGGCACTGATGCACCATCAAACTGAAAGCCTGCTGGTATAACATAGGACTCTCCTTTAAGTGCAAAGTGAAAATCATCGCAGATCTCCCACTGTCTTACACCCATTAACCACATCCAAATACCTTTGAAGAAACCTTTTCCTTTTGTTGCGATAGGAATCGGTTTCATATGGGGCATATCGGGGTAGGAAAACCCTACTCTTTCCTTAGGTTCTTTATCATCAAGTAAATTGACGATGAAACCTACCAAAACAATAACAGCAAATACTACCCACTGCCAAAACGTAACCGCAAGATCGAGAATCATCTCTAACATAAGTTAAGCTCTACAACGACTTTAGTCGCCTTAGACCGTATACTTTCTAATGAAGTTCTAGGTCTAGTTGAAATGTGACATTTAGAAATGCGAAGCATAACGAGTGCCACGTAAGATGACCGAAACTATCGTACTCATACCAAACAGCGGGTAAAAAGTAGAACTGACAATCTCGGTCAAATTTCTGAAATTCAAAGTGTGGGTGTATCACACTACTATCTCCTCTAGGTTAGGTGGAAAGTATCCAGGGCCTTTAAGCACTTTACCGTCTTCACGGTAAATCGGCTTACCATCTTCACCAAGTTTAGACATATTACTTTCGTGTACTTCCATAAAGCATTCATCTAAATCAATACCAAATGCATGACCTGCCCCGTATACAACATAAAGAAGATCTGTGAGCGCGTCTGCCACTTCAACAATATCTTGATTGGTAATTGCAAGCTCCAGCTCTTCTAGTTCTTCTGAAATTAAATCTACGCGTAAATCCTGTACGGCTTGATCTCGAAGGGTAGGTTCACAGTTTACCTGCTGTCCAAATACCTCCATGAAATCTCCGACCAGTTCAAACGGAGTAGCTCTAACGTTTTTTACATTCATCTCTTTGCCTTTTTCTTTCGCGAACTTTAGCGGCAGCTTTTGATTTATGTCGCTGTGTGCTCGCCTTCTCGTAGTATTGTTTATCTCTTAGTCCAATCAAAGTTTCTTTTGTTTTTCTCTTGAGTGTTCTAAGTGCACTATCTACATTATTGTTTTTAACTCTAACTCTCATCCATTACCACTCATCTGAAAAACCTCCATAGTCCTCGTCTGTGCCAAAACCTGCTGATGCTAGTGCATCACCGTCCCAATCGAAAAGACTTTCCCCGTCTTCAAATAGTTCATCCATTTCTTGAACGGATAGATCTTCTAGGGTTGGTTCTTCTTCGTCCTCAAAGGGATCATTGTTTATAAAAAATGTGTTCATTTATTTTCACCACCTCCTTCATAGAGTAAGCCCAAAAAGGCCTTCTAATATATGTTGCATGATACCAAAGTGCTCCTTCCGTTACATCAGGAATAGTACCTGAATAAACTTGAATTGCTACATCGGTTGCCTTGTCGTAATCTTTAACATCTTTAGGTTGATCAGATTTACCGTCACAATACCAACTGAACTGGCAAATATTTCTCTTCCTCTGTCTGACTACTTCACATATTGTGCTAGGAAATGCTATGTTTTTTACTCTGTTAAGAGTAACTTGTGCTATAGCTACTTGACCCACCCAAGGTTGGTTGCGTCCTTCAAAGTATATATTTTTTGCTAAACACTGTAAATTTTCATATCTAGTGTCTGCTAAGGTACTTTGAGTGAACACCATAGCTATTGCTATCGTAATTTTCTTCGAAATGCCCATCCGCGATCCTGTAAGTATTTGGCCTGTTTAACGCAAGCGTTATAAGATCTATCAGGGAAATGTTCCTGAAGTTCCTTCTCATTGCAGAAATGATACACCTTTCGTAACAGTTCTCTTTCTTTATGAGCCCAAGGTCGTTTTGTGTATACTTTCATAATCTTCCTTTCACAACTTATAGATATTATAGTAGATTCAACATCGAAAGTCAAGAGATATTTTTAGCAGTTGATAAATAGATATCAAAAAATATTTCTTGACATTGCTACTGTTTTCTATTATAATATACGTTAATTCACACAGCCTTGCCTTAGCAAGTTGAGTAAACTATATGGTCGATCCAGTAATATTACTAATAGCTTTTGTTTGTATAGCTGGGGCTTCTTATACAGGCTGGAAATCCGGCCACGCAGCAGGCATAGAACATGCTCTTGCTTACCTAGAATCCGAAGGTATAATAGAGTTTGAGCCTGAAGAGGAATAATCATGTGGCAATTTTTCGCAGTATTAGCGTTAGTTTTTGGTGGCGCTTCGTACTTCTTCTGGGAACAGAATAGTCAACTACAAAGAAACATAGTAGCACAAGAAATTGCTATTCAAGAACAGAAGACCGCCTTTGAAACTCTACAAAGAGAGGGTAAAAAACAACAACAAGCCATGGCAGACCTAAATATTAAATCTCAGGCTATTCAGAATGAGATGAGTCAGTACATGGATATATTCAAAAGACACAAGCTACCTAAGCTCGCAGCAGCGAAACCTGGTATGATAGAGAAAAGAGCAAATGATGCAACAAAAGCAATATTCGATACTATCGAAGCTGACTCTCGTGACATTGATATTCTCGATGACGGCGTGCAGCTCACTCGCACCAAACTGGCCTCTCCAGTGGAAAAAACCACCTCCGGAGATAATAACAGTAATAAAACCAGTGCCGGTGGAGATACCACAGCCAATTCTACCAAGGGAACTTAACCTAAAAGAACCTTATTGGTATGTAGTGTCCAATAAAAATATTGACGAATTTCTTAAAAAGATGGAGAAAACAAACGGCGGTCAAGTCGTTTTTTTCGCAATGTCTGTTGATGACTATGAAGTTATGGCAGGCAACATGCAGGAGCTACGTCGTTATATAAGGGAACTTAAAGAAGTAGTGGTTTATTATAGAACAGTAACAGTAGTGGAGACAAATGAAACAGAGGACTAAACAAAAAGTCCTAGCAAGACTAGAGGAACAATATATGAACAGAGACGCAGTATTTGAACAACTAAAGATAGATGAAGGAGTAGTATATGCAATCTATAAAGACCATCTTGGGTACGATACCTTTGGGGTCGGTCACCTTATCAAAGTCGATGACGAGGAATTCGGAGCACCAGTTGGAGCAGAGATTAGTGAAGAGAGAGTTAGGGCGTGTTTCGACTCAGACCTTGATCTTGCCATCAGCGAATGTGGAGCTTTATACGGCGAGAGGGAGTTTGGAGAATTTCCAGACGAGGTCCAGCAAATCTTGGTTAATATGATGTTTAACATGGGTAGAACTCGCTTAAGTAAGTTTAAAAACTTCACTGCTGCCTTGCAAGAGGGAAACTGGGCACGAGCCGCAGTGGAGGGACGAGATTCTCAGTGGCACAGACAAGTAACAAATCGTGCAGAGCGACTCATGTCCCGAATGGAGAATGTTTCAGGCTAACCTGTAAATGTTTCTTGACTTAAATTATTAAAACCGATATAATATGTTTTATGAATATATTTATACTAGATGAAAATATCGAACTGTGTGCTCAGTATCATATTGATGCACACTCCGGAAAGATGCAGCTCGAAGCAGCGCAGATGTTATGCACAAATCACTGGGTAGATAAGTACTTAGGGTACGTACCAAGAAAACTCACCTCAGAAGAATGGGCCGTTCTTAAAGAAGCCAAAACAAATGAAGTGCGAGATTTCCCATACCTCCCTACTATGTACAATCACCCGTGTACTATATGGGCTAGAGAATCAGAGCAGAACTATACTTGGTTATTCAACTATGCTATGGCTTTGAATGAGGAGCACATATACCGTGGCGGAGCAGACCATAAGTCTTTCTATGATGTAATAAATCGATTACCTGATATGCAAAATCTTCCTAATACAGGACTGACCCCCTTTGCTCAGGCAATGCCCGATGAGTTAAAAAGTGATAATGCAATCGAATCCTATCGTATGTTTTATATGAAGGACAAAGCAGCTATTGGTAAAGGTGCGAACTGGAAAGTGCGTGGAAAGCCTTACTGGTGGGATGAGAATATTGCAGACTATGATAACAGAATATCCGGGCAAAAGTAATGTATTGTAGAAACTGTGGAGAGGATATGAGTGGAGATGGGTACACACTACCCTTCCATTGTATAAATGTTAGTGAAGAGGATTGGTGGTATAGTCCACCAGATTCTGGGCCTTACTACTGTGATGGGGAGGAAGAATGAATTGGAGTGCAGAAGACTTAGAAGATGCGAACATTATATTCGGGAAATATAATAGCCTGCTTGATTCCGATATTGAAGTGAGTTGGTACCAATTCGAGCAGGAGATTAGAGCCAAATTCAATATCGGATATCAAACCATGAGAAATATTGTCTTGGAGTTTTATAGAGATAACCAGTGGACAGAGCTGTGCATAAAATATACTCAAGCCAGCAAAAGGATGAGAGGGTCTATGTACTGGATGGAGAGGAAGAATGAAGAACAGTAACGTAGACTGGGCAGGAGAGGCCCGAGGTATTTCCGATGTAGTATTTACTAGACTATGTGCAGAGGAGAGAAGTTACATTAACTCTCTTACTACGGATGCAGACATATGGACAGCAACAATGATGCAAACCTTAGTAAGAGAGATGGAACTAGACGATTGCGTCTTGGCTTTAGTATATGAATGTGAAAAAAACAATCGCAAGCTAGTAGATGTTTTAGAACAAGTATTAGTTAGTAGAAGAGAGTATTATAAAAGGATTAGTAAATGACAGCAAAAGTAAAATTAGTAGGATTAACTTCTCCCAGCGCATCGACAGACTGCCATACTGCAGGAGATCTGATCGCGTATGCAGCTAGAGTAAGTAATCCAGCAAATCAAAATAACAGCAAGACTTCAAAGAAATTATTGAAGTATCTTATTAAAGAACAGCACTGGTCTCCCTTTGAAATGGTTTCAGTAACTATGGAGATCACAACAACTAGAGATATTTCTAGACAAATTATTCGTCATAGATCGTTTTCCTTCCAGGAATTTTCTCAGAGGTATGCTATAAGTGAGAGCTTCAGTACTAAAAGAGAAGCACGAAAGCAGCACCCAACCAATCGTCAGTTGAGCGAGAGAGACGAAGACAAAGAAAGACAGAGCAAAGCACAAGAAGTCTTTAACGAGATGCAAGGAGAAGTAGCACGCGTAGCTAAAGATTACTATGAAATGGCACTTAATAGTGGTATTGCGAAAGAGCAAGCACGTGCGCTCCTCCCAGAGGGACTCACGGAGACTACTCTATATATGGCAGGAAGCCTTCGCTCTTGGCTTCATTACTGCGAATTGCGGCGGGGTCACGGGACTCAGAAAGAACACATGGAAGTAGCAGATCTATGCTGGGATATTCTAAGAACTCATTTTGCAGATATTTGTGATGCAGTGGAGGAAATGGGGAGTGAGTGAGGGTAAAAAGTATGATGGAGAGAAGCCAAGAATGCACTTGCTTCCCCCTAAATCAATGGTAGAGGTAGCAAAGGTATTAACTTTCGGAGCAGAGAAGTACGATGAACATAATTGGAGAAAATTGGAAAACCTTCAGAATCGTTATACAAGTGGTGCTTTGCGTCACATTTTTGCTCATAACGATGGAGAGCAGTTAGACGAAGAGAGCGGACTATCACACCTAGCCCATGCAATTTGTTGTTTATTATTTAAGTTGGAGATCGAATTAGAAGATGGCAAGAATGAAAAGAGTAAAGAAGAAAGACCACGAGAATCTAACCTCGGAGAATATTCAGCGAGTTATCAGCTCGCTCCAGCCCACTTCTACGGATCAGAAGCCTATAACAAAGAAGGCAGCTTGCGAGATGCTGAATATAAGTTACAATACAACGCGCCTAGACTTGATTCTGTCGGAATTTCTAGATCGACAGGAATACGTACTGAGAAGAAAAAACCAAAACCGTGGAAAAGCAGCGAGTACGAGTGAGATTCAGGAAACAGTACAGGATTATCTAAGTGGTGATAATATAAGTAGTATTGCTAAGTACTTATATAGATCTCCTTCTTTTGTAAAGAATATCCTAGATAGAGTAGGAGTCCCGCAACGTCCCCCGTCCGCTGAGGACAGAAGGATGCCAGCATTTCTACCAGATAACTGTATCTCAGAGGACTTTACAGCAGGAGAGATCGTATGGTCTGCAAAATACCATTCTCCCGCAGTTATAGATAAAAAATACGATGATCCCTTGTACTTACAGAAGTATGGTAGTACTGCGTATCAGATTTATATATTTGAAAAAGATTCAGACGATCAAGATTATCTTGCTAAAGCAGGAAAAGGCGGTTTCTATGCGTCTAGTCTGGCCTATGATTTAGGAAAACTCAGCCATCTAGCAGCATTAGGAATTGATTTAAAAAAGCAAATAAGCTAAGAACCTACGGGTTAGAGAAAGAAAATGGAAAATGAAGCAGCTTTTGTAGCAGCATTAGAGGCGGGTATGGTAAGTGTAACTTTTACAAGTTTAGTATCCGGAACGGAGATAACAGAAGAGTTTACTCTTCGGGGAGTACATCTGCCTACTCCAAACCCTGCGAGTGATAAAATAGTATTACTACGTACTTCTACTGCTCTATATGAAGATATTCAAAAAGATAGTATTATATCTTGGCAGGCTCCTGATGAGCCATAATAGAATAACCAAAGAGACAGCAGAGTTAATATCCATTCCTCCTACGGAGTGGGAAGTGAAGACAGTATCCTGGCTTTTAGACCAGGAGGTCTTTGCAGAGAAATATGTAAAGATACCTTTAAATGAAACTCTCACGGAGAGTATAAAGAGAGATGGAATAATCTCTCCTATGCTTGTGATGCCAAACTGGTATCCAATATGCGGGAGCCAAAGACTTAGAGCGTGCAAACATATTCAGTACACAGATCCTACACATAAAGTTTTAGATCAAAGTATTAGAGTTGCTCGTTTTGAGAAAGAGTGGTGGAATGCGTTTTATTTGTGGCCTAATGAGGAGGATAAGAATAAGTGTATACAGATATACTTTCAGACAATGGAAACTGCTTGGAAGAGTAAATACTTTATTCACGAAAAGGACTTTAAAGGCAAAGACATGATTAGATTTGAGGAGGAAGGAAATGAACTTAAATGGGAAGCCAGAGATGGTAAATAGTATGTGGACACACTTCTGTCACACAAAAGAGACAGTGATAGATACTGAAAAAGGTTCGGCATGTAACTGGTGCCCAGCACAAGAAAAAACAGAAATGATATATCAGGGATTGTATTGGGCGTACCCTCTACAGAAATACATGAGATGGCCTGAATATATGCAATATTACTACTGGCTCGACAAAAAAAGTTCTTGACATGAATGTCAAATTCAATTATAATAGTTGTCAAGAAAAGAGAGGAAACCAATGGGCTACCGATTTTACATGCAACAACTTGAAGCAACAGGACAAGCTCCTGGATTAAATAACACTAACAAAAGGAAAAGAAAAATGGCGTGGGACGACGACAAGAAAGCAGCAGTTATCGAAGCATACGAGAACGCTGAACCAACCCCCGAAACTTCAATGGAAATCGTAAAAGATATCGCTGATAACTTTAATGAGTCACCTAACGGTGTTCGTATGGTACTCAGCAAAGCCGGAGTATATATTAAGAAAACTCCAGCAGCATCTGGCGGTACAAAAGCCGCAGGCGGTGCTAGTACACGAGTTTCCAAGGCTGGAGCACAAGAAGCACTCATCGCAGCTTTGACCGATGCAGGTCAAGAAGTTGACGAAGATGTAGTATCAAAACTAACTGGTAAAGCAGCACAGTATTTCTCTGGAGTGATTACAGCCCTCAACTAAATTCCGCTCTCCATGTAGTTAGTGCAGCAAAAGATTTTGCTAAACCTACTAAGAAGGAGATTTTGTGAATAAAGAGGAACTAGCATCATTAGTAACTGAGTATGGTGATGCTATAATCACATATCGAAGTGAAAATTCCAGAAAACTAAAGTACAATGTCTGTACACTAGATTTTACTACACCATATGTAGCGGAGAAGAAAAACCGGGCAAAAGAGTCTCACGGGACTCTTTTGCTCTTTTGTTGGGACACAGATTCGTATAGACTTCTCAAACCTGAGAACGTAACTAGCGTTGTGCCCCTCTCCTCTATCCTTAGAAACGAGGCGTAACATGGAACTTCATGAAGCACCTGCATTGTATGAGAAGATCATACACTATAACGAAGCTAAGGAGCTGCAAGTACGTCTAACAATCAATACCTTTCGGGGTATTGAGTACTTGCACGTAAGGAAGTATTATCTAGACTTTACAGAGGAGTGGAAGCCCTCTCCCGAGGGTGTAGCTATGGAGTTGGATTTCAACAACTCTCGTGAGCTATTTTCAGGACTCCTAGAAATATTATCATTGGCAGAATCCAAAGAGATCATAGAAGAACACTTTAAAGATTATATAGACGAAATCTATAAATAGTTCTTGACTTTCCCTGGTATTGTCTGTATAATATACAATATTCCAGTGAGAGTTTATATGAAAGATTTTTTAGATAAGGCAAGTAAACATTATTATGAAGGTACTCCTATTATCTCCGATGCAGAGTTCAACTCTCTTGCAGATAAGTTTGGCTACAATAGCGTGGGTTACACAGTAACCGATGGTATTCCCCACCTTTATAAAATGTACTCCTTACAAAAAGTCTTCTCACATGCAGACTTACCATCAGATATTGATGATTATGTTTGTACTCCCAAGCTGGACGGGGCGGCAGTGTCCATTCTATATGTTAATGGTATATTTGCTCTGGGCCTCACACGAGGCGACGGTAACATTGGACGAGACATAACTAATAAATTGCGGGCTTTAGTCCCGAACACAATCCCATTAAAAGAGGTCCTCCAAATCACCGGCGAAGTAGTTGCCCCTAAAAGTATCCCTAACTCTAGAAACTATGCTTCTGGTGCTTTGAATCTCAAAGACATGGAAGAGTTTGTAGAAAGGGATATAACTTTCGTAGCTTATGATATTAACCACAGTGTACAAGAACCAGGACGATTATATGAACAGCAAACTTTATCTATTCTTAGGGATTTCGGTTTTTACGAAGTTAGTACGTTCGATACTGATAATTACCCTACTGATGGTCTTGTATACAGACTAAATAACTGCGATAAGTTTGATAGAATGGGATTTACGTCCCACCATCCTAGAGGAGCAGTAGCTCTGAAGGAAGAGAAAGATGGTAAAATTACGACTTTAATAGACGTAGTATGGCAAGTAGGTAAGAGCGGGGTTGTTAGCCCCGTGGCCTTACTTGAGCCTGTCGACATAGACGGTGCTATCGTTTCTCGCGCTACTCTACATAATATAGAGTACATACGCAGTCTTAATTTAGAGATAGGCTGCAGTGTTGAGGTTATTCGTAGTGGTGAGATCATACCTCGGATTTTACGACGTGTGGAATAAGTACACCATTGAAAAAATAGTTCTTGACAGAAATCTTAAAATCTCGTATAATATATTCTCAATTTCAAGGAGAGCCCTTTAGTGCAAACTATTCAAGCCCCAACCAACTGCCCTAGTTGTAGTTCGTTACTTGATTGGTCGAACGATCTACTGTACTGTAGAAGTTCTCAATGTTCTGCTCAGAAGCAAAAGAAAGTTGAACACTTCGCCAAGACCCTTAAAATCAAAGGACTTGGCCCTAGTGCAGTCAACAAACTAGGCCTGACAGATATTGATCAGATCTACTCTCTTAGTAGAGAGGAAATCGCTGAAGGGTTATCTTCCGAGAAATTGGCAGAAAAATTGTATGCAGAGATTAAAAACTCAGAGGCAGCCCCTCTTAACGCAGTACTGGCTGCTTTTAGCATTCCTTTGATCGGAAAGACTGCAAGTGACAAACTCTCTAAAATAATTACTAATATTACTGAGATAAATGAGAGCAGTTGTAAGCAAGCAGGTCTTGGACCAAAAGCTACTGAAAACTTATTGGAATGGCTACATAGAGATTTCTATTCTTTTTATGATGGATATCTCCCTTTTGATTACAAATTTGATACCCCTCTTCAAAAAGAAGAGATAGGCATCGTATGTATTAGTGGTAAACTTACAAGTTTTAAAACTAAGGCATTAGCGACACAAGCCCTAGAACATAAAGGATATGTTGTGAAATCAAGTTTGACAAAGGATGTTACAATACTAATAAACGAAAGTGGAGTAGAATCCACTAAAACAACCCAGGCCAGAAACTCTGGCGTAACAATTATTGAAAATCTATTAGATTTACTTGGAGAATAAAATGGCATTGCCAAAATGGACCGACGAACGCACTGAAGAGTTAACTAACTTTGTAGGTGACGAATCACCAATTTCTCAAGCGACTGTTGCAGAAGCAGCAACTCAGCTTGAAACCTCAACACGCTCAGTTTCTAGTAAACTGCGTAAAATGGGCTTCGACGTAGAACTTGCATCAGCATCTTCTATTCGAACGTTCTCTCCTGAACAGGAAGCTACTTTGGCTTCTTTTGTACAGGACAACAGTGGTGAGTATACTTATGCTCAGATCGCTGACCACTTTGACGGCGGAGCTTTCTCTGCTAAGTCAATCCAAGGTAAGATCCTGTCTATGGAACTGACCGACAATGTAAAGCCTGCTCCTAAAGTAGAGACTGTACGTACTTATTCTGTAGAAGAAGAAGAGACTTTTGTCTCGATGGTACAAGACGGTGCTTTCGTAGAAGCAATCGCTGACGCTCTTGATCGCAGTGTAAACAGTGTTCGTGGTAAGGCTCTTAGCCTTCTTCGCTCTGGCGATATCGACGCTATTCCACGTCAAGAGCACACCAAAGGTGCAACTAAAGAAGATCCTTTAGCAGACCTTGGCGACATCTCAGCTATGACTGTAGATACAATCGCTGAAGCCATTGGCAAAACTGCTCGCGGTGTTAAGACTATGTTGACTCGTCGTGGTTTGGTTGCGGCCGACTATGATGGTGCATCTAAGAAAGAAAAAGCTGCAGGCTAATACATCAGCGACCCTTCGGGGTCGCTAATCTTTATAATCTTCGGGGGAAGTTTTGAATATTGCGAGTGCTCTAATAAAGCAAGTTCTTGTTCTACAGGATTTTGAGACCTGGACTTCCGTTCGCAAGGATTATCTGCCAAATGAGTTTCACACCCTTTTCGGTGTGATTGATAAGCATGCAGATAAATTTCATAAGCTTCCCACTCTCGATGATTTAAAGTTTGAGGTACGAGATCCTGGAACTCTAGAAAAGGTTTACGCCCTTCAGGGTATCGAGGTAGATGTAGATGCGTTCAGTCTTCTACAGTATCTTAAAAATGAGTACACTCAAAAGGAGATTCTCAACTCCTTAGAGTCTTATGTGGATAACTCTGTAGCTTTTGAAGATGCAGAGGAGTCAGTAACACACTTACATCAGATCGTACTAGATATTGAGAAGAAAGTAGATCTAGAACTACCTCAGGAGAGTATGCAACGCATTACTCTCTTTGAGTCTGATGATGATATTGCCAAGTATTTACCGCTAGGTTTGAATACCGAATACGATTACGATATACAGTTCTCCCCCCGAGATCTTGTACTTATCGGTGGTCGTCGCGGGGCTGGTAAGTCTATGACTTGTGCAAATATCGCTCACAACGTCTTTGAGCAAGGTAGGTCGGCTATGTATTTCACTATTGAGATGGATAGTCGGTCTATTCTTCAAAGAGTTTGCGCTATCGCAACTGGAATTCCTCACGCTCGTCTCCGTACCAAAAATCTTGGTGTGACAGAGTGGGAAAAGGTTGCAGGCTGGTGGGCCAACCGTTTTACGGAAGGTCAGAAAAAATTACAAGAATACAAACAACACCGGGATTTTGATGAATTCCACCATAGTCTAACAACTAATTGCGAGCTTCTCCCGACTCAGCAAGTAGATGTTGTCTATGATCCTTCTCTGAACTTAGCGAAGATTAAGGCAGAAATGGATAAGAAAGTGAAGGCGCTTAATGTCGGTGTTGTCCTTGTAGACTATATTAACCAGGTCAAAAAATCTGCTATTCCACATAGAGCTGGACAGTATGATTGGACAGAGCAAATTGAAGTGAGTAAAGCCCTCAAAAGTATGGCACAAGAGTATGACTGCACGGTTATCTCGCCATATCAAACAGACGCGAGCGGAGAAGCGCGCTTTGCTAAAGGTATACTAGATGCTGCTGATGCAGCTTATTCTCTTGAGACTTATGACCAAGAGGATTCTTGTATTACCTTTAACTGCGTGAAGATGCGTAACTCCGCTCAGCGCTCTTTTACTTCCACTATGAACTGGGAGACTCAAAAGATCGGCCCAGAAAGTTCTTCAACCCCACAGGAGAGAGAAGACTCTTCTATGAAGACCGGCGAAGATATTGACGACGTTGCTTAAAAATAGTTCTTGACATGTGCTCGTAAATCGTGTATAATATACTTTCATATTTAGGAGGTTTCTAATGATTATTCAAGGCAGTATTGGACACACCTATTCCGGCAGGAAGCGTAAGAAAATATCAAAAGTAAAGAAAGCACAAAAGCCTTTCATCCCACTAGAAAGATCTAAACCCGCTCTTTGGAGACTACGAGAAGTAGAATATAAGTCTGCTCCTCTTACTCCACCAAAGAAAGTTAAGATAGATCATTCTTACAAAAAAGAAATTAGTAAAAAATATACTGTAGCCATTGCCTTTAACAAGGGAGCATATCAAGTTATTCCTAACTCTGATATCAAGCATATAGGTAAGTAATGAACCGATATACTCAACTAGCACAGAGACAGAGAATAATGCGACAACAGAGTCGCAGACGACAACAAATACAATCACAAGCACGCAGGTTATCATTCAATGAACGTGGAAGAATTATTGATTCAGAAGGGGATACAGTACATCCCGAAGGGGAAGGACTACGTAGTCCGTTGCCTAAATCCTGAGCATGATGATAGTAATCCAAGTATGCGAATCGATCAAATTGATGGTCGGTTCAATTGCTTCGCTTGCGAGTTTAAAGGTAATCTATTCTCCTTCTATGGAGAGCAAGTATCAGGTCTACAACTAAAACGCGATATCCTAGTCAAAAAGATTCAGGAAAAACGTGCTGAGAATGTAGGGTTGAACTTTCCTAAAGATTACGTTCCCTATATTGGTAATTGGAGAAATATATCTCCTCAGACTTATAAAACCTTTGAAGCCTTCGAGCATGTAGGCAAAGATTATATTAGTCGTATTAATTTTCCTATTCGAGATATTTCTGGAAAGATAGTAGCTTTTCAAGGCCGTCATACAGCTGGAGGAACTCCTAAGTATAAGTTCTCTCCTCCTGGGGCTAAGCTACCTCTTTTTCCACAAGTATTTCCCCGTCTTGGAGAAATAATTCTTGTAGAAGGTATTTATGATGTACTAAATCTACATGATAAAGGCCTGACAAACTCTGTTTGTTGCTTCGGCACAAACAATATAAATGAAGATAAGCTGTTAATGCTCTCTATGAAAGGTGCTACCAAGATAGGTATCTTCTTTGATGGAGATGAAGCAGGACAAAAAGCAGCAGAAAATGTTAAAGTAATGTGCGAGAAAATTGGTCTCTTTACTAGGAATATCCATATGAAAGAATTGGATCCTGGTGCACTTACCGAAACTCAAGTTAAAAAACTGGAGAAAAGATTATATGCCTAAAGTTGCATTAGTAGAAACTAAACCTAGCAGAACAGACTTTCGAAATGAGTTTGATGGAGCCTTTGACTTTGATCAATTTCAGCTCTGCTCGGATTCTAGTATAAAGAAAGTATTAAAGCGAGACTGTGATATTGATATGGATCCTGACAACTATGAATGGGTAATTCTAGTAGGTAGTGATGCATTGAAGTATTTTACAAAGATTAATTCGGTCACTGAATACTCAGGTAAGAAAGTAGAAGATAAGTTCTTACCTGTCATTAATCCTGGTATGTTAAAGTTCAAGCCAGAAGCTCGTAAGACCTGGGACTCCTCCAAAGAAAATATTATTAAGTACATTAATGGTGAGATCGAAGATGTTATCATTGATGAAAGTATTGCTAAGGGTATCAACGATACTGCTGAAGCAAAGGCGTGGATACAAGGAGCCATAGATTCAGATAGTGCATATATTGCTCTTGACTCTGAGACTACTGCCCTGTACCCGCGTAACGGACATATATTAGGAATATCTATGTCTTATACTGGGGAAGATGGAGCTTACATTAATACTGAGTGCTTTGACGAAGAAATCGAAGATATGCTACGTCAACTGTTTCTTAGTAGGAAAGTAATCTTCCACAATGCAAAGTTCGATATGGCATTCTTTGAGTATCATTTCAACTTTGAATTCCCCGACTTTGAGGACACAATGTTGCTCCATTACCTCATAGATGAGAATCCGGGAGGGCATGGTCTAAAGCCATTATCCTTGAAGTATACTCCTTTTGGTGATTATGAAAAACCTATGTATGATTGGATTGATCAGCACAAAAGAGCAAACGGACTCAATGCAGGTAGCTTCACATGGGACATGATTCCATTTGACGTTATGAAAACATACGCGGCTATGGATGCTGTGTGTACTTTCCTACTGTACGAGAAGTTTGTTAAAATTAAGAAGAACCCAAAACTTTGTTGGATTTACGACAATATTTTGATTCCTGGCTGCAGATTTCTGAAGGAGACTCAAGATAACGGTGTTCCGTTTGATCGTACTCGACTACAGGTATCTCAAGGTCTAATGCAGGATAACATTGACGAAGCTATTAAAGAACTCTACAATTTCAAGGAGGTGGCCAAATTTGAAGAGTTTCAGGGTAAGGATTTTAATCCTAACTCTACTGTTCAGCTTCGTACTTTGTTATTCGACTTTATTGGTCTAAAACCTACGGGTAAAAAGACTGGTACAGGTGCAAATTCAACAGATGCAGAAGTTCTGCAGGAATTAGGAGAAAAACATGAAGTTCCAAAACATATTCTTAATATTCGCCAAAAAAGCAAGATTAAGAACACATACCTTGACAAGATCATACCTCAGCTTGATAGGGATAGTAGGTTACGCACAAATTTCAACCTACATGGAACTACTTCTGGTCGCCTGTCTTCTAGTGGTAAGTTAAACATGCAACAGCTTCCTCGCGACAATCCCATTGTAAAAGGGTGTATTCGTGCTCAGGAAGGTAATAAAATCGTTGCAATGGATTTAACCACAGCAGAAGTTTACGTCGCTGCAAAACTTGCATCGGACGAAGAGCTGATGAATGTATTTCGTTCCGGCGGCAATTTTCATAGTTCGATTGCTAAAACAGTTTTCAAGTTACCTTGTGATGTGGCCGATGTTGCAGAGTTCTACGGAACTCAACGTCAGGCTGCAAAAGCTGTTACTTTCGGTATTATGTATGGTGCAGGGCCTCGGAAAATCAGTGAACAAGTTACCAAAGATTCTGGTAAGTACTTTGGTGTCGGTGAAGCAAAAGATGTAATTGATGATTATTTCAGAGAGTTCCATAAGCTAAAAAGCTGGATCGAAATGAACCAGAAGTTTATTGAACAAAATGGATTCATCTACAGCTTCTTTGGTAGAAAGAGACGACTACCTAATGTTGCTTCAGAAGACTCTCAGATTAAGAGTCACAGTATCCGTTCAGGGCTAAACTTTTTAGTTCAGTCCGCTGCTTCTGATATTAATTTATTAGGTGCTATTGATATGGGTATGTATATTAAGTCGAAGAAGATGAAGTCTCGCATCTTTGCCTTAGTACATGACTCTATTCTTGCAGAAGTGCCAGAAGAAGAAATAGAAGAGTACAATGAAAGGTTACAACACTTTATTCAACTTGATCGTGGTCTTAATATCTCAGGAGCCCCAGTAGGGTGTGACTTTGATATTGGAGAAGACTACTCCATGGGCAAATTCGAGAAGATGTATGGTAGTTACTTACCGGAAGATCACTAAAATAAAGTTTCCAGCTTATTTACTGGAATCCTCGGACTGGCATGAACAAGACGGACTGTTGTTTGTAGAAAACAGATTATTGGATGATAAGAATATGCCAGGTAGCACACTTGGTCTGAGAAGGCTACAAACACCTTTTAGGGAGTTATATCCTCTAAAAGCCTCTGTAGGTAGCCTTCTCGGTATTATCAAACAAAAGAACAAGACCTTCGTAGATAGTGAGGGAACTCCCTTTATTTACGAAAAAATTGAATACTGTGCTCTCAAATATTATAGAGTTCGTAAAATAGAACAGAAGGGACGTGCGTGTGTTCTATGGGTAAAGGGTGTTAGCCTTCCTTTTAAGATACCCCGCCCTCCTATGAATCAGTTTCAATGGGCGGGAATTTTGCATCGTAAGGGTATTCCTTGGATGCTATATGAGTATTCAGACCATAAAAAGTCTGACACTCGAAGAAAAGTGTGAATATTATATGGCAAGAAGAAATAGAACGCTAGCAGGTGCAGGTCTGACTTTATCAGAGATTGAGCCTTTAACACAAAACCAAGTAGCCGCTTTCGAAAGTGATAAACATTTAGTTTTACACGGGGTTGCCGGCACAGGAAAGACCTTTATATCTTGTTATTTAGCATTTGACGATATGCTTAAGTCCTCTTATAATAAGTTGATTATCATACGAAGTGCAGTACCAACTAGAGATATAGGTTTTCTACCAGGTAATGAGAAAGAAAAAAGTGCGATCTATGAAGAACCGTACAAGGATATATGCGTAGAATTGTTTCAACGAGGAGACGCATATGAGATCCTAAAAACAAAAAGTCTAGTAAATTTTATGACTACTTCGTTTATTCGTGGGGTCACATTAAGGGATGCAGTAATTATAGTTGATGAGTGTCAAAACATGAGTTTTCATGAATTGGACTCAATTATTACCCGAGTCGGAGAAGAATGTAGAATTATATTCTGCGGAGACTTCCGACAGTCTGATCTTAGTAGAAATGGACTAAAAGACTTTATTCGCATCGTTAAAGCAATGGATCAATTTGATCTGATTGACTTTGAGATCAAAGACATTGTACGGAGTGGCTTTGTTAAAGATTATATTACCGTAAAAACGAATCTGGGTTTATGAAAGCAGTTATAAGTAACAGGATCTATCTAGAAGTAACGCAGGAATATAAGGAGGTTCTTAGCAAAGAGCTTACCTATTCTATACCTACGTATAACCCGAAAGATCCACCACAGGTTATAAAGACTATGGTACGAATTCGTTCTGATCTAGTTAGTATACCTGTGGGAAGAGTGGACCTAATCCCAGATGATTACGAGATAATTGATAAGCGATTAATAATGCCCGAGGATTTCCCCGACTTTAAGTTCCCTTTGCGAGAAAGTCAGCAAGCTGTTTTTGACGAAATCGAAGACAATGCTATAATTAACGCATGGGTAAGTTGGGGAAAGACTTTTACAGGTTTAGCTATTGCAGGTAAGCTTGGACAGAAAACACTTGTTGTTACTCACACGGTTCCTTTAAGAAATCAGTGGGCAAAAGAGGTAGAAAAAGTCTATGGATTTAAACCGGGCATTATAGGCAGTGGTCAATTTGATCTTGAGCCTCCCATTGTCATTGGTAATACTCAAACTTTGTACCGGAATATTGGCGAAGTGCAAAAGAAGTTCGGGACTGTAATCTTGGATGAGATGCACCATGTCTCATCTCCAACGTTTTCTAAAATAATTGATAGTAGCTATGCTAGATATAAGATAGGATTATCAGGCACTATAGAAAGAAAAGATGGTAAGCATGTGGTATTTCGAGACTATTTTGGGAGTAAGGTCTTCAAACCCCCAAAAGAAAACTTTATGCCGCCTACCATTCATGTACTGAATAGTGAAGTTCGGTTTATGGACGGTGCTAATGTTCCTTGGGCTAATAGAGTGAATAATCTTACGAACAATGACGAATATCGACACACAGTTGCTATGCTTGCTGCGGCCTACGCCGCAAAAGGGCATAAAGTGCTGGTTGTGAGCGATCGAGTTCACTTTATGAAAGCCTGCGCCGAACTAGCAGGCGAGATCGCGACTAGTGTTACAGGTGAGCTATCGCATGAGGAAAGAGAAGAACGTATGTCTCTTATAACAAGTGGCAAAAAGAAGATCCTTTTTGGTACTCAAGCTATTTTTTCCGAGGGCATCTCCTTGAATAGCTTAAGTTGCCTCATTTTAGGTACACCTATTAATAACGAACCATTACTGACCCAGTTGATTGGGCGTGTCATACGAAAAGAAGAAAATAAAAAAGACCCGGTGATTATTGATATACACCTCAAGGGTAATACTGCAAGAAGACAGGCTTCTACGCGTATGGGACACTACATGAAACAGGGTTATCAAATCAAACAGCTATAAAAAAATAGTTCTTGACAACAAGGTTAAACTTAAGTATAATATATGTTCTTATTTGATTGGATGAAAATTTATGACGCGTCACAGGGTAATGTGCGCGAGGTAGTACGTATTTTCCGGATGCTTGTCAGCAAGCAAATACCAGATAATCGTAAAGATCCTATTTATAAATATTCACATAAAGATTTTTCAGGGGTTAGCTTCATGCTGCACCCCGACGTTCTTCTATACCATTCTCATAAGTACACTTATCGTGAATTAGCACAGTATATTTCGCTGTGCTCTTTCCGATCCGCTGTAGATTTTCTCAGCACACAAGATACGACTTTAGATCTGATATTAGTACCAGGTTTAGAGCCGGAAACAATCATAAACAACAATAGGCTACTCATGATAGATGACGACAGAGTGCGTTTTCTTCATGAAGAAGTCCCAGCAACGGAGATACATTAATGGCAATTTCATTTAATCAACAGAAGGGCTCAGCCCAAAAATCATCCATCTCATCCTTTCAGTATAAGGACGGGGACAACAAGTTTCGTCTAGTAGGTGACATTCTCGCTCGCTACGTATATTGGATTAAAGGTGAGAACGACAAGAACATTCCCTTTGAGTGTTTATCTTTTGACCGAAACAAAGAAACTTTTAACAATTTAGAAAAAGACTGGATTCGTGAGTTCTATCCAGATCTTAAGTGCGGTTGGAGCTATGCTACCCAGTGTATCGATAACGGCCAGGTAAAAGTAGTAAACCTAAAGAAGAAGTTGTGGGAGCAAATCATCACTGCAGCAGAAGATCTAGGTGATCCTACCGACCATACTACTGGCTGGGACGTATGTTTCAAGCGAGTTAAGACCGGTCCATTACCTTATAACGTAGAGTATCAGCTACAAGCATTAAAGTGCAAGCCTCGTCCTTTAACAGACTCAGAATTAGCTGCAATCGCAGACCTCAAGTCTATGGATGAAGTTATGTCTCGTCCTACTCCAGATGCTCAGAAAGAGCTTCTCGACAAAATCCGTGATAACACGGGTGGTGCAGAAGAGATTGACGAAAGCATTGAAGACGAGTTTAAAATTGCATGATCTTATTTACGGCAGACTGGCACATAAAACTGGGGCAGAAGAATGTCCCAGTTCAGTGGGCAACTAACAGATATAACAAATTTTTTGAACAAGTGCATGAGATCACTGAGTATTGTGATATGCACATTATTGGGGGCGATCTCTTTGACCGCATTCCAAGCATGGATGAACTGTCCTTGTACTTCTCTTTTGTTAGAAAGGTAAAGAAGCCCACTCTTATATATGATGGCAACCATGAAGCAACTCGTAAGAACAGAACTTTTCTCTCACAGCTCAAACAAGCTACTAGGGATATTAACCCTTTAGTGAATATTGTTGATATCTCGTATATTGACAAAGATCTGGGCTTTGGTGTTTTGCCATACAGAGAGTTACATCAGAAGGGTAGTGTAGACCACTTTAACAAGAATATGCCTTTGTTTACTCATGTTCGAGGAGAGATTCCTCCACATGTAAAACCAGAAGTAGACCTTGACCTTTTTAATGGGTTTCCCGTAGTATTTGCAGGTGATCTTCATGCTCACAGCAATACTCAAAGAAACATTGTGTACCCAGGAAGTCCGATGACGACTTCCTTTCATAGAAAAGAGGTAGAAACCGGCTACTTACTTATTCACCCCCATACTTGGGAGTGGGAGTGGAGGCGCTTTGATCTACCTCAACTTTTGAGAAAAACTGTTCAAGATCCAGCAGACATGATTCCTACAGAATACCATCACACTATCTATGAGATAGAAGGTGATATACAGGAATTAGCCGCAGTAGAGAACTCAGACTTACTGGATAAAAAAGTAATAAAACGAAACTCTGAGGCAACTCTAGTTATAGACAAAGAGATGACTTTAGAAGAGGAGCTTGTAGAGTACTTGAGATATATTCTCGAGATACCTGACGCACAGATTAGTAATATAGTAGGGACTTATAATGATTACGCTCAAAAAGCTCAAGTGGAGTAACTGTTTTAGCTATGGTCCCGATAATGAACTGGATTTAGACGATAACACAGTAACTCAAATAATTGGTACAAACGGTATGGGGAAATCCTCCATACCGTTAATTATTGAAGAAGTTCTTTATAATAAAAATTCCAAAGGCATAAAGAAAGCCGACATACCTAATAGGTATGTTAATAAAGGCTACACTATCTCTTTGAATTTTGAAAAGGACGGGAATGAGTACAATATAGTAGTTGATAGAAAAACGAATATTAAAGTAAAACTTGAGAAGAACGGAGAAGACATCTCCAGCCATACGGCTACGAATACTTACAAGTCTTTACAGGAAGTATTGGGTATTGATTTCAAGACCTTCTCTCAGCTAGTATATCAGAATACAAATGCAAGTTTACAGTTTCTAACCGCCACAGACACTAACAGAAAAAAGTTTTTGATAGATCTGTTACACTTAGACGCTTACGTAAATTTATTTGAAGTATTTAAAGAAGCTTCCAAGGAGTCTTCGAATACGTTGATAGCCGTGTCCTCAGAAATAGCAACTGTTGATAAGTGGTTATCAAACAACAAATTGGAGAGTACCAACATACTTCCTCTGTTGGATTTAGAAATTAATACGGAAGAAGATGAGAAGTCTTTCCGTTCTTTATCAGTAGAACTTAATAATATCTCTGAAAAAAATAAAAAAATCTTACAAAATAATAAGTATAAAGAGCTGTTAAGTAGCATTGACATTGATAAAATTCAAAATAGTAATCTTCCTGAGAAAGAATCCTATGACTCTCATCAGAAAGAACTAGGAGAGACAGTAGGTAAGATAAACACAGCTACGCAGATGTTGGTCAAGTTGAATAAATTAGAAGATATTTGCCCTACTTGTGAGCAAAAAGTAGATTCAGAGTTTAAGCAAGACTTAATAAATGCTGAGAAGGACAACCTCTCTTACTACGATTATATAAAAGATATCAACGAAGATATGATACGGCAGATAAAAAGAAATAATGCTGCCAGAGATGGACTTAATAGAGCGCAGAAAGAGTGGGAAGATTTGTATAGAAGTATAGACAATTCTTTACCAAGTGAGATACTTAATCAAGCGCAGCTACAAGAAGACCTAGACTTAATATCTGATCGTTTGTCTGAGGCTAAGAAAGAGTTAAAGAAGATCGCAGAAGAAAATGAACGTATCACAAGAGCAAATACACGTATAGAAATCATACAAGCTCAGACTGATGGTTTCGTAGAAAAACTTAATAGTGCTCAAGAAGTTTTAGATACACAAAGAAGTTTAGATTCTAACTTAGAGATTCTAAAGAAAGCATTTAGTACAAACGGACTACTTGCTTATAAAATAGAAAATCTAGTAAAAGAATTAGAAGAGTTAGCAAATACTTATCTTGCTGAGCTTTCTGACGGTAGATTTACTCTTGAGTTTGTAGTTTCAAACGATAAATTGAACGTACAAATTACTGACAATGAAAATATAGTTGATATTCTAGCACTTTCCTCAGGTGAGTTAGCTAGAGTAAATACAGCAACTTTGATAGCTATTCGTAAGTTAATGAGTAGTATTTCAAAGTCGAGAATCAACATATTGTTCTTAGATGAAGTAATTAACGTTCTTGACGATAGTGGTAGAGAGAAGCTAGTAGAAGTACTATTAGAAGAAGATCTAAATACTTATGTAGTCTCTCACGGATGGACACATCCTTTGCTTGAGAAAATAGAAGTAGTCAAGCGAGGAAATGTGAGCGGATTGGAGCAATAATGGTAGATTCCAGAGCAAAAGGTGCAAGAGGAGAATATTTAGTTAGGGATATGTTGAGAGACTTCACGGGTCTTCAGTTTGAAAGAGTACCTAACTCTGGAGCGTTAGAATATCTGAAAGGAGATTTATATGTGCCTCATGAGAAGAATAGGTTTTGTATAGAGGTAAAAAACTATGAAAGCTCTCCTCTTTCTGACAAGATATTTACAGCACCTAAAACAAATAATTTAATAAAGTGGTGGGTGAAAGTACTACAACAAGCTGCAGGAGGAGATCAAGAAGCTCTTTTGTTCTTCAAGTACAATAGATCGGCAGTATTTGTTGTAAGTAGTATATTACCTACAAACACGGATCACTTCATGCGAATAGAATGGCTAGATTGCTATGTCCTGTTAGCAGAAGAGTGGTTAAAAAATGAAAAAATAAGGTTTTTAAATGGCGTTTAACTTTACAGATAAAATAACGGAAGCAGACGCTGATTGTACATTAATAGTGGATGCTTTAAATCTAGCTTTCCGATGGAAGCACCAAGGCAGATCTGACTTTAGGTATGAGTACCAGAAAACAGTAGAAAGTCTTGCAAAGTCTTATGGCTGTAAAAATATAATAATGACGGCAGATTGGGGTTCGTCTTCTTATAGAAAGAATATAAGCCCTGACTACAAGCAAAATCGAAAAGATAAGTACGCAGAACAGACAGAAGAAGAAAAAATAGCTTTCGAAGAGTTCTTTGAAGAGTATGAAGCTACACTAGAACTATTAGCAGAAGAACATATGATTTTTAGATTTAAAGGAGTAGAGGCAGACGACCTGGCCGCTCATTTAGTAAAAGAAAAAGAAACATATGGACTCGAAAAAATATGGCTAGTTTCCAGTGACCGTGACTGGGATTTGTTAGTACAAGAGAATGTGGGAAGGTTTTCTTATGTAACACGAAAAGAGGTTACTCTAGATAACTGGTCTCAACATTATGAAGTAACTCCAGAGCAGTATATTTCTATGAAATGCTTGACTGGGGATAAAGGGGACAATGTAGCAGGTATTCCTGGTATTGGTCCAAAAAGAGCTGTATCTCTGATTAGAGACTACGGAGATGCTTTGAGTATTTATGATGCGCTACCTTTAAATAGTGGTTATAAGCATATTCAAGCATTGAATGCTAGTGGAGATCTGATATTACAGAACTATGAACTAATGGATTTAATAACATATTGCGATGATGCAATAGGCGCTGATAATGTTTCAGCAATAAGGAGTACTTTCAATGCAGCTTAGTTATAATAGAGATAACTATTTATCGGAGTTTAGTTTAAAAACTCTAGAAGATAGGTATTTTGTAAAAGGAGAGACTTCTCCCCAAGAAGCATTTGCTCGAGCTGCTAAAGCTTTTGCAGATGATGATGAACACGCACAACGATTATATGACTATGCTAGCAAGTTATGGTTTATGTTTTCCACGCCGATTTTATCTAATGGTGGAACTACGAGAGGTTTACCTATTTCGTGTTTTCTAAATTATGTAGAAGATAGCAGAGAAGGCTTGACAAACCATTATACTGAGAATGCATTTTTGTCCTCTGTTGGTGGCGGGGTCGGAGGATGCTGGACTGGGGTTCGGAGTGTAGGCTCGAAAACGAGCAATGGCTCCGAAAGTACCGGAGTTATCCCATTTTTGAAGGTTGTAGATGCAGAGATGCTTGCTTTCTCTCAAGGCGTAACGCGTCGTGGAAGCTATGCAGCATATCTTGATATCTCTCATCCCGAGATTGAAGAATTTTTGGATGTGAGAAAACCGACTGGTGGAGACGTCAATCGAAAATCTACGAACCTTCACCACGGTGTGATGATTGGAGATGATTTTATGCAGCTCATCGAAAACGCCACCCGAGAGCCAGGATTTGATGATTCTTGGCCCTTAATTGATCCGCACTCCGGAAAAGTTAAGAAGGTTATTCCTGCGAAAACACTTTGGGTAAAACTTATCCAAAATCGTGTGGAAACCGGAGAACCTTACATCGTGTTTCGAGATACAGTTGATGAAGCAGTACCTGAGTTTCAAAGAAACTTAGGTTTGCGAGTACATCAATCAAACTTGTGTTCCGAAATTACACTTCCTACAGATAAAGACCGCACAGCGGTATGTTGTCTATCGAGTGTAAATCTGGAAGAATACGATGAGTGGAAGAATAATGATCTATTTATACCTGATCTAGTTCGGATGCTTGACAATGTACTTGAACACTTTATCACGAATGCACCAGACCAACTCTCGCGTGCTAGTTATAGTGCCATGAGAGAACGAAGTATTGGACTAGGTGCAATGGGTTTTCATGCTCATTTGCAGCGACATAACATTCCTTTTGAGAGTGCAATGGCAAAGGGCAAGAACCTACAAATGTTTAGTAGAATTAAATCGGAGGCAGTACGTGCGACTCAACAACTTGCCACGGAACGTGGCGATTGCCCTGATGGGATGGGCAGTGGACTTAGGAATTCTCATTTGCTCGCTATTGCTCCTAATGCTTCTTCTAGTATCATTTGTGGTAATGCTAGTCCCAGCATTGAGCCATACCGCGCTAATGCATTTACGCAAAAAACTAAGTCAGGATCCAGTCTACTTAAAAACGAATATCTGGAGAGTATTCTTCA
>MDSX01003096.1_pt1 | contig 25710 bp, 27 predicted proteins | sample 811141 | NCBI WGS metagenome assembly MDSX01 (sample SAMN05326642, study PRJNA326480) | marine metagenome | isolation source: seawater | place: Atlantic Ocean: South East | collected 2010
TAGATAAATGTAATGAATATATCAGAGAAAATTTTTAGTCTTAGAAAAAAACTTCATGATCACAATTATAGATATTATGTTCTTGATGATCCTTTAATATCAGACTATGATTTTGATATGATGTTAAAAGAATTAGAGCAACTAGAGGAAGATAACCCACAATTTTTTGATTCAAATTCACCTACCCAAAGAGTAGGAGGTGATATTACTAAATCTTTTGATACATCTGTACATAAAACACCAATGTATTCTCTTGACAACTCTTATTCTCTTGATGATTTAAAGGAATGGGAGAAAAGAATAAAAAAAATCATTGATACAACTGTTGAATATACCTGTGAACTTAAGTTTGATGGTATTTCAATTAACTTAACATATAAAGATGGAGAACTTCTTAGAGCTGTTACTAGAGGTAATGGTGTAAAAGGTGATGATGTTACAAGTAATATTAAAACAATTCCCACAGTACCATTAAAATTAAGAAAGAATATCTTAGGTGAATTTGAAGCTAGAGGAGAGATTGTAATGCCTTTAAATGGATTCAGTAAGTTAAATAAGAAAAGGATGGAAAATGGTGATGAACCTTTTAAAAACCCTAGAAATACTGCATCTGGTAGCTTAAAGCTTCAGGATAGTAAAGAAGTATCAGAACGACCTTTAGAATGTCTTTTATACTCTGTAGAAGATCCAAAATTATTTAATAATCATATCCAGTTTTTAGAGAATGCAAAATCATATGGTTTTAATATTTATGATAATTATAAATGTAGTGACTCATTGGATGAAATATTTAAATTCATTGAATATTGGGAAAAAAACAGATCAAACCTACCGTTTGAGATTGATGGGGTTGTTTTAAAAGTAAATGATTTTTATCAAAGGGAAGTTCTTGGATTCACTTCAAAATTTCCAAGATGGGCAATGGCTTATAAATTTAAGCCTGAAAATACTGGAACAATATTAAATAGTATATCATTTCAGGTCGGAAGAACTGGCGCTATCACACCAGTTGCCAATTTAGAGCCAGTAAATTTAGCAGGAACAATTGTAAAAAGAGCTTCTTTACATAATGCTGATTTTATGCAAACAATGGATATTAGAATTGGAGATTATGTATATGTTGAAAAAGGTGGAGATATCATCCCAAAAATCACAAATGTTGACATTTCAAAGAGAAGTCTAGATTCTGAAAAATTTGAATTTCCTGAATATTGTCCTGAATGCATTTCTAAACTACATAGAATAGAAGGGGAGGCGAATCACTATTGTTTAAATTATAATGGATGCAAGCCACAGGTTATTGGAAGAATTCAACATTATATTTCAAGAAAAGCTTTAGATATCGAAGGTTTGGGTCAAGAAACAGTTGCATTGTTAGTTAATGCAAATTTAATTAAGAATTATTCGGACTTATACGAATTAAAATTTGATCAGATTGTAGGATTGGAAAGGATGGCAGATAAAAGTGCAAATAATTTATTGGATGGAATTATTGAATCAAAAAAAATACCTTTCGAGAGAGTTTTATTCGGTTTAGGTATTAGATATGTTGGCGAGACTGTAGCTAAAAAGCTAGCAAAGCATTTTGAAAATATTGATAATATATTGAATTCTGATTTTGAAGAGTTAATCTCAGTAGATGAGATAGGTGAGAAAATTGCTAATAGCATAATTGAATTTTCAAAAAATTTAAAAAATATAGAAAATATCAATTCACTTAAAAGACATAATATTCAATTTGAAATAGATGATTCAAACAAAAACATATCATCTATTTTAAATGGGAAATCTTTTGTAATTTCTGGTATTTTTGTAAATTTTTCAAGAGATGAATTAAAGAAGTTAATAGAGTCTAATGGAGGTAAAATATCATCATCTATCTCATCAAAAACATCATATTTAGTTGCAGGTTCTAATATGGGGCCAAGTAAAAAAGAAAAAGCTGAAAAATTTAATATAAATATAATTTCTGAAAATGAATTGAATAATCTTATTTCTGGTCAAAATTTATTATTTTAGAAATTAAATAAAATTATACTAATCATGGATCAAAAAGATATTATAAAAGTTAGAGTACATGACGGAATTGTAGGATTGTTATACTTAGCTTCAATTGCACTTGCTAATCAATTTGGATTAGATTGGATATGGGTTGCTGTAGGAGTGGCTGTTTTACAGATTTTAAGTCCGTTTACAAAATTTTGCCCTGTTTACACTATACTTAATAAGGTGATGCCCGATTCAAAGCCAATTCAAAACGGAAAATAGTTGGTTTAAATCATCAGTAGATTTGATTTAAATTTTTTATTGTTTTCTTTGTCAAAGAAGAAATCAACTTTCCCTAGGAATAATCCAAAACATCCAACTTGGTTAATCAATACGTCATTGTCTATACTGTTTTTTACAATTACTGGTTTATTCATAAAGGTGTGAGTATGCCCCCCAATTATTAGATCAATATTTCTTGTTGATTTAGCAAGATTCATATCACATATTTTTTCTGGAAACTTTTGATAGTTATAACCAAGATGGGAAAGACAAATAACTAAATCACAATTTTCTGTTTCTTTTAATTTTTTGGCGGTATCATTAGCTATATCAATAGGATCTAAATATTTTGTCTCTTTATATAAGTCTTTGGAAACAAGTCCCTCTAGTTCGATACCTAGTCCGAAAACCCCAATTTTGATACCTGATTTATGGTAAATTTTATAATTAATGATTTTTGATTCTAAAATTGTGTTTTTAAAGTCATAATTAGAAGATATCAAATCAAATGAAGCATTTGGTAATTGAGCATTTAATCCGTCTATTCCATTATCAAAATCGTGATTTCCAATTGTAGCTGCATCATATTTTAACATACTCATTAATCTGAATTCAATTTCGCCCCCGTAAAAATTAAAATAAGGAGTTCCTTGAAATATGTCACCAGCATCAAATAATAGAGTATTTGGATTCTGTTTTCTTATATTACTGATTAAAGTTGATCTCCTTTCAAATCCACCTTTATTTGGAAATTCAGAATGATCGTTTGAAAAGGGTTCAATGTGACTATGAACATCATTAGTGTGAAGAATTGTAATTTTTTTACTAAAATTATTTTCACAACTTAAATTGTTTAAAGCTAGTCCAAGACCTGCACTTCCATATATTGAGTTTTTAATAAAATCTTTCCTTTTCATTTTCTTGTAAATCTATTATCAACCTCTAATTTCAATGTGTCAATTTTTTTAAAATAATCAATTAATAAATCCCTCATTTTATAATTGATATCGACTGTTTCTATTGTTTCACCTAAAAAATACATTTTATCCCCACCGTCTAGAAGATAATCAGTTGTAGCAACATTGTATATTTTTTGTTCATCAACCTTATTTCCACCTACTGTCACAGCGTCAATTGTATAGTCCTCGTTTAAATTTATTTTTAATCCCTTTATCGGGTGTTGTAATTTTACTTTGATTAAATAATTAATCATCTTATTGATTGAGTTACCTTTTAATTTTAGAACTACAATACTATTTTCAAACGGCATTAATTCAAAAGCAGTTTTTTCACTGATTGGCCCCTTAGAAATTATTGATCTTATTCCACCATTATTTAGTATAACAATATCAATATTTTCACCTGAAATACTCTTGTAAATTTCATTTGACATATCATAAGTTGCATCAGCAAACATGTTACTTAGGGTGCTATTTAGTTCACCATCATTTTTTTTAAAGGTTTTTTCAGAATAAGCAATTGGCTTATTCATTAAAGATTTTTCTAAATTTTCTTTATAAGGGAGGTAATATTTTATTATTGTGGAATCACTTTCAATATTATTATCAATACTTATGTTTATAATTGAAGAGTTTGTATTTTTTTGCTTAGAGCAATTGTATAATTGGACAAAATTAAATAGCAGAAGAAATAAAAAAAATCTCATTTTAATAAAACAGACCTTAATTTAGTTATTTTTGTTTTAAATTTATGGTAATATGTTTGTAAAATTTTTTAGAGATAGATCCATTAGAAAATACATCGAAAAAATATTAGAATCTAGAACAAGATATTCTGATAATAATAAGATTCAAACTGTTGGTGTAATATTAAATTTAAGTGAGTTTAAAGATTTTGAAAAACTAAAAGATTTTTTAACAAGATTTGGTATAAACGAAAACAAAATAAGATTTATAACCTTTCTATCAGAAAATGACACTAAGCTTAATCATTGGGATTCATATTTTGGTTCATCAGATTTTGGTTGGAATGGCGATATTAAAAACTTAGACTTACAAGAATTTATAGAAACAGAATTTGACACACTAATTAGCTATTATCAAAAAGATAATTTATACCTCAACTACGCTACGGCATGTTCTCGTGCTAATTTTAAAATTGGTCTTTCAAACTTTAATCAAAAATTAAATGACTTTATAATTAATATAAATCCAAGATTTACCGATATATTTGCCAAGGAATTAAAAAAATATTTATTAGGGTTAAATAAGATTAGTAATTGATATTTTAATCCATTTTAAATTCATAATTTTGAAATTCCAAAAATCAGTATGAAAAATTTATTATTCATTTTAGTTTTCTTTCTTTCAGTAGGTTGTAGTGAGTTTCAAAAAGCTTTAAATTCTGATCAGGTTGCTCTCAAATTTGACATGGGAACAGAACTATACGATAATAAAAAATTTTCTAAAGCCTCTAGATTATTTGCTCAAATTTTACCTCAATACAGAGGAAAGCCACAAGCTCAAAAATTGACATACATGCAATCTATGTGTTATTACAATACTAAAGATTTTAAAAACTCATCTTATTTAATGGAAAGATTCGTGAATTCATATCCTGATAGTGAAAAAGTTGAGGAAATGGGTTTTATGGCCGCCAAGAGTTATTTTATGATGGCACCAGGGTATGCTAAAGACCCAGTAGATATTAAATTAGCTATTGATAAGCTTCAGTTCTTTATAAACAGTTTTCCAGAATCTGATTTTATTATAAATGCTAACGAATTAATTTTTAATCTGGAATACAGATTAGAGTTAAAAGATTATAATATTGCATTGCAATATAACGAGTTGACAGATTATCAGGCTGCCATAAAATCATTTGAGAATTTTCTTATTGATTTTCCAGGGTCTAAACTAAGAGAAAAGGCTATGTATTACAGATTTGATTCGGCATATAAATTGGCTATAAATAGTGTCAAGTGGAAACAAGCAGAAAGAATTACTAAAACAGTAAGTTTTTTTAATTCTTTTAAAAGTAACTATAATGATTCTGAATTTTTACCTGAAATGGAATCAAAATTAGAGATGTTAAATTCGATATAAATTACAATCATGGATATTAAAAAAACTAAAGCAGCACCAACAACTAAGACTTATAACAGAAATGAAATTGAAAGTGAAACTTCTAATATATATGAGGCTATTTCAATTATTTCTAAAAGAGCCAACCAAATAAAAGGTGATATAAAAAAGGAGTTGATTGAAAAATTAGAAGAGTTTGCTACCTATAATGATAGTTTGGAAGAGATATTTGAGAATAAAGAGCAAATTGAGGTTTCTAAATTTTACGAAAAATTACCTAAAGCTCACTCCGTTGCTATTCAGGAATGGATTGAAAACAAGATATATCATAGGGACAGTAAGGATGAAATTGAAGAGTAAATAATGTCAGTGCTAAGTGGTAAAAAAGTCCTTCTTGGAATTTCAGGTGGTATTGCTGCTTATAAAACTCCTAATTTAGTTAGAGCTTTTGTTAAAGAAGGTGCAGTTGTGAAGGTAGTTATGACTGAAAATGCCAAGGATTTTGTTACTCCCTTAACATTATCAACTGTTTCAAATCATCCAACTTATTCTACATTTAAATCAGAGGATGATGATGATACCTGGAATAATCATGTTGAGTTAGGATTATGGGCTGATTTTATGATTATTTGTCCAGCAACTGCTAGAACATTATTTAAAATGGCTAACGGAAATTGTGATAATCTTCTTATTGCAGTCTACCTGTCTTGTAAATCAAAAATATTTTTTGCTCCTGCCATGGATTTAGATATGTATAAGCATAAATCAACCAAAAAGTCAATTGATTTATTATTATCTTATGGAAATATATTAATACCCCCAGCAGAAGGCGAATTAGCAAGTGGTTTAATTGGAAAAGGAAGGTTACCAGAACCAATTGAAATTCTTAACTTTATTAAAGACGAATATTCAAAACACTTACCTTTAAAAAATAAAAATGTATTAATTACTGCTGGTCCAACAATTGAAGAAATTGACCCTGTCAGGTTTATATCAAATTATTCATCAGGAAAGATGGGATATGCACTTGCTCGACAAGCTATAAATTTAGGAGCTAACGTAACAATTGTAAGTGGTCCAAGCAATGAAGTTATTGATTCAAACAAATTAAAGATTATTTACGTTAAATCAGCAAATGAAATGTTTGACGAAACATTATCGTTTTTTAAAAATTCTGATATTGTTATAATGTCTGCAGCAGTGTGTGATTTTAAGCCAGTAAGATCTTCGGAAAAAAAAATTAAAAAAAACATCCAAGAACTAAATATAAAATTTGAAAAAACAAAGGACATTTTATTTGAATTAGGTAAAATTAAATCAAATCAATTTTTGGTTGGGTTTGCTCTAGAAAATGAAAATGAAATTTTTAATGCTAAAAATAAAATGAAAAAGAAGAATTTAGATTTAATTGTTTTAAATTCACTTAATGATGAAGGTGCTGGATTTGGATATAATACGAACAAGGTTTCTGTTATTAATCCTTTAAATGAAGTTTTTAATTATGATTTAAAAGATAAATCAATGGTAGCAGAAGATATTTTTAATCATATAATTTAAATATTTTGAGATTTATTATTTATATAATATTTTTTTTATTTCCGATACTGATTAATTCTCAGGAATTAAACTGTAAAATAATTGTTGAGGCGAGACAAACTGGTAATGAAAATCTTCAGGTTTTTAACACTCTCCAATCTCAATTGAATGAATTCGTTAATAATACTAGTTGGACAGATAGATCTATCAGGGTTAATGAGAAAATTGAGTGTTCAATGTTTATCAATATTAATTCATTAGAAAATGATGTTTTTCAGGGTACAATTCAAATTCAATCATCAAGGCCTGTTTACAATTCATCATATGCATCACCCACGTATAATTTTAACGACAGAAATTTTTCATTTAGATATCAGCAATATCAAAATATGACATTTAACAAAAATCAATTTGAAAATAATTTGATTTCTGTTATTTCATTTCATATCTATATTATTCTTGGGATTGATGCTGATACTTTTAAACTAAATTCTGGTACAGAATATTATAATCAAGCTCAAAAAATATTAGATTTTTCTCAGCAGAAAGGGTTTAAGGGATGGGGCCCTGGTGATGGTCTACAGTCTAGATATTATTTGATTGATAATATTTTATCTTCCACTTTTAAAGAATTTAGAACAGTAATGTATGATTATCATATTAAAGGTTTAGATATTATGGTTAAGCAATCCAAAGCCAGTAAGGAGTTTATTTCAAAATCATTACTACTTTTAAATACTATGAATAGAAGAAGGCCAAACTCTTATATTCTAAGGATATTTTTTGACACAAAGGCTAATGAAATTTTTGATATATTTAATTCTGGACCAAAAGTACCTGTTACCAATCTAGTATCAATTCTAAGTAAAATTGCCCCAAACCATTCTGATAAATGGAGGAATATTAGTTTTTAATCAAAAACAATCCTTATTTTTATTTAACATTAATATTTCAAATTGTTAAAGAATTTAATCATAAAAAATTACTTATTAATAGATGACCTTTCTGTTACATTTAATAATGGATTTTCAGTAATAACTGGAGAGACAGGAGCTGGAAAATCTATTCTTGTTGGAGGTATTTCATTAATTCTTGGAAAAAGAGCTGATTTGTCGGTAAATAGAGATAAATCGAAGAAATGTATTATTGAAGGTGTTTTTGACATAGGTTCTTATGAACTTAAGTCAATATTTGAAGAAAATGAATTAGATTATGAAACTGACGCAATTCTAAGAAGAGAAATATCACCATCTGGTAAGTCCAGAGCTTTTATTAATGATAGCCCAGTAAACCTAAATCAACTTTTACTCATAGGTTCAAAAATCATTGATATACATTCTCAACATCAAAATATTGAAGTTCTTAACAGCGAATTTCAATTTAATCTTTTAGACTTAATAAGTAGAAATGATATTTTAATCAAAGATTATAAAAAATTATTTCTTGAATATAAAAGCAAGTTTGAATTATTAAATCAATTGATTGAAAAAAAGAAAAACTTAATCCAATCAATGGATTACAATAAATTTATTCTAGATGAAATCGACGATGCTAATATTCTAGACGAGGACCTTAGTAAATTAGAGGCTATGCAAAACTCACTATCTAACTTTGAAGAAATTTCATCAGAGCTAAAATACTGTAATCAGATTATTTCTGACGATGAAATCGGGTTGAATTCTACATTATTAAAATTAAAAACTTCGTTAAATAAAATTTCTGGAAATTCTGAAAAATATAAAATTATTTTAGATAGAGTTTCTTCTATTATTATCGAGTCTGAGGATTTAGGTAATGAAATTGATAGTATTTTAAATTCTTTGGATCAAAGTCCAGAAAAATTAAATTACATAATCAATAGAATAGATCTAATAAATAACCTTTTAAGAAAACATTCATTAACTAGTATGCAGGAATTATCAATTTTTAGAGAAGAGCTAGCAGATAAAGTAAATACAGGTGAAAATATTGATGTAGAGATTGAGAACTTACAAGCTGAATGTGATAAATTAAAGAAATCTTTGACAAACGCAGGTTTATTAATCCATGAATCTAGAGATAGTGTAATTCCAGGATTGATAAAAGAAATTGAAAGGGTTTTGTCTGATTTAGGAATGGTAAATAGTAAATTCAAGATTACTCTCAATTTAACCGCAGAATTTCATGCCAATGGGATGGATCTAATTGATTTTGAATTTCTTGCTAATAAAGGATATGAATTTAAAAGGATTAGAGATTCTGCTTCTGGTGGTGAAATGTCAAGAATAATGCTAGCAATTAAATCTATAATGGCAAAATATAAGCAGTTACCTTCGATTATTTTTGATGAAATTGATACTGGGGTTTCGGGGGAAGTCTCAAAGAAAATGGGTTTGATTATGAAAAATTTAGGTTCCAAAATTCAAACCTTCTCAATAACTCATTTGCCACAGATCGCTGCAATGGGAGAATCACATTTCAAAATATACAAGACGGATATTGATGGTTATACCAAGACTATGATGGTTAGGTTAAATGAAAATGATAGAATAGTTGAGATTGCAAAAATGCTGGAAGGTAATAATGCCTCTGAGTCTGCATATATACATGCTAAGCAGTTACTTAATTAATATTATATTTGTTAAATAAATAAATCATCATATGTCAAATAATTTATTAAAAGGAAAAAGAGGTATTGTTTTTGGAGCACTAGACCCTAATTCTATTGCATGGATTACAGCGGAACGTATATTTGAAGAAGGAGGGATCTTTGTTTTAACAAATGCACCTGTCGCAATGAGAATGGGCCAAATTAACGAACTCGCTGAGAAAACAAACTCATCAGTAATCCCAGCTGACGCCACGTCTATTGAAGATTTAGAAAACTTAATTTCTAAATCCATTGAGATTTTGGGTGGAAAACTTGATTTTGTTTTACATTCAATAGGTATGTCGATTAATGTTAGAAAAGGAAAGTCATACACCGATCAAAACTATGACTGGACTCATAAGGGATTAGATGTATCTGCAATGTCCTTTCATAGGGTTATGCAAACTTTATATAAAAATGATGCAATGAATGAATGGGGTAGTATAGTCGCTCTTTCTTATATGGCTGCTCAGAGAGTTTTTCCTGATTATAACGATATGGCTGATAATAAAGCTTTTCTCGAAAGTGTAGCCAGAAGTTTTGGATATTTCTTCGGAAAAGATAAAAAAGTTAGAGTAAATACAATCTCCCAATCACCAACTCCGACAACTGCTGGTAAAGGGGTCAAAGGATTTGATGGGTTTATAAAATACGCTGATAAAATGTCACCACTAGGAAATGCAACTGCAATGGACTGTGCGAATTATACTGTAACCTTATTTAGTGATCTAACAAAAAGAGTTACTTTACAAAACCTGTACAATGATGGTGGTTTTAGCAATATGGGTGTTAGTGACGGTATTATGGACATAATTGATAAGTCTTAAAACACTCTTTCTGTTACCAGTTTGTCAACTTCAGTTTAATATTTTTGTATTTATTGTTTAATTTTGAGAATGAACTTAAAAGATATATCATTTATTATCCCTGTATATAATAGGCCACATGAAATTGATGAGCTTCTAAATTCATTCTTAAAATTAAATGGTTCAAAAGATTTTGAAATTGTAATAGTTGAGGATGGATCCAAAATAAAGTGTCAAAATATTTTAAAAAAATACAAAAAGTTGAATATTTCATACCACTACAAAGAAAATTCTGGCCCGGGTGATTCTAGAAATTTTGGAATGAAAAAAGCTAGTGGTAGTTATTTTGTAATATTAGATTCAGATTGTTTGCTGCCAAAAGATTATATAAAAAAATTGATCAATAATTTAACTTCAAATTATTCTGATTGTTTTGGGGGAATTGATGATTCTCATAAATCTTTTAATTATTTTCAAAAAGCTATAAGTTTTTCAATGACTTCATTTATCACAACAGGGCATATAAGAGGAGGAAGTAGATCAAATAATTTTCAACCTAGAAGTTTTAATATGGGGATTTCTAAAAATGCATTTAAAATAAGTAATGGTTTTGGAAAAATTCATCCAGGTGAAGATCCTGATTTATCAATCAGATTAAAAAAATTAAATTTTAAAGTCTTATTATACCCAGATGTTAAAGTTTACCATAAAAGAAGAACCTCATTAATTGCATTCTTTAATCAGGTTTATAAATTTGGAATAGCAAGATCTATCTTAAATTTTTGGCATAGTGAGACAAGAAAATTTTATTATTGGTTTCCTTCAATTTTCTCTTTAATTTTTATAATTTCTTTAATTTTTATAATTACAGGATTTGATAATATTCTTTTTTTAATAGTTGCTTTATATTTATTTTCTATTTTCTTTATTTCATCTGTAAAAAATAATATTATTGTAGGTTTTTTATCAATATTTACAACAATTGTTCAGTTTTTTGGTTATGGATATGGATTTCTATTATCATCGATATTAATCAGATTGAATTTTCATAAGAAAATGGAAGAAATTTTTCCTAAAATGTTTTTTCATGTTAAGAGTTAAATTATTTTCTAACAAAGACAAATTAAATATTTTTTTAATTTTTCTAATATTAGCTTCAGCTACATCAATAATAAGTAAGTTAACATCAATTTATGAAAAAGATATTTCTTTTATGTTAACTGTTAACAATCAATATGAAAATAAGATTATCTATAATCAATCAAAAGATACCGTCATGCTAAGATTGAGAGGTTATGGCTTTAATCTGATGAAATATTATTTCAAGACTCCAGAATTAATAATACATACAAATAAGTTAAAAGAGAGTGAAAACATGTTTTTTTGGACTAATGAATATAATTTTAACGATATTAAATTAAATTTTGATTCATCTGTACAATTATTATCAATAAATCAAGATTCTATTTTATTTTATTATGATAGATATATGTCAAAAATGCAACCAATAAAATCAAATATCAAAATAAAGTATAGTCCTGGATTTAATAGTTTCTCAGATTATAAAATAACACCTGATTCAATTTTGGTTATTGGTCCTACAGAATCTTTAAAGAAAATAAAATTTATTGAAACAGAATTAGTAGAATTAGAAAATATAAATTCTGATGTTTCCATCAAAGTAGGTTTAAAAGGATTTAAATCAAAAGATATTTTTTTAGATAAAGATAATGTAGATTATTTACTGAAGGTTGAAAAATATACGGAGGAATCTGTCAAAATCCCTGTTAATATTTTAAATAAGGAAAAAAAAATTAAATTTAATTATTATCCTAAAGAATTATTAATTAAGTATTTCATTAGTGTTGACAATTATAAAAAACTTGACGTAAATGATTTTAGAGTTGATTGTGTTTATGAGAAAGATGATTTGAAAGATTTTTTAATTGCTGAAATTACCAAAAAACCAAGTTTTATAAAAAATGTTCGTCTTGATACAGATAAAATACAAATAATTATAGTCGAATGAAAAAAATCGGATTAACAGGAGTTTTAGGTAGTGGTAAAACAACTGCAGCAAAGCAATTTTTTAGTTATGGAATTCCTGTTTATATAGCCGATGAATATGCAAAAGAAATAATGTTTAATGACTTGGATGTAAAGAAAAAACTTATCGATATAATGGGGGAGAGTATTTATAAAAATAATTGTTTAAACAAGGATTTTATTTCTAATATTCTATTTAACAATAAAAATATTTTATTAAAAGTCAATAAAATTATTCATCCTATAGTTACAGAAAACTTTGAAGCATGGTTTAAAAAACAAAGCTCACCATATTGTATTTATGAGTCAGCTCTTATTTTTGAAAATAATTCTCAAAACTTATTCGATAAGATAGTTTGTATTTATACACCTTTAGATATTATATATGATAGACTTATTTCTAAAAGAAAATACTCTACAGAAAAGATTAATTTAATATTGGCTAATCAGATTGAGCAAAATGTTAAATGTTCTAGATCTGATTTTTGCTTAAAAAATAAATCAATCAATATACTTAAAACCCAAATTTATAATTTGCATAAATCTTTTTTGTAGGTTTTATACTGTTAATCTTTTATTAAATTATAAATTTCAAATCATATTTAATATAAATTTGAATAATGAGTAAAAGAATCTTTGTTTTTTTATGTTTCTTAATGAGTGTTTCACTAATTGGAATTATTTTTATTCAATCATACTTTATTTTTAAAAATTATGAAGCTAATAACAATCAGTTTACCTCTAATGTTAATTATGTTATTGATCAGACCGCATCAATGTGTGAAAGACGTGAATTTATAAAGTATGTTAGAAAATTTAAGGATTTAATAAACAGTGATTCGCAAATTGATACAACTAGTATAAAAAATCTTTATATAATCAATGATGATATAAATAAAAATGAAACTATTTTTTATAAAAATGGTGTAATTGAAGAAAATATAATTATACCAAAATCCAAGAGTTATTATGATAATTTTTTTAATCTTTTATTAGATGACGAAATTTTATCCATAAAAAGATTTTCCAACCAGAGAGAAGAAAAAGTTTTCAGTAATCAATCCTTAGATAATAATATAAGCCCAGAAGAATTTTTAATGAAAGTTGGTAAAATTTCAAAAAGTAAAGAAATTCTATTTGAAACAGCATATCATGATTTAGCAAAAAGAAATTCAATTGAAGATAGAATTGGTGATGTTAGTATTTTGGAGAAACTTATAAGATCAAATCTAGATAAAATGAATATTAATTTAGATTTTGAATATGCGATATATAATAATGATAGTATAACTAGTGTTTATTCTGAAAATTATGTAAAGTCAAAACCAAATTATAAATCCTTAATTTTTAAAGATGAAAACAACTCAAGTGAATATTCAATTGCATTAAATTTTCCTGGAAGAACACCATTTCTAATTTCTTCAATTATCACTGTATTAATTACTTCTCTTATTTTTACAACAATTATAATAATTGCATATATAACCACAATTTTCTTATTATTAAGACAAAGGCAAATATCTCAAATCAAAAGTGATTTTATAAATAACATGACTCATGAATTTAAGACTCCAATTGCCACTATAAATTTAGCATTATCGGCGATCAAAAACCCTAAAATAATTGTGGATAAATTAAAGATTAAAAAGTACTTAGATATGATTTATGATGAGAATAATAGAATGCATGATCAAGTTGAGAATGTTTTGATGATTAGTCATTTAGAAAAAAACCAACTTAATATTCAAAAAACAAAACTTGACCTTGTCACTATTATTGAATTAGCTATTTCTCATGTGAACTTAATTATTGAAAATAAGAACGGTAAAATTAAAATTAATAAAAAAAATAATCAGAATTATCATATTATTGGTAACGAAACTCACTTAATTAATGTATTTGTCAATATTTTAGATAATGCAATAAAGTATAATGAAAATCAACCAGAAATTACAGTTAGCATAATTGATAGAGATTCTGATTTTTTTATAGAAATAGAAGATAATGGTATTGGAATGACTAAATCTGTTCAGTCTAAGATTTTTAATAAATTTTACAGAAAGCAAACCGGTAATTTACATGACGTAAAAGGACACGGTTTAGGCTTATCATATGTGAAGAAAATCATTGATTATCATAACGGAAATATAAACGTTAAAAGTTTTATTGATAAGGGGTCTATATTTTCAATCAGATTAAATAAATTTAAAAATTAATTTACATGAATACTAAAAAAAGAATTTTACTAGTTGAGGATGATCCAAATTTTGGAATCATTTTAAGAGATTTTTTAAAGATGAATGAATATGATGTTATTCTAGCTAAGAACGGAATGGAAGGTTTTGAGAAATTTAAAAAATTTGATTTTAATTTATGCATTTTAGATGTAATGATGCCTTATAAAGATGGTTTTACATTAGCTACTGAGATTAAGGCTATCTCACCTGATATTCCAATAATTTTTCTTACGGCTAAGTCAATGAAGGAAGATGTGCTAAAGGGATATAAAGTAGGTGCAGATGATTATTTAAAAAAACCGTTTGATAGTGATGTGCTTTTATTTAAAATTAAAGCAATATTAAAAAGAAATAAGATATCATTAATAGCTGACACTGAAGAAACAGAATTTGTCTTCAGTAAATATAAATTTAATTCAAAATTACGTCAATTAAAATTTTTAGATGATGATCCGGTTAAGTTGTCTCCAAAAGAAAACCTATTATTGAAATTATTGATTATATATAAAAATGATTTAATGCCTAGAGAACTAGCATTAACCAGAATTTGGCACGATGATAATTATTTTACTTCAAGAAGTATGGATGTTTATATAGCCAAGTTGAGGAAACAGCTTAAAAAGGATAAATTTGTAAGTATAAATAATATCCATGGAGAAGGATTTAGACTGACTGTCGAATAGATTTGATTAGCTTAATTATTTCATTTAAATCATATTCGTCCTTATACCATTTAATTGATTTATTTGAATTAAACCATGTTAATTGTCTTTTTGCATATCTCCTTGTATTTGTTTTAATCTTTTCAATTGCTGATTCGTAAGAAAAATCCTTTTTTAAATATTTGAAAATTTCTGTATATCCAATAGTGTTTAATGCATTTTTATCTTTGTATTTAATTAATGACCTTACTTCATTGACTAATCCTTTTTTAATCATTAGATCAACTCTATTATTTATTAAATCATGTAATTCAGATCTATTTTTATTAAGTCCTATAATTATTTCGTTATATTTTGAATTTTTATTTTTTGTTTTTAGAAATGAAGAATAAGGCTTTTTAGTTGACAAGGTTACTTCTAGTGCTCTAATAACTCTTCTTGGATTATTTACATCAATTGTTTTTAAACTTTCAAAATCTAACTTAGAGAGTTTTTTTATTAAATTTTTCAATCCTTTTTTTTTGAATTCATAATTCAATTCTTCTCTAATCAATGGCTTAACTTTTGGAATATTGTCAATGCCATATAAGACAGCATCTATATATAATCCTGAACCCCCAACTAAGATTGCATATTTATTTTTAGAAAAAATTTTAGTAATAATTTCATCAGCATCTTCTTGGAATTTTGAAATATTATAATCTGTATTTATTGAAATATTATTTATCAAATAGTGCTTATTTTTTTTTAACTCAAGCTTAGTGGGTTTAGCTGTGCCAATATTTAATTCTTTATAGAATTGTCTCGAATCAGCAGATACTATTTCGGTTTTGAAATGATTCGCTAATCTAATTGCTAATTCAGTTTTCCCAACAGCTGTAGGTCCTACTATAGTTATTAAAACTTTTTTCATTTATCTGTTTTAATAAAATTTAACAGCTCTTTTTGATTAAGATTTAAACAAATCTTTTTAAATAGTTTTAAGGTAGCTTCTGCATCTCCATCAGCTCTATGTCTATTTTTAATTTCGATTCCAAGACTGGAAACTAATTTCCCTAAGCTATACGAATCTTCGCCATTAAAAACCTCTTTTGACAATTCAATAGTGCAAAGAGTTCTACGAAGAAATTTTTTATGACACCTCTTAAATTCATCTTTTAAAACTCGGTAATCAAAATTCACATTATGGGCTATGAAAATACTATCTTTTGTAAATTCTTCAATCTCACTTGCAATCTCTGAAAACAATGGCTTATTATAAAGCATTTTATCTGTTATTCCTGTTAGTTTTTTTACAAAGGGTTGAATTTTTTTTTGAGGATTAATAAGTGTGTGAAATTTTGTTATGTCACCTTTATTATTAATTTTATATATGGCAATTTCAGTAATTCTCTCCTCTTTGAATTTACCCCCTGTTGTTTCTATGTCAACTATCGAATAAATAATTTAATAATTTCTTGATCCAAAAATTAAACTTCCAATTCTTACCATATTACTACCGCAATTAATAGCCAATTTATAATCATTACTCATACCCATCGATAAAACGTTAAAATCAGTGTTAGTTTTTTTTATTTTCTCAAACAAATCATTTGTACTGTCAAATTCGTTCTTAATAACCTTGATATTATTTGTAAAGCTGGCCATAGCCATGATTCCACAAACTTTAACGTGAGTTAAGTTCTGATATTCATCAGATTTGATTATTTCTTCTATCTGTTTAAATGTTAGTCCAAACTTTGTTGATTCGCGTGAAATTTTTAATTGCAATAAACATTTTATAATTCTATTATTTTTCCCCCCTTCTTTGTTTATAATCGCAAGAGATTTAAACGAATCAATGCCATGAATCATGTCCACATATGGCGCCATATATTTTATTTTGTTACTTTGAACATGACCAACCATATGCCACTTAATATCCTTGGGCAGTAGGTTGTATTTTTCATTCATTTCTTGAATTTTATTTTCTCCAAATAATCTTTGACCTTGATAATAGGCTTCTAAAATCTCTTTAACTGATTTTGTTTTTGAAATAGCAATTAGTTTTACATTGGAAGGTATTTCATCTAAGATTTTAATTAAATTTTCTTTAATCATTTCTAAATCTTTTTGATACTATTTCAGCTTTTTTTGTTTCAGAATAATCGTAGAATCCTTTTCCAGATTTTACACCAAGACAATCATTTTCAACCAAATCAATTAGTAAGCTATTAGGTATGTATTTTTCTTTACCTAAGCCTTTATACATTACTTCTAAAATTGACTTACAAACATCTAACCCTATCAAATCGGCTAGTTGTAAAGGACCCATTGGGTGTCCCATTCCTAATTTCATAATTCCATCAATATTTTTTACTTCTGAAACTCCATCTTCTAAAGCCTCAATTGCTTCATTAATCATTGGCATAAGAATTCTATTAGATATGAAACCAGGAAAGTCATTAACAGTTAATGGTATTTTATTTAGATTCTTTGAAAGTGTTATAATTTTTTCAGTTGTTGATTTACTGGTATATTTTGAATTAATTATTTCTACAAGTTTCATAATGGGAACTGGATTCATAAAATGCATTCCTATGACTTTGTCTTTCCTACTTGTTGATTTTGCTAATTCCGTAATTGAAATTGATGAAGTGTTTGAGGCAATTATTGTATCATTTCGACATTCTTGATCTAGTTTTGAAAATATTGATTTTTTTAATTCTATATTTTCACTAATTGCTTCTACTACCAGATCTGATTTTTTAATTAAATTAAAATCAGTAGTCGAAATTATATTATTTAGAGTGTTATTCTTTTTTTCTTGAGAAATAACCTCTTTTTTCACCATTCTATCTAAATTTTTGTTAATGGTAAGTTTGGCCCTTTCTAAATTATCTTTATTAATATCATAAAGAACAACATTATAACCATATTGCGCAAAAGTTTGTGCAATTCCATTTCCCATTGTTCCACATCCTAAAACAGAAATATTTTTCATTTTTTTATTTAAAATTAGCTATTATTTTTAGAGCAACATCTAATGCTTTGTGCCCATCTGTTATGTCAACCTTTGGTGTTTTATTTTCTAAAATTGAGTAAGCAAAACTATCAAGCTCGTCAAGTATTGCATTATTTTCGTCTATTAAAGGTTTTTTAAAGTATATTTTCTTTTTCTTTCCATTATCTAGTTCAAGTGTCATTATTGGAATATCGTCTATATTATTATCAATTTCTACAATTTCTGATTCTCTTTTTAAAAAATCAATAGATATATATTTTCCTGATTGAAAAAACCTTGTTTTTCTCATGTTTTTTAATGATACTCTACTAGCTGTGAGGTTAGCAACACATCCATTTTCAAATTCGATTCTGGCGTTGGCTATATCAGGGGTTTCACTTATGACTGAAACACCACTGGAAGAGATTTCTTTAATATTTGATTTTACTGTTTTCAAAATTATATCAATGTCATGTATCATTAGGTCAAGTACTACCGAAACATCTGTTCCTCTAGGATTAAATTTTGCAAGTCTGTGAGATTCAATAAACATAGGTGTTTTGATTTCTTTTTCCACTTTTGTAAAAGCAGGATTAAATCTTTCAACATGGCCAACCTGAATTTTAATATTATTTGAGACACTTAGACTGATAAGCTCTGCAGATTCTGTAATCGAAGTACAAACAGGTTTTTCAATAAATACATGTTTTTTTTGAGTTATTGCTTTTCTAGCATAATCAAAATGAAATGGAGTAGGGGTTACAATATTTAAAACATCGATTGAATCAAGTAGTTCATCAAAAGATTTGAAATAATTACATTTCAAATCTTTTGAGATAGATTTTGATAACTCAATGTTTTTATCATAAATTCCAACTAACGAATAGTTTTCAGATTGAGATAAAAGTTTTACATGAATCTTTCCTAAATGGCCACAGCCAACTACGCCTACATTTAACATATTTTTTTTTACAAATTTAATATTTTGATACTAATATGTTTTAAATTTAATTTTAAAATATTGAATGCAAGATTCTTTTAAACATAAAGGACTAAGAAATAAACTTGTTTTGGCTTTAAAAGCTAAGGGGATTAAAAACAAAACTGTTCTGGATGCTATAAATACTGTTCCTAGGCATTTATTTATGGACTCAGGGTTTTTGGATCATGCATATCAAGACAAAGCATTTCCAATTTCCTCAGGTCAAACCATTTCTCAGCCATTTACAGTAGCTTTCCAATCAGAGTTATTGAAAATAAAAAAGAATGATAAAGTATTAGAAGTTGGTACAGGAAGTGGCTATCAGACTGCAGTATTATGTGAGATGGGTGCTAAAGTTTTTACGGTTGAGAGAATTAAAGAATTATTTAGAAAGACATCTGTTTTTTTACCTTCAATAAATTATCGACCAAAAAAAATGATTTATGGTGATGGTTATTTAGGTTATTTCGAAGAATCACCATATGATTCAATAATCGTTACTGCTGGAGCATCTAAAATTCCAAAAAATTTAATTAGTCAATTGAAAATAGGAGGTAGAATGGTTATACCTGTTGGTGATGAAGTACAACAGATGAAATTATTGGTTAAATTATCGGAATTTGACTTTAAAGTGCATAATTTTGGAGATTTTCAATTTGTGCCAATGTTAAAAAATAAAAAATAACTAGTTTCTTTGTTTATTAATTTTTTCTAGATCTCTTTTGTTATCCCTTTCCTTAATAGATGATCTTTTATCATACATTTTTTTACCCGTTGCAGTATATATTTCAACTTTTGCCAATCCCTTTTCATTTATAAAAAGTTTGTATGGAATAATAGACGAGCCTTTTTGTTGAATAGACTTTTTTAGCTTATCTAATTCCCTTCTGCTTAGCAATAATTTTCTTTGTCTTTTAGGATTATATAATTCATTACTAGAAAATTGATATTTTTCTATGTTCATATTTATTATAAACAATTCGTTGTCATTGAATTTGCAAAAGCTTTCTCTAATGGAAACTTTATTATTTCTTATAGATTTTATCTCAGATCCGGTTAATACAATACCAGAAATAAATGAGTCATTTAAAACATACTCAAATTTTGCTTTCTTGTTTACTATATTAACATTATTCTTCATTATATTTTATTCAGATGAATTATAGATAATGTTTTTTAATTTTTGTTTAATATTTTCCGAATTATTTAATAATAAAATCTCATCTGAAGGAAATGGTATAAATTTGCTTCTTAAGAGTCTCTTATCTCTTTTATTTAAAACTCTTTTATCGCCTACAAATTCAATATATATATTTCTAAACCAAAATTCACTATCTAAAGGATATTTTCCCACAATATTTCTGGTTTCATCAAAATATCTAACTTCTGCTATTACTTTTGCAGATTTTGATTGATTAAATTCGATAGTTTTAGCTGATATTCTCACGATTTTATCTATTTTGATATCATTACCCAAGCTATCCTTCATTACGTTTCCGTCATCGTCTAATTGATAAGTATGGCCATCTTTGATATTCTTTTCTTTTATATTTTCCTTTTCTAAAATCCTTTCGGGAGATATAACGAATGCTTTAAAAACTAAGTCTATATAAAAATCAAATTTTCCTGGATATTGATCTTCATCACTGTAAAAAGATTTCCACTTAGAATTTAAACCATAACTATCTATATTTAGAATATCTTCTTGTAATTCCTTATAAATAACTGACTTTGATTCATTTAATACATTTAATAAAATATGGTCTTTACCATTATACAAGCATTGATTAATTAAAGATCTTGTTTGAAGATAATTAGGGTTAATTGATTCAATAATTTCCAGATAATTATAGGCATTTCTGTAGTCTGCCTTGTTATCATTCATAATTAGCGATTTAGAAACTCTTAAAAAGTAATCTGAAGTCTTATATCTGTATTCAATAAGTTCATTATCATAGTTTTTAAAATTGAATTTTAAACTAGTTGTAGAAATATTCATCAATTTGTTTTGCCTATCTATTAGATTTTGGTATTGAGAGTAAATTTTAAAATATAATTCTGGGTTTCCATCTTCTTTTAACCGATTTATTGTATTTTCAGATTTAATTACAGATCTTTTAAAAATATCGCTTAAAATGGATTCATACTGAATCTTTTTCTTTTTGTTTTTTGTTTTCTTTAACTCGTCAATTGTTTTGCTAATAGCCTTATCAAATTCTCCGGAAACAATATTTTCATTTATTTGTTTAACCGGGCTACAGCTCAATGTTATTGCAAGAAATATTGATATTAAATGTTTAAAATTCATAACTGTTAATTAATTATTAATAAGTAATATATTAATGTATTTTTTTCTACTAATTTTTTTTTTCAAATGACTATTTTTGATTATTGAAATATTTATACAAATATGCAAAAAGATAAGGAGATATTTAGTTTAATCGATGATGAAAAAAAACGTCAGATTGAAGGAATTGAGTTAATTGCATCTGAAAACTTTACAAGTGCTCAGGTAATGTCCGCAACGGGATCAATTTTAACAAATAAGTATGCAGAGGGTTATCCTGGTAAAAGGTATTATGGAGGATGTCAGGTAGTAGACGAAATAGAATCTTTAGCTATTTCGAGAGCAATGGAGTTATTTGGTGCATGCTGGGCTAATGTTCAACCACATTCTGGAAGTCAAGCAAACTCTGCTGTATTTTTTGCTTGTTTGGATCTAGGGGACAAGATTCTTGGCTTTGATCTATCTCACGGAGGTCATTTAACTCACGGTTCCAGTGTTAATTTTTCAGGGAAATTGTATAATCCCGTTTTCTATGGTGTAGATAAAGAAACTGGTTGTCTAGATTATAAAGAGATTGAAAAGATCGCTAAAAAAGAAAGACCAAAGATGATTATCGCCGGTGCATCAGCTTATTCAAGGGATATAGATTTTAAAAAATTTAGAGAAATTGCAGATTCTATTAATGCTTTACTATTAGCAGATATTTCTCACCCATCAGGTTTGATAGCAAAAGGAATTTTAAACGACCCTCTTCCTCATTGTCATATAGTTACTACAACAACACACAAAACATTAAGAGGGCCAAGAGGCGGTCTAATTTTGATGGGAAAGGATTTTGATAATCCGTTTGGTAAGAGACTTAAAAACGGCAGTTTGAAAAAAATGTCATCTCTTTTAGATTCAGCAATATTTCCAGGAAATCAAGGAGGACCGCTTGAACATGTTATAGCAGCTAAGGCAGTGGCATTCAAAGAAGCTCTTTCTGAAAATTTTCTTCATTATATATTGCAGGTAAAAAAGAACGCTAAGGTCATGGCTGACGAGTTTATTAAAAGAGATTATAAAATTATATCTGGAGGAACAGATAATCATATGATGCTTATTGATCTACGAAATAAAGGTATAACAGGAAAAGATGCTGAAGCAGTTCTTGGACTAGCTGAAATTACTGTGAATAAAAATATGGTTCCATTTGATGATAAGTCTCCATTCGTCACATCTGGTATTAGAGTTGGTACTGCTGCAATCACCACTAGAGGACTAGTTGAAAATGATATGCTTAAAATAGTTGATTTAATAGATAGGTCAATTTTAAATCGTTCAGATGAAGTAGTTTTAAAAGAAATTGCCGCTGAGGTCTCTAAATTTATGAGTGCAAGACCATTGTTTATGAGTTAATCTTCCATCAAGATATGCTGATAAGCTCCAAGATCAGCTGTATTGGTTCTGTTAATGTTTAAAATATCAAGTGGTGAGTTTATTGAAAATTCTAAATCTCCTAATCCAATTAATTCTGAATATTGATTAATACGTAAATCGTTAAGAAGAGGGTTTATAAAGCTTGAATTTAAATTTTTATAAAGATTTTTATAATGAACATTATTAGAAAAATTATATTTAGGATCATCTGAAAAATAATTATTAATATCGTTAAACTTAATCATAGTATCAGAAAGCAAATAATTTAGTTCCGAATCACCCAACTGTTCAATCAAAAATTCTATATTTTGGTTTCCGTCAATAACAGAGTTATTTATATTAACTTCAAAAAATTCATTTATAAATTCATTTTCATCAGAATCAATATAAAAGTTATTAAAAAGGGTAGAGGGGTATTGTCTAATTCCTGAATTCCAAAAATTTGATATCGTACAATGATTTAATAGGTATTTACCTCCGTAAGTTCCGGCAAATGAAGATTGGCCAGACTTATTTATAACTAAATTTTCAGCATAAATAGAAGATGATATTGCTAAAATACCGAAATTTCTACTATTATATATTTTAACACCATTTAAATTTAATTTATAATCATCATAGTTTCCGCCACCATTGGTATAGATTCCAACAGACGAATTTTTAATAGTACAAAAGTTAAATTGGTTATTAATGCTTCCGTCCAACAGCCAAATTGTTCCCCACTGGCCAGGAATATTTTCAAAATATGGTTCTAATCTATCACCTTCAAAAATTATTTCATTTTCCAAAATACTTTGATTTTGACTAAACTCTCCATTTGCTTTAATACTTCCGCCATTAGTGATAATTAACCCAGAGTTTTCGTGAAAATGAACTCTGGAACCTTTCTCAATTATTAGTTCTTTTCCTGTTCCAACGGCAGCATATCCATATATAACATAAGGTTTTTCATTTGTAAAGTTCAATTCATCATCATTAAGATATCTTCCCCTTATATTAGTTTCTTCATTTATACCGTCTCCGTTTAAATCTATGGAGAGTGTTTCATAGATAAATTGCTGGTTTAGTTCATATCTGTTAGGATAAATGAAAACTGCATCTTTGACTAGTGAGATAAGATTTACTTCTTGAGTATTATTAACATTCAAAAACTCAATTTTATCCTCGTATAAAAAAGAATTATCTTGTGTGCTAATATCATTAATATCTATGGTAGTTTCTATAAAAATATATAGGCTGTCATTTGCAAGTAATTCAATGTTTTCAAATCTTTTACCTTGATTTCCATCTTGATCATATATACCATCAACATTTAGTCTATAAAAAGAATTTTCACCGTTACTTAATTTTATCTCTGGAATGAGAATATTTTTACTTGAGTTGTTATAAACTTTAAGGTTGTATGTGCTTGATCCGATATTTGTGAATACTGTATCTAAATATACAGTGTCTTTGGAGAATCTTAATGAATTTTCATTTAGTTCAAAATCAATATCATTGTCACAAGCATTCCAGGAAATTATTCCAAAAAAAAGAAAAGATATTTTTATTATATTTCTGTAGTTCATTATTTTTCTTTAATTCTAATCTCAAAAATTTTATCCCACATTTTTCCAGTTACGAAAATTGAATTTCTTTTTTTATTATATGCTATACCATTAATAACATCTAAATCTTTATGCTGTGTTACTTTTCCTTTTAGTGATGATAAATTTATAACTCCATCAATGGCTCCATTACTCGGGTTTATAATAGCAATTCCTTCAAAAAGATACCTGTTAGCATAAATTTTTCCTTCAACCCACTCAAGCTCATTTAATCCAACAACTTTATTTTTATTCGTATAAATCTCAATAAACCCTTCTTCTTTTTGATTTTCAGAATTTAAAAACCATATTTTTTCAGTTCCATCACTTTTATAAAGCCTTAACCCATCATTACAAATACCCCATCCTTCAATGCTCTTTTTGTAGTCAAACGATTTTAATTTATTAAAATTATTAACGTCATATACAAATCCAACTTTTTCCTTCCATGTTAGTTGATAAACCTTATCATTCAATATTGTTATGCCCTCTGCAAAATAATTTGAAGGTATTTTTACTTCTTTTAGTTTATCACCATTTCTAAAATCAACTTTAACAAGTTTAGACTTTCCGTATCTTCCAAGACTTTCATAAAGAGTATCATTATAAAATTCAAAACCTTGTGTATATGAATCTATGCCTCGGCTAAATTCATTGATTATTTCATAATTATATATTTTTGGAGCTTTGTCGTTAAGTAGAGTAAAATTTACCTTTTTTTTAATGTTGTTAAGTTTTATGATTAGTTCTTTTTTCCCCAATGAAATTTTATCAAGAAGAAAATGATATTCTTTTACTGTCTTATCATAATAGGTTGGTTTTAACTCGTATTTGTTATTGCTTGACTTTAAATCGAATAATAAATTGTTTAAATCATTATCCTTAAAATTTTTAGTTTCTAAAAAATCTACCTTTATTTTTAGTGTGTCATTTAACTTAATTTTTCCATTTATAATGTTATGGGAAAGGGAAATATTAATTTTTGAATCATCTTCATTACACGATGTAACTGTGAAAAGAATAATGGGTAATATTCTAAATATATATTTTTTAATCATTTTCATTATTACTTCAAATTTAAGCTATATTTTTAAACATACTCAAAAATTATTGTTCTCTAATTTTATTTAATTGTATATTTGGCATGGCAAGTCCTACACAACTAGCTCCTGATTAATCCTCCAGGGTGGGAACACAGCAAAGGTATTCGGTTGTAGCAGTGTGA
>MDSX01025152.1_pt1 | contig 25690 bp, 23 predicted proteins | sample 811141 | NCBI WGS metagenome assembly MDSX01 (sample SAMN05326642, study PRJNA326480) | marine metagenome | isolation source: seawater | place: Atlantic Ocean: South East | collected 2010
GGAGGTGGAGGAGACGGTGATGGAAGAGTAGGAGGTGGTGGATACGGGGGTGGCGGGGTAGGAGGGGGCGGATACGGTGGTGGTGGCGTGGGAGGCGGAGGAGTAGGAGGGGGAGGATAGGGTGGTGGAAGAGATGGTGGCGGCGGAGTGGGAGGAGGAGGAAATGATGGTGGTAGTGATGGCGGTGGAAACGACGGTGGGGGAGAAGGATAACCTTCTATAAAGATCGAAGATTGGAATGCGGACTGCCACAGTTCCATGCTAGTGTTTAAAAAAAGTTTATCGGTCAAGTCACCATTACAATCATACATATTATCAGTTCCTATACAATTGCTTGCACTTGTTGCGACACTGTACAGCTCAGCATCAAAGTGAGATACTTTGTAAATTATAGTCGGTGAATATAAGTCTATCGTGATTAAATTGAAAATTGAATCACAAGATTGACAATAACAATACTGTATAAAAATAAGAAACCGTATACGGAACATTTATATGGGTTTGTAAAAAATTTTACGAATAGCGACTGTTGCGGTATCGTTGTTTTCTGATCCGACAACTCTTTTTTTATTTTCAGTAATAAATCAGGATATGTCAGTGCATATTCTTCAAATCATTTTGACATTTTTGAATATTATAACGGCTTCGGGTACCACTTGTGGAAATATAAAATCGTTGTATCTAGAGGCACATTGTTGCAAAAATTCGACCCAGACATCTATATCTGATGAAATCGCATACCAATTTGCAACCGATATCGTCGGGAACGTCCGTGAAAACTGGTCGCGCTCGCTGACCAACATGCTCGCTAAAGCTCATATGTATAAGGGCTTTATGTATATGGTCGATTTTAACATGTTCGGAGCAATTATGGAATTCATTCAAGCACAAAGTATTGAACCGGACAATCCGATGCCTTATGTGTTTCATGCGTTGGCATCCAGTTCCAACTGGAATTCTGAAATGATGGTAGAGTATCCAGACGATACTTTAGCGAGAGATTATCTAGTTGGCGGATATACAACGCGCATTGACGTATGCACCGACAACATGAGAAAGGCGCTTGAGAGAAAAAATCACACAAACATCTCCGTAATTGACCGTGCTATGATTGAAGCGATGGCGGTTCGATGTAACCCTGACAGTCTTTCTCCTACTGAGAATCGTAGCGCCTACTCCGATGCGATGGTAGCCCTCTATGATGCAAATCCTCTTAACGTTGATGTCATGGTTCAGACCATGTATGCTCTTGCGTACAAGTTAGATAACATGCGTGAAATTGCCTTCAAACGAAGTGAAAGTGGATGCGTGGGTGTCACCGAGGGACAACTACCTCCTATAGATGTAGATATACGCGACAGTCATACAGGACCATACATACAACGTAGTCACGGCAACCGATACGTTGGCTGTAGATTTACACAAAACGCCATTGACGCGATTCTATTAGCACGCGAAGTGCAGAAGTTGGATCCTCTCAATCCGGAAGCTTCACATATGTTAATCCACTTAATGGAACAGGGACATTACCTCAACAGCGTCAGACAGGAAGCGGAGATCCTCCTTACTTCGAGTGTCATGGGAGCACACCATATGCATATGCCTGCGCACATTTTTTGTCAAACAGATGAGGTATACAAGTGCTTTCTTGCTGCAAGAGAATCTTGTGCAAGATCTGAATTATATTTTGCTCAAAATTCCACTCGCGTTAATAATGCTTATTTTTATAAACAGGCATATGGGAGTCACAATTACGTCTTTGTGCTTCCTCCAGCGTATGCACTGGGATTCCAAGATGAGGCTTTACGTCTTGCCGAGCTTGCAGTGCCATACAATTTAATGGACTGTACACTTACTCAAATATTCACAGTTCCGGCCTCAGTGCTGATTCCGTATGGGCTTGCGACTTACACACCCGCTCGTGCGTACTTCTTTATGATTCAAGCGGAATACTCGAATGACCTGTCGAGTGTGGTTCCCTTTGGTTTAAGGGCAGATGGAGACTATATGGCAGACTATGAGTTTGAGTACGTGCAGCTTTTGATGCATATCGAGGCAAATAATAAGACCTTAGCTTTGCAAGCGCTGACTGCAATGCAAGTGTCTGTTGACAATTTTCAAAACTTAGATTGGGGTGACTCGTCAACATACATTGCCTCTTTCACTTTTCTAGGTAACAAGTTGAATGAATGGTGGCGGAAATTTATAAATATGAGGGTTGAGATGGCACGCGCCGTATATCGAGTCGTATACGACAAGGACGTCGTCGGCTCGAGCATTGAAGCTTTAAAACTGTTCGATGATATTGCTTTCGATGACGAACATATTGGAGAATTACCTAATCTTTGGGTACCGCCATCATATGTACGTGGCGAAATCCTTCTTGCGCGTGGTGAACCACAGGCCGCGTATGAGGCCTGCTATCTGGGTCTCACCCAACGCCCGAATGTCAACCACATGAAGGACTGCATGAACCGTGCCATTGACGCAGGCAACTTAACCATGGTCAAAGAGACATTAAGTGAGGATGATGACAACAAGTTTGTAAAATTGAGAAGCACGAGATTCATTATGGACTCGAGTGAGTAAAACATTGTACAACATGCAAATCAAGCATTTTTGTTAAAACGCAGAGCTCCATTCATTTTTTGATATATTTTCAAATCGAGTGTTTTCCATATGCCGTAAAATATATGTTCCATATTTTTTTGCAATGTTAGTAAATAAATTCCATCATCCAATGATCCTTCAAAGTATGAGAATTCGGAGACAAACTCAAATTCAGTCGGTTGTATGAATGAGTTGTAGCGTTTTACATGAGGTGTAATATCTTTCAATAATTCAATAGATGTTGTTGTCGTAAGATTGTACATAGTATTGTACATGGTGTTTCTTGTGTACGGAACATTGTAAATATCTGCCATTTTCAATGTGAGTTTACGCCATGATGAATTGTGTTCGATGGGAAATGTCAACAAGACATTACTTTCATTTGAAAACAACTTGATGATGTGACTCATTGTGAATATGTTTTGCACAAAAAAAATATAAACGATCTTCCAGCGGTTCTTCATGATTAATAGAATGCAAGTATAAGTGCGCCTGATATTGCTATAAATTGATAGAATAATCTGATATGATTCCAACTTAATACATAAACTTCTTCTGGTATATTTTCAGAATGTTTTGGAATAATGCTTTTAATGCAAAAGGCACATAAAAATGACCAATGTATTTTCAAATGTTTATTATCATGAATGCTAATCAATGAGGTTCCTAGAATTGGAATAAAGCTATTTATTATTGCTGGAAAAAACGAGACGAAGCCTGTAGTATATGGATCAAATAGGTTTACTTGTTGAGGTAGAGGATTATTGAATCCTTTGATAACAACTCCTTCTTTTGTCCATATTGAAACGAGATTATATTTCGTCAGCCAGTCTTTTGTTTTAATTTTGAAAGGAATGTATCCATATTGTATATGTTGTACTAGTCTTAGAAATATTTCACTTGCAATTATATTGAATATCATTCCAGACAAGCGAAAGCCTCCACGAAATTCATTTATCATTTCCCATTTTTGAACACCTATGAAAGATAAGAGGTACAAAACATGAAATCCGAACGCGGCAATTGCAAGCCATAACGTCGTATTTCTTTGTTTTGTTAATCCTAAGATTACATAAGATAAGTAATTTGTAGAGTCTAATACGATTCCACTAAAGGAAGCAATCTCAATGGTAGAGCTGCAAGGTAAAGTTAGTGACATAAACAGAATTATAGAGACTAATAAAAGAGCAAATCCGCTTAAGAAGTAAAACCCAAAATTTAGAAGTAATTGAACAAGAAATACGGTTTCGATTGCTACATGCAGCACCTTGGTCAATACCGCAACATTTGATCGCCATGTCAATCCAACTAGAATATGTGAAGTTGCAGTAAAGAAAACCCATAACAATGCTAAACCACTTGGAAAAACAAAGGGATTAACTTTCGTAACAAAATTGATTTTTTTGGGTGAATGAAGAAAGATTACAATGGCATGTGTTGCTTGTTCAATACTTAAAAAAATCCCTATCCAAGCAATTACACTTAGAACATTTGGTTCGGGAATTTCGGAAATAGCTCTTAGACCTTTATCTGGACAAATATTTGTTGGATCTACAAATCTGGTCAAATAATTAAAATTATCCGTCGCATTCCATGTATCATAATTCGAGAATGGAAGCTTCATTAATTTGTCAAAATAAAAAAAAATAGGATGCTAGATTTGTTCTTATTTATTTTGAGTAAATTGATGCCGTATGTACATATTTGAGGAATCAGAGAAGGTTCTGCAAAACACTTTCCATGAGTACTTCCATATAACAATGTCTTACAAAGTTCAGGATATTTCAAGGTAACTCTCATCGCAATCGCACCTTCCCATAGAAGCTCCTATAATGTGCGCACTACGAATTCTGTGTACAATCATAGCGCGAGAAACATCGTCAACTATATCATCCAAAGAAAAATATTGTTCATCCCATGTACGTTTTCCTGCATCGTCTCTTGAATTGAAGGGGTATTTAAATTTTATTTGAATATGGTAAATAAATGATCGTACTACTAGCAGGTACTTTTTCTATTCTGTGTAAAGATGTCAAGCACGTCCACTCCCGTGCAGAGTGTTGTACGATTCCGACGAGTATATGTTCAGAATTGAAGGTGACGCATCGTTCGAATGGATGTTGCAAAGATTCTACCACATCTATTGAAAATAGTAGCACATTGGTCGGAACCTTGACGACTTTTGGAAACCTCGTTTACAGTGAAGGATTCGTCATGAAAGACCCGCATCGCAACGACGACGACCCGTACGAAATGTATGAAATGTATGAAAATGGTGTACTCGTTCCCGCACCGTCCTTTGTAAACGGCACTCTAACCCCCCTCATGTTTGGAAAGGAATATGAAGACATTACTTTTCAAAGCGACGTTGGAATGTTACCAGGATACTTGACAGAAGGTTCGTCTGGTGTCGTGATTTGGTTCCATGGTTTCGGATCGAATTACAAAAGGCAGGGTTTGGCCTTGCGTATTGCAAAAGATTTAGACTACAAGTTTATGATCATCAACACAAGGGGAACATATGGCGAACCTAACAATGGAATTTATACTCATGGTACCACCGAGTGGCCCGATATTGACGCAGCTGTAGCGTATGCAAAACATCGGTTCCCCACACTACCTGTATTTTTGCACGGTGTAAGCAGTGGTGCATTGCCGATAGCATCTTGGGAGAAAAATTCAATTCATACCGATTTGGTAGCGGGCATTGTGTACGACGTTCCATCATTCAACTTTAAATCGAGTATCATTGTTCAAGGAAAGTCCAGGTTTCCTCCCTCGGTCGTACCAGAAACATGGTACCCTTATATTTTAGCATTTTCAGAGACTCTGTACGGTGTAAATTTTGACGATTACAATTATTTGGATACCGTCGTCGACCCAAGAATTCCTGCATTATTCATTTCAGTAGATCTTGATGAAAATGTCGATTCCGAAGACGTGAAATATGTACAGGCACGTAGATCAGAAAACGCCACATATGTCTTCTTTGAAAATACGACACATGCAAGAGGATATTGGACAGACAATGTGTTGTACATGTCGTCCTTGAAAAACTTTTTTGATACTCAAATTAATGTAAAGTTAAACATTGCGTAAAATGCTAGACTCTGCATTATTACAAAATCACGATGATCAAGTGCAACAACGCAAAATCCATTGTCTACGACATTATTAACAAACGAAGTTGGTCACATTGCAGAATTGGAATAGGCATCTGCTAAAAGAATGACAATTGGATTCATTCGGAATCACGGATGCAAATATTAGGTTTCATCACAAACGTTTTTTGCTGCAAGTTAGAGTGAGTAGCCATTTGGTGTAATGTGATTCATCGTTTTAAAAAAGTAGTAGACAGATCTAGTGTGAGTTGATCAGTGTTTCAAATCGTCAAGGAAAATAAATCACAATTCATTTTTCCTGTAATGTATTATTATATTTATTACAGGTCAAGGCGTCGACGTTGCAAATTTTTTTATATTGTCATATAGTAAAGGATATGCTTTTTATCCTTACAGCGCTTGTCACTTCCTCGGTCCCATGCACCGAGATAAAGACCCTCTTTCAGGACGAATGTTGCGACGCCACAGATACTCATAGTATGAACCTCCGTACAACCGCAGGTCCATTCTTTCCTGGTGCACTATACGACATTGTAAAGCAAGGAACTCTCACGTGTCAGACAAAGAGCAATCTTCCCATGTTTGCATTACTTGGAGCAGACGGTAATTACACGGGACTTGAGATCGATTTGTGCAAAGCCCATGCCGTTGCATTGGGAGTCGGTGTTAAAATTATTTCCGATAAAACGTGGATGTTCCCACTTCCCGTGGACGGCTCCTGGGCACATCCCGCCGTCGGGCCTATGTACCCGACAGATGCAGACATTGCGATTCGCCAGATCACAAAAACTGACGGACGTGACACGGTTTCGTTCTATGGACCATTTGGCCTCCCACCCGTGGACTTTGGCCCCGTGTACTTTTACGACGAAGGGGGTATTACCGTCAGGGGAGACATGTTGCCAAACGCTAACACGATTACTGACCTGAATGGACAGACGATTTGTGTTGGAGACACTGTCACATATCGGACGAGCTTGCCAGCGCTGGCAACCGCAAACGGAGTGAATGTGATTCTCAAAGTTGTCGGAAGCTTTGAAGAAGTGGAGGAGCATTTCATAAATGGCACATGTGCTGGATACGCCGGAGATCGCATCGGTGCTCTAATGGATCAGGTTAAAACATTCAACGCCTCTCACCCTGAGATGCAACCTTACATCGTCCCTGACATCTTCCTTGATCAACAGCCCATTGCAACGGTGACACGCGAGGGCTCGGGAGAGGCCCTTCGTCAGGTATCCTTTATGGTATTTGATGCCCTGATACAAGCGGCACGGGATGGGATCACGCAGTCCACTGCATCATCATGGAGCGCTACATCGACAAAGTTGGCAGCGTATGGCGCTTCGTCTTATCTCATTGACGAGTGGAAAAAGGCAACGGTTGCAGCGGTTGGAAATTGGATGGAAATTTTGGAGAGACACTCTCAAAAGGTGAGTAAAAATAAATTGGTAGCAAATGGAGGGGTATTTTAGGGTTCGTCTCCGACCTCCTCCTCGAGCGGTTCGTCGTCGCAACAGTTTCACATCATGTGATAGCCGCGTAGACATGTGCAAAAAGGGTGATTACGAGAAGGATTCTCATAGTCTTGTTGGTTCAACTATTTTTTTCACCATAATCAGAGCCGTTTCAGACCTCCAGAACAACCATTTTGAATCATATTTGACCGTCATGTTTTTGAAATCAAAAAAAAATGAATTGATAATACTACATTGTAAAACGAGTTTTTACCAAACAATTATCACATCTGTCGTTTCTTATTACATCGCTTGTCAAGCCGTCAACCAATATGAGGCGTATCCATAAATCCAAATGTAATAAAATAGAAGGGCATAAAAAATTATACGCTCAAAACAATCGATTTGGTAGATGCAACTTGTTTGATAATAAATACCAGTTCCAGAATGGATGTTATACGTGCTTTGCAACATCCATGGTTGTCCACAATCGCAACAGATTTAGAAGTAACAGATACTGGAATAATATTCCATAAAATTATGAAAAAAAATATGCAATGTAAAAAAATGGTTGCGTCAAAGAATTATTTTGAAGGTAAAGTCGATTGCATCTCTTGACAGATAGGTATTATGGGAGTGCAACGGTAAATGGTGCAGTTCCAATTGAGAATGTAGCGAATATAGTCGATCCAATTGCATCAAGATAAAAGTTATCGATAAAACTTACGCCACCTGAATATCCACCTGTGAGAAAATTATTCTCAAATCCTTCTGCGAGGGGGCGCGGAGGGTTATGAGCATTATATGCAGCACGTACATCTAACACTAAATGCATAGCGTCGTCTTTTCTTTCGTATAATTTGTGATCACCAGAAAGGAAGAAGACTCGATCATGTAATACTTTTCCTCCTAAAATGTAGCGATTTTGTCTTGTCTGTCCCAGCGGCCAAGATTTCATAAAATTCATGTGTTTTTATGTTAGAAAAAGTATCCCGATCTACTTATTTTTCGAAACAATGTTTATTTCTTTCCTAACATGTGTTGTTACATTCAATGCGAATAAAATTGGTCTTGTTGGTATTCCATATGATAAAGGAACTCATATTTATGGTTCTGCTTTAGGTCCTGAAAAAGTACAAGGCATATTGAGAGAAAATATCGATATGGTCGATACAAATCATAACGATTATATACGCATTCTCAACGATGCGAAAAAGAAGGTTAGTGACATATGTATGCAAGGTAAGATACCGGTGTGTATAGGTTGTGATCACTCTGTTACGATTGCTTCTGCATCTGCAATGTCTTCGAAATTTCCAAGTATATTGTGGATGGACGCTCATGCAGAGTTTAATACACCAGAGATGTCAATATTACATGGACTGGGAAAACAAAAATATACAACGATATGTGATGAAACTTATACAAACGATAGAATTCATTTATTTGGTATACGAGATGTCGATCCAGAAGAAATATTTTTTTTGAAATCTAACAATATAACATGCACACCAATGTCTTTGGTGCATATGTATGGAGCAGATTATTGTATGAGAAGAGCTCTTTCTACTTTAACCAATCGCATTCATGTGAGTTTTGATATGGATGTTATGGATCCACTTTATTGTCCGGGTGTGAGTACAAAAGTACCAAATGGTATGGATCTTACGCAACTTGATGTCTGCTTAGATATTTTGCGAGACAGTCGAAAAATTGCATCTATGGATATTGTTGAGTATAATCCATTGAATGATTTTGATGATAAGACGGGTCTTTGTATTAGATACATGCTGAATAAACTTTTTGTTTAGGGTCTGTCTTTAAATTTCTCATTTCGTACTACACGATTTTTTAAAAATATGCACTGACCTTCAGAAGGCTTTTCCTTTTACAAAAATACAGAAGCTCACTGACAGAAATTGATTCAATAATTCCACAAAATTGCGAACCGTGATTTGTATCAGTAGCGACTGTCGATACTGTATTGCCATCTGCAACGAGTCATTCGTGGGATTTCCTTCAATATGCTTTCTGCAAAGTCAACATTAAGGGAAATCAGAGCGCCGCAACCCAAAAACATTTAAGGATACGCGAACAAAATTTAGTATTCGAACAATCCCAATTGGTAAGCAAGTTCAATCATTCTTGAACGCTTGCGAAGTTTTTTGCGACGCAAACGCTCTTCTTCAGACATGATAACAAATTTATCCGGCATTTGCATTCGAAAAAAAAAATGAATTTGAAACCGTTACCTGAGGAGATATGGTCCGGTTTATCGTAATCGATCGATCCACTCATGAAATTTTGATACGGGTGATGTCAAAGGCATACCATTGTTATATTCTTGTGATATTCCGTGATGATCAGCGCTTCCGTATTGTATTTCAGTGAGAAACTGCCATTGCAAATCATCTTCGGACATACCTCGAGATTGTTTTGCTAATTTGCGCACCATTTCTTGTTTTTCTTTGGAAAGACCTCTGAAGTTTCGAGTGCTAGAATCCGGAGTTACCATCCAATAAGGAGCAATAACTAAATGCAGAAAAATGCGTTCCTCTGATGTGTTGTTACCAAGTCCACGATGAGGCCAACATGCATCCCACATAGTAGCTTGTTTCTCATTCATTTCACTTCCACCATCTCTTGCGAATTCCGTTGCTGCCATTTTTGCACACTTGGTAAGTTTTAATGGAAATATAATATTCCAAATGGGATCACGATCACATCCGGCTACATCTTCGTGGACATTTTGTTCGGATGACCCTGGAGGATCATTGAAAATAAGTGCTGTGACCAGTCTGAAATCTTTATGATCATACATATTGTGTGGAATCAGCATATCATTTGCATTACTTAAAAGCACTCCGTTATAGATACCTTCATGTGGTTGCAACAGGGTATCCAACAGACGTTTTTCTAAGCCATCTACGCCACCTGAATCTTTAAAAAACACATTCATTGATTCTAGAGACACAATAGAGCGTTTCCGTTTGGGAAGAGAGGCTTTGTCATGGCGTGCTCCAAATGTGAACGCTTCTCCTCCAAACATTGATATTGCCGAGTCACCGTGTTTACACATATCTTTCTGTAAAATGTTTTGCACAGTGTTTTCATTCACTACCGCACGTACGGGTCGATTACCCTTTCCATAGGAATTCATCTCTAAAGAGTAAAATTTTAATGTCTAGCAGTACGCTTGCGTGTATTTGCACGGTATATTTTTTCTATATTTTGCATTGCTGGCCACATTTATGTTTAACATTTTTACCTTCTCAATTTATTTTATGAAATATAGTAAATGGAAGTAAATGATATTGAAGAAATTTATCGTTCTATACCAAATGTACTTTCAGATTTTTGTGAACCTATTCCTGTACATAGACAATTAGCTGGAAACTCAAGATGGGTGAAAGTTATGAATACAATCTCACTGGCGCGTGAAATTGTACGTACAAATAATCCAGAAAGTGAAAGGTATATTTGGGCTCGAGAAATTTTAGACCGACTGAACGTCTAAATCTGTTCTGAATTTTAGAGAAGTGATCTGCATTAGGTATTGTCCTATCATAGCTAGAAAAAAAATAGATTTAATATCTTTAGTGGCGGTGTGACAGACATCATTGCCTAAAGGATACGGATCGCGGGCAACCTGTAGTTAATCACAAGCGAGATAATTCACGTGGACACTAAAGAAAGAGATATCAGTTATATTTATGATACAAAAAACCTCATTTTAGGTAGTTTTACACCGAAGGTTAAGGAAAGTCGAAAAAATAAATTATTTTCAATTTTAAATGGCAAGTCGTACAGAACTTAAGTTTCAACAAAGGTTAAAAACAAAACCTGTTTCCAAAACAAATAGTAAAAATGACAAAGATCTTAGTATATATATTAAAAAAAACAATTCGTTTGAATTGAGTGAATCACAAGTAGAAAATAACGACAATAGTACAAATTCAGATGTTGAAGATATAGCCGGATCTACAGAAGTTGACATACCTGAATTCGCAAATGAAAAACGAATTGTAGAGAGACCTACGAACAATGAAGAACCTTTACATATTGAAGTCATGTGTGCACAAATTATTAAAAAAAACAGTGGAACAATATGTATATTTTGTTATAGATTTATAGTTTTAATATTGTTGTTTATTTTTGCTATATATATGACACAAATAATTTATTTGCTCAAAAGATTACAAATCCAATAACATATTTCGAAGTGTATTTTCACATATACTTTTCAGTAAGCCTAATTCATCCCGTTCACAATCGATTGCTAAGGTTATTACCGTATCGTCATTTGATTTTTTCCCTAAATCAATAATATTTTCTGCTCTTCTTATGATTGATTCGCTAATACGGTTTGCTTCAAATTGGCATCCATTTTTTTTAGAAGATTTCGTTGATATTTCTTTTGATAAAGTCAAAAAGTATTCTGCTTCTTCTATGAGAATTTCAGTTTGTGATGGGTTTATAGATTCGAATTTGCTTAGTACTTGAGGAAAACTAGATAATTTCAAATTTTCATATTCATTAAAGCGTCCATACACTTTTCCTGTATTATTCTTTAGTACTACATATCCAATACCGAAAACGGCTGCGATTCCTATCTCATTTATAAAATTCTTCAGCTTAATCTGCACCATTAATGTGTACGGTTAAAAAAAAAATAAAGTCCCGCATTCAATTTTTTTATCGAATAAATCCTCCATATTCTCCACCTCCGCTTCTTCCTCCGCCATCTGATCCACCATCGCCTACACCAGTTCTTCCTCCACCATATGATCCACCCGACGCATTCTGCCTCTGGATTGCGGCATGTTATTTAATTGAGTCCTTAATTCAGCGCTTGATTCAGCCGAAGATGGTTCAACCATCCTAGATAAACTTCTATTAGGATAGTTGGATTCAGATGACGGAGGCGGTGGTGGAGAGAAATGTCCATTAGGATACGTGTTCCGAGCTCTAGATGGGCTCCGACGATCGTAGGGGTAGGATTGCTGAGCTGCGAATGTCATATACATGCTTTTCAGCGGTATGTGTTTCATAGGACTGTTCATAAAAGAATTGTAAGTTTGTGCAGGAACTGTGGCTTGAACATATTGATCTAACTTACCTTTCTCAAAGCAAATATAATTGTTTGGAATATCACCGTGTCCGACTTGATCATTCAATGGTGCACCTGTAATGTCTGGCAAATGATCAAATTTAATACAAAAGTTTTCTTGCACGGAAAGTATTTGGCTTGGTGTGATGCTCTCAGGATCATGGATCGTATTAGGATATCGTTCATGATCACATATGTGTATTCCATTTACGATCATAGTACAAACATCTTCACGCATCTCTGTCGTAATTCCTTTTATATCTTCACGCATTTCTGTCTTAATTCCTTTTATATCTTCACGCATTTCTGTCTTTACTTTTTCGATTTCTTTGGTAGTGGCGATACCTAAAAAGTTGTAGGCACTATTCATGCTTTATATTTAAAATTAAAAAAATATACAGAGGCTAGGCTGCTAATATTGGGGAAAATATACAGGAGTGTAATTATAAGGTGGCAGGGGATGGTTATACATATGATATTGTTGAAGATGAGGTGGAGGAGGATATTGTTGTTGATGCGGTTGATGCGGTTGATGCGGTGGAGGAGGATATTGATTTATAGGATATCCAATAACTTGTTGGTTCGAATGGTTATGTTCTTGGTGTGATTGGTTCTGGATATATTTTTCCAATCGAATAATTCTGTCGTTTAACAAGCTTTTATCATTGCGATCGCTCTTTTCGTCTTCTGTACTGTCCGTATTTGTTGTCGCTTCTGAACATGTTGTAATTGTCCAGGTAGCAACTGATTTAGTTTTCGGTCTTTCTGCCAGTTTTTTTATTACATCTTCATTTTGCTGTAATGATAATTTCATTGTTTTCTTTTCTACTTCTTTTTCCATATGAATGTTGTTGTTGTTTTCTGTAAGTGATCCGACTTGTAGTTCTAATTTTTTATTTTCTTCAATGAGAATTTTATTGTCTTCTTCGAGATTACCAAGTTTTGAATTTAAAATAGTAATTGTCTTCTCATATTTGTTTTCTTTTTCTTTGACTTCATTTTGCATTTTTTCCAAGTTGCTTTTCAAAGTATGAATAGTTCTTTTCAAATATTCTAGTTCTCTTGACATATTTGTAAATGTTTCGTCTTGATCAATCACTGTAGATGACATTATTTGTGAACACGCTTCCGATTCGTGTAATAATTTCTTATTAATAACAGATTCTTGACGTAGTTTATGGAGAGTTGTTTCAAGTTTTCCCAAATCTTTAAGGTATTCTTGCTTCATCTTTTTCAATTCATATTTTTGATTCTTCTTTTCTTTTTCTAAAACTTCAATGGAGTATTTGAGTTTCTTGTCCTCCATATCAAATTGTATATTTTTTCTGCACAAAGTTTCGTTTTGTTTTTTAAATCGCGACAGTTGATCATCTGTGTCTTGCTTCTTTTTGCTAAGTATTTCAATAGTCTGCCATTGCTTAAGCATATCTTTCAAATGATTATAGTTTGTGAAAGAGCAGTGACATTCTTTACAATCTTCGCATAATAGTTTTTTGCATTTGGGACATGGTTTACACTTGCCTGTTTGAATATGAAAACAATTTACAGTTGAGCCACATGAACAACATGACGTACGCTCCTTGACAGCTATATTGACTTCAGTAGAATCTTGAATGCATCGTGATCCCAGAAGTAATAAGGTTGCAAGTATATGAATAGCGTCGGCTTTATGCTTCTTCACGTATAAAGCGATTTCTTCAAGAGCTGAATGAAAATGCTTTCGTCGTTCTGCCGGTGGGCATACATTTGAAATTATGTTATGCGCAGAATATGAAGTACCATTTGCTAGAGCAGAAATGAACGAAATACCAGATAAACACATTGTACGAGTCGATTCTTCGATGACATCATTCAATAAATTGTAATTTTCTTTGAATTTTGAAGCAAGAGAAAGCGCCTCTTTGTGAACAGATTTAAAGTCATCAGTATAATCGGCGAAGCATTTCAAAGTATCATGAAAGTGCTGTATAGGTTGGCTAAATGTGGACAGATATTCAAATTCGCTTTGATCATCATAGAAAGCAGCTCCCATTTGTGCTGCAAAAACAGTGACAAAGTTTATCATCCAATTGTATTCTGGTTGTGGAGAAGAGTTGACACAATGAATATCAAATAATGTCTGCAACGATAACAGAGAAGAAGTATGAAATGAATGATCTATATCTTCAGCGTCACATTTCATGTCCTTAAAGGCTATGCAAGGGTGAATTTTATCAAAGATTGAAGGTGGAGCCATAATGATTTTTTTGTTATTTGGGATGTTTGTGCATGCTTTCAAGCACCATGCCTGCACCAAAGCTGTACCTGATTGAAAGCACGTTGTGCAGTTATCCCCATATATGACTAATTGTGGATCTGTCGCAGACGCATTTAAAGGAATTACGCGGTAGATGAGTGCTTGATCTGTGTTTATCATTTTTTCGAAAAAAAAATTGAATTTATTTTCTTGCAACTTGAGAATGTCAACCTTTCCTACATTTCGTCTTTACAACGAGTTTTTTAAAAAGAAGGATGATGAGCAAGTCAGATGTCCCGAAGATATGAAATGGCTACGAGAATATTTGCAAAAAAATAACTTGAAAGCCTATCGAGTGAATATATCTTCAAGCGGTCAGAGGAATAGAAATGAAGATAATGAAATCAAGGATTGGTGCATAGGGGAACAACTTGTAATGAGGTAAATATACAAAGTACAAGGTATGCAACTAGATGATTGAATCTAAGGTAAAGCGCTACCTTATTCAAACATAGATAAACATGCTTCTTCACCCTTTGTTAAATCTCTCCAATTGTCCAAAAGACAAGACACCACATTCTGCAAGACAGCATTTTTGTTGTCGTTTTTAAGTTTTGCTGCATCTATGAATAGACACGATGTTGATTCAAACACATTTTCAAAGTTTAATGCGTGTAGTTTTTGTGCTAGACTTATTGCATCTTGGCTTTTTGGAATTTTTGAAAGCCTTGAAATAAGAGTATCTTCTTCTTGATATGTTGCAAGCTGTTTTGAAGCAGATACAGTTGAAATTGATAGATTCAATGCTTCATTCATGAGCGAAGAATATGTTCTGGAGTCTGGAATACTATGTTGCGATTTTATTTTGAATGGCGTTCGTTTCAATTCAGCATCCCCTTTCATTTTACTTATATCATAGTTGGCAAATGCATCCCAATTTTGTATTTTAAAGTCTTTTACGCTCATTTGTGACATTAAAACTTGTTTTCTTTTTGTCAGTATCAGTGTTGAAGTGCTAGAGCTTTTGTTTTTAGGATTTTTAATAGCCATGATATTTTTCTTTGCACTCATCATAATAGTTCCTCGTTTTGCAGTAGAATCTGCAATAGTTTTTTTGACAATGTCTTCAGATAAACCTGTCCGACCTTGTATTTTCAGAATTGTAAGACTTCTTTCAAGTTTTTCAGTCGTATATGTTGGTTTGTCTGGTTTTAAGTGTAATAGAGTGTGAGCAGCAAATTGAGCTTTTTCCTCTGAAATAATATTTTCAATTAGTTTCTTTAATATGGTAGCAGCCGCTTGATTCCATTGAAGTGCAATATTTCGTTCAATTTCTGTGTTTTTACTTTGTTTTTCTTTCATTTCATCTAAGCTTTTTCGCATAGGTTCTGTGACGGCGTCGACAAATTGCTTTCTTAAAACTTTGATAATAAATATTCTTGTATTTTTTACAATGAAATTTGAATTTATTCCAGTGAAAGGATAAAGGTAGACGACCATGCCGTATAAGATATACTCTTCTTTTGTTTTAGGGACTTGAACTTTACCAGCTTGGTTCAGCATTGTAAATGCAAATGAAAAAGGTTTGTCTCCTGCAGCACAAGTTGTGCCCCAAAGATATAGTAGTCCTCTCATAAGTTCTGAAGTTGTATTAGAAAATTCCACATTTTCTTTGTTCATTGTCAAGCTTAGAGACCACGCAGTAGAGAGTATTATCAATTGTATTGCTACATTCAAATCTTGTGATTGTTTATCGATTGGAATACGAAGATGAAGAAGTCTTAAAGATTTTCTAAAACAAATGCGCCATGTGGCAACATTTGAAGCGTTTGATTCATCCATCCAGTTTATGTATTTTCCCTTGACAAAATCCGAGTTTGAAAAAATGGGAAAAACTATACAACTTTTTCCTTGCAGAACAAAAGTCATCTGAACACCATCACTAGTAAGATAATGACTTTCTGTATTATGTTGTAATAGACTTGGAATGATATCTGATTCCATTGAAAGACATTTTTCTGATGCACACAAAAGAGGCAAGTTTTGTTTGTGTTGGATGTGGCCAGAAAACGAGTTTGAGCACTGTGTCAAATAATTTCGAATATTTGATTGGCTGACTGCCATAAGCATATCATAAAAGAAATCGTGTGTTTGTAGTTCTGAAACAATGCAACATTCAGTCGAATTCATGAGCATCTCGCCAAACTGTTCTGTACTCATATTTTCTGCTATTGCTACATTATTCTGAATAACATTTTTTCTTTGAATCTGTTGGATAGAAACATTTCGTTTGCTTGTCAATCTTTCAGATGCAAATGATTCCACAAGTTCAAATAATTTAATATGTTCTTTATCAATTTCTTTCGTACTTCTCTTTATGGCCATAATTGTGGCGGTGTAATGTGTGATAAAGGAAGCATCGGAATTCTTCATTTCTTCTATTGTCTTCTTTAAACTTGTTTGAATATGTTCTTTTTTGGATTTCAATTCATCCATAAATCTTGAAGATAGCGTATCTCGAAGTTTATTTGCTTCAACCGAAGATAAAAGGATGCGCGCTTGATTGAGTAAAAATCGGACTTCAAAAATCTTGTAGTCTGAATTCAAACTCAAGTACGGAAATGAATTGTAAATCATACTGTTGTATATAAAACGCTTGTCGTTGACAGGAACAATGTTATTTATCATATCTTTAAATATACATTTTCTGGATGTTTGACACCAAACTGAGATCTCTGAATAATCAACTTCGTCTGCAAAACTATGTTCCTCGCTTATCAACCCAGGCCACATATTTGATGATCCTCTGTAAAGATATGTCATTCCAGAAGGAGTTTTCACAAAAATTATTGATAGCGAACCCATAAATCGTGCACATGGAATTGAAATTTCATTCATTTCAGATTCTCGTTCTATTTTGTCTATAGAGAAATTTTTGGTTGTGTGGTAAATCATAAGGCCATTTATTTTTTCCACAACTGATTGCATGAGAGAATCTTTCCAGCCATCAGCAACATGTATTATGATGCATCTTGCGCGATTCAGTATTTTTTGGTACTCGTGTAGTGATAAATTCAAAGAAGAACGCTCTCCTAAAGCTAGCGCAGGATGACCAAGTGCATATCCTGAACATATGGGTAAAAGGACACTAGGTTTTGACGCTGGAGAATACTTGTGCAATGAAACACCAAAGCTTAATTGGAAAGACCCTTCTTGTAATTGAAGATTTAATCCGTCTTGCACCATCTCAATAATCTTGTAAGTTCCTGAAACTTCTTCCACTGTGTCTGATAATAAAGTTTGAGAAGAATCCATGTGCGAAATGTTAGGTGATGGATCAGGTTGTGCAATACCGGAATGAAACCATCTATCAAACATATGGTAAGCATTAATCATTTTATCTTTGAATTGTGGAGAATACACGCCAGTATCGACATCATAATCCGTTAACGGTTCAGATAATACATGCCATTGCATAGTATTTTCATGAATTCTAAATAAGACAGGTGCAATCATAGTTGCATCGTTGATTGTAGCTCGCTCCAAAGAAAATGGCACGACATTTAAGGATTGTGTGATGTGATCCACAAGCATGATGCAAGGACAAGCAGATTGGAAAAAACGTAGTGGCTTTTTAGTGAATCCAACAGCTGCAATTGCATATACAATGTCATCATTAATGTTGTTATTCAACGAATTGTGATGAATAAAATACTCTTTGCTTTCGTGCGTGGCATTAATATCTCCTGAATGAGCAAGACCTGTCACTCCGTGTATTTTATTGTAGCAATTCAAAGATCCGCGATGAGTCATGATTTGAGCATCGAAGAAAGTAGGATTTTTTTCCGCTCCCCAAAGCACAAATATTGAATTTTTCTTAAGTTCAATCGTTCCACTTTGATTCGGTAATAGCATTTGCACTTGGTAGTCTCTGAGGCATGGAGCTTTCAATACAAAGTGCTCAATTTGCTTCAGTATAAAGATGGACTCAGTAGTGGCATCCAATGACAATTCACTAATATATTGTTCATAACTTTGTATGGGTGTCTTAATGATTCCACAAGGAGTTTTTTCGTATAGATCATTTTTGTATGCGTGCTTATTCCCATTTTCGCCATTTATAAGCTCTCGAATTTCATGCAAATTTGCAAAAGCATTAAAAAAGGTATTTGGCATTTTTCCGAAAAAAAATCACAATAAAAACATATTGGTTGCTAATAATTTAATGTTTAAGTTTCAAAGCAATGATGGTGGTGGAGCTTCGTCGTCAGATCCATCTTTATCCAATGCATTTTCTGGAGGCGGACACTCTTCGTCGCTGATGTAGTTTTCATGTTCTTTATTTGTATTCTTTTCTGTTGTTTGATGGTCTTCCAACATATTTTTCAAATTGCTTAACATTGCTTGAGGGTTTTTAAGCATATTTTTTGCACATTTTAGAACTTCTGGATCGTCTACACCTAAGCTCATTAAAGCACTTTGAGGGTCGTTTCTAACTGATTGTGCTAAATCGTGTGGTGAGTTTGTAGTTCCATTTCTTTTGTCGTTAATTTTGTTACGCAATTTTTTTCTCAATTCCTCGCGACTAGGTTTATCCATTTTTAAAAAAATAGAAAAAAAAACTTGGATCCGCAATTAATTAACTGCATTCAATTCATTATCTTAATCGCTATCTTCATCCATGTCATAAAAGATTTCATTTGCAAGATATTTGCAAGAATATGTATTTGCAAGAATACATAAAAAAATCTTCGTGTTTTTTTTAAAAAAATAAAGTTGTAGTACTAAAATGTTGTTTAACTACTTACTTTTGACAAGTATTGAATTTGATTGCAAATACGAAATACATAAAACATACGACTTTTATTGGGATCTACCACATAGTTGTCTTGCAAATATGACACTTTTTGACAAAAAATGGTCAGCTGAAAAGGTAAGATTTGAACGACATTTAATAGAAAAACAATGCAAACCTTTTCACAATCGACAAATGTCTTTTGAAGAATTTGATGAAATTTTATTCGTACTTCAAACATTTCGAAACGAACTAGTGAATGCTGCACAATTTTGTAACTGCTTGTATGGAATGGGAAATGTAAATGATTTACAATCATGGTGGAAGCAATCAATTGAAACAAAGAGTATGTCTGAAAACCGTCGTCCCTAAAATAGTGGAAAACTAAACTGGTTGTTTGACAAAGATCCCGAGTCTCTGAAATGTTGACACCTCCTGTCACCTCTTTTGAATATTTTATCGTTACCAACCCTTAAGCATTAAAGAGATACATCTCTCTTGCAGATGGGGCAAATTTGCTTATGTTCTAACCATTTTCTCACACAATGTTCATGAAAAGAATGTTTACATTTCAAGTATATCTTTTTATCTTGTAAAGGATTCAAACAAATGGAACACTCTTCTTCATCATAAAGTTTAACACTAGGATGTACATCATAGTATAAATATCTCTCTATATGATTTTTTGTCAATATAATGTAATAGCCAATTATAAACATACAGATCATTCCTACAATGAAAAATAATTCTGTTTTTTTTACCATATTATTTGGAATAAGCATATATTTTCGAATGGATACGCGATATACATTGTAAACAAGTTTTACACAAATTTTTAATATCGTCGAGTAAGTAATTCCAGCCGAGAACAATCACTCGGAAGTTTGTGTGACAGATATGTGACATATCTTGAATTTTAAAAAAAGTCGAACCCGATTTTTTTTCAGAAAAATGTGAAAAAACTGCTCGTGATGTCAAAATATTTTTGTGGTAAGCGTTCAGAACAAAAATTAAATTCAGAACAATAAGAAAATGGTGGCATCAGATATAGTGTATGATGATCACAAATTCATTAAAAGAAATTCTAAGGCGTCGTTCATTTTAATTGTAAAAATGATATCAACTTTTCCTTTTAATTTAATTGGTTTGTATAAACCCGAGTTACTAGGAGAATATGATTGGATATTGTATATAGAAGCCTTTCATCATTATCATGCGAGAATTTTTTATCTGTTAGCGATTCATAGGAATATTTCGCAACTGTATTGTTCTATCAGGGGCAATGGTTTTATTCAGAGGCGCTTTATTATGCTTGAAGCTGCATTCGATTTTTCGTTAATTCTACTTTATGTTCACGAATATTTTACTCTTCATAATGTCAAAGTTTTCCTTACAGCGTATACATTGATTCATTTGTCTGTTTGTTTGTTATCGTTGTATTCATTGAGAATTACATCCAAAATAAAAATTGATAGTATTGCATGAATTTATTGTAATACTTTGTTTATATAACTTGTCTTGGTCATGTCAGTAAAGAGTACTGGAATCCAATCTGCTTTAACATAACTTAAGCCTTTTTGGAATGCTTTGACATCATATTTCGCTCGCGAATTTGCTGTGAGAATCATGACATTTATTTTATTTTGTCTACATTTTTGAAAGAAATATGTCATCGCTTTCATACGTCGAATGCCTCCAAAATAACATTCCATAACTCTTTTATTGATTATTTGCATTTTAAAAGACGAATGTACACTAAGTGTTTTATCCCAATCTATGATGATACTTTCAATGTTGTCTTTGTGGTTGCATACACTACTTGCTAGTAAATAGAATGAAGCAGTTGGTATGCCAGAAACTACATCATAAGTATTTTGAAAATCGTTTTGAAACCAAATTTTGTTAGCATATCGAGTCAGAACTGGTTTTTTATCTGGTGTATTTGAAGAAGATGGGACAAGTAATCCAAGAACTTTGTGTGATGCTACAAAATTTCTAAGGGAATCATCTAAGAAAATTACAATTTTTTCATGTTTTGGACGAATTACTATTCTGAAATATGTTTCAAAGTCTTTCCACCACATTCATATGTATTAGAAAAAAAAATGTGCTGTATGCAAGGTAAAACGAAAATAAGGTATTAATGAAAGTCAGATTATACCTTAAACACTTCAAATTGACAAATGATATGTACGATATTTCAACAAGTGTGCACTATTTCCCGTAATTGCGTACGTAATCTGCATCGACAACAGAAGCATGACAATACTACGATCGACGGAATGATCGAAAGCGCCAAAAAACACATATTGCGTATAAATATATCGTATATGTGCTTCTGATGACTGATTTCTGAGAGAAGCTCAACAGATTGTGCATATTCAGGACATGCAAGCCCGTCAGGCCACTCCCATGTTACAGTTGCATATTTTCCACGCTGATTCCATATCGCGACACAACGACGTATGAATACAAAATCATTGTATGGCCACTCGTTCATTTGTGGTAATCATTGATTTGTGTGAATCACCTTTTACCGCACATTGATAAAAAATGGCAAAATATCTTAGTTTTTGTGGACATGTAATCAAGATTTGCATAGATTGGATCAAACTTAATGCCATCCGAGAAGCACGAGCTGCGTCCAGAATCAACTAAAAACTGTTACAGCATTTATGGTCACCAGAAAGATCTTTTTACAAGACACAAGCACGAGTGATGCACAAGACACACCATCGAAAACTGAAAAACACAAACTCTGACGTCGAATGATTAAATTCATACTAAAAATGCATAGTAAAACAGATTAAAACCAAGCGGTATCACAAATCTTTGTTATTTTCGGAAAATAGTTTGCAGATAGTTTCCATATTAACATCACAAGCTTCTCCACTTGAGTCACTTCCGACGAGTAAAATATCACCGTGTGTATTATCAAAGAAATTAGGATACTTAACAGAAAATATGTTTTCTTCTTTGTCTCTCCCAATAAGTCCTAACCCTATAATGAATTGGTCATTTATTGCACCACAAATTCCGTATTTTTCATTATTGAAAAACAAGTTTACATTTGTATGGTCCATTTCAAAAGAATGAATACCACCATCTGTTTTTAAGCATACTACTTTCATTTTTTTTTTCATTGGAAACACAAAAAAAATGTTGGGATGGATGGATCAAGTATTTAGTATTCGTATATGGAAGAACATGTCATTGCCATGAAAGACATAGTAAAAGTATATTTGGAGCGAAGACAACGGATATAAACGTGTTTTTGATACATTCAAGAAGGCAACAAATCATTCAAATGTTTTGTACACCACAATTGCATTTCCTGACTTGTTTTCTTTCTATTTTTCAATTCTATTAATTTTTCAATTAGTAAATGTTTTATATCAGTATTTTCTTCTTCATCTACAAACCATTTGTTGTTTTCGGAAAGTACAATATCCAATAATTGTCTTCCAATGTTTTCCTTTTCTTTTCCCTGTGCATGGTTATGCTTTTTCATCATTAGTTTTATGTACCAATTAAGTTGTTCTTTCAAATTATTGAAATCCGGTGGTCTTTCAAAAGTTTCAACTTCTAATGCACGATTTTGATATAATATCTGAAATTCTTGTCCATTCAGATTTAAATTCCAATTTTCCGGTAAATTTTTCATTGCCATGTTTAATAACTTTTCGTTATCGCATCCTGATGTGCGAGTTACACCAAGCCACTCTAGAATTTGACAAAAATGTGCACAGTTGAAAAGGGGTACGTCATCATTGGTTGTGAATATAAAATCATTTGCCATGTTTTCAAACATTTTCTTAAATTTTTTGGCGATATTCCATATTTCTTCATTGAAAATGTCCGCTTGTTCTTCTTTAAATTTTCCAATGTATTCCTCTTTTTTATTGAAAAACTTTTCTTTCAAAACTATGTACAAGTCAGACAAAACATTTTCTTCGTTCCACATATTGATGTATGCTTTCAAATGGTGTTTATGTTCGGAAATGAAGGTTTTCACATATTCATTGCGACTTCCATACCAACATTTTGTTGATGCAAGTAAAAGAGTTGTATTTACTACAAATGAAAGTGCTGTGAAAGATTTTGGACCAAATAATGTAAATTTTGGATCGAAATCAATGGCAAGAACCCGTTTATCTGTGTCTACTTTTGAACCCAAATCTATCATATTTTGAAGTTTCAAGTCGAATAATATCAGACGTATTTCAGATGTTTTTTTCAATAAAGCTATGCATGCTTGTGCTAAATGGGTAGCAGAATCATGAGAGTCTAAGTTCAATACGCTTTGAGATAGATCGCATTGTCCTTTTTGTATAAGCCATGATATGTGTTTTTGTTCATATATACCATATATATTGGGGCCTATTTTTTTAAAGGATGCAATTATAGATATAAAGGCTTCCAAATACTTATTTTGAAATGTATTTTTTCCCGCTGGGAATCTGCAAAGAACTTCTGAGTCAATAGTACAGTCACATATATGTTCAATCTGTTGCAAGTATGCACTTTCATTCTTTTTAATTTGTTTTACTTTATTGAATAATCCCCTTTTGTCATTTGTCTGTTGCTTTGAAAAGTCAGGTATACTCTCTTGTACGAATCCAAAATGAAAAATATTATCGTTGTCATAAAAACCCAAGAGTGAATAATTTGAAGATATGCTTGTTGCATGGGATGATTTTGTTATACAACTTGGTAAGGTTACATTATAATAATTACTTAATTTTTCTAAAATATTCAAGAATTTTCTCAACATTTTCTTGTTTGAAAAAATATCATGGTTCAAATATATGATATTCTTTTCAGAAAAATCACAATCACTTTCATCCGTATCCATTTTCATATTATAAGTAAGTTTTTATTTTTTTTAACAGAACGATCAAAATATTTTTGATGAGTTTTTTTAATGTCAGCTTTAGAAACATTTAATGAAATAAGATATCATAAATTGTCATGTTATATTTGTGATGATGTGTATTATTATTGTATTTTACCACATATTAAACACGAGTATTGCACTATTTGTTATGCATGGATAGGAAGCAATAAAGTCAAAGCATCATTTTTCAAAGAAAACGCATTATGTTTTGTTTGTAGACACAAGTGTATGTGGCCTGAAAATATATGTTGAATTTCTGGCAAACTTCTTTCATACCTACCATTTTTTTTATAATATAATAATTAATGTTAATTCTACTATTTATATCCTTAAGTTACATTGATACAATTTCGTACGGCTCTGCAAATGAGTACGGCTCTGCGAATGAGTACGGCTCTGCGAATGAGTACGGCTCTGCGAATGAGTACGGCTCTGCGGGCGAGTATGGTACGGAATATAGTAGCGGAATTCATATGAATGTTCGAACATATACTACTCCTAGTAATTATAAGAAATGCTCTTCACAACATGATGCAGGCGGAAAACCATTCGACCGACTAACGGGAAATACAATAGATTTGACGAATCCAATTGTAGATTGCATGTCACTGTGTTATGGATATGAATATTTTTCATTTGAATGTATGACGAGTTCAGTTGTTATTTGTAATTGTGGTAATCAGACAGAGTACAATAGTATAACTCCTGCTGCTACTGACGCAGATTGCTATACTAGACACTGGCTGTACTGTCCTGGTACTGGAGGTCCAAACATATACGAATACAATGGGATGACATATTATATGGGATCTAATAGGTTAGCTGCAGTATATGCAAATGTACCACTTCCACCAGCTGCGCCACCGTTACCACCGCCACCACTAGTATGTAATTTTGAGCAAGTGGAATACACCGCTTCATCATATGTCGATTTGCCTGATGAGTATTCAAGTGCAACACTGTGTGCACAAGCTGTATTTGCACTTGGACACATACATATGGGTTATCAGTCAATTAGTATGAACTTGTTTAATCATGATGTTTCTGATGATTCTCACTCTACAATGATGGTAAGAAATAACAAGTTTACAGACGAGTATGCATCTGGAAATAGCGGTGGTGAGTATGCATCTGGAAAAAGCGGGTATGCATTGGAAAAAAGTAGTGGTGAGATAAATTACGGTTCTGGTGTTTCAAATAACACTTGGTCTGGGGAATATGGTAGCGGAGGAGAAACCGATTTTAGTAGTGGAATTGTTGTGAGATCTACATCTTCGTGTCGTGCGTACATAAATTTGATAAGTCAGACTTCATCATCATCTTGGTGGAGTTGTACTGCATCATCTCCTCCACATACACCCCCCTCAGCTCCACCACCTTCTCCTCCACCGCCTTCTCCTCCGCCTCCCACACCTCCACCGCCCACACCTCCACCGCCCACACCTCCACCGCCCCCACCTCCA
>MDSX01033044.1_pt1 | contig 25648 bp, 20 predicted proteins | sample 811141 | NCBI WGS metagenome assembly MDSX01 (sample SAMN05326642, study PRJNA326480) | marine metagenome | isolation source: seawater | place: Atlantic Ocean: South East | collected 2010
TAAACATAATGATGACTAAATACCTTCCCCCAATTCTAAACACCATACTAATATCTCTTTTGATTTAAAAAGAAAAAGATATATTATAATCATTCCCTTTTAATCATTCAATCAATAAAAGAAAGAAAGAAAGAAAGAAAGAGCCTATATAAGAAATAATAAACACATAAATAAGCAATATGTATATAAAAAAAAAGAAAACACATATAATGTCATCTAAAACAGTTATTGTAAAAAAAAGAAAAGAAAATATTAAAACTCCTTCTCTGAAAATGTTATAATGATGGCAAAAAATAAGAAAATTGACGAAAGCGTAGCAGTAAGAGAAATTGAGGTCTTAGACTACTTACAAAAAAAGTGGGGGTGTAAGATTGAATATACGGGAATGAATGTCTATTCTAAAGTAGATGGATTCATATTCAAGAATAATGAGTTAAAAGGTATATTAGAGGTTAAATGTCGTAGGCAAGGTCTATCTTGGATGAAAGACTATAAATCAGTAATAATATCGTATAAGAAACTACAAATAGGCTCTGATTTAAGCAGACTACTTGGAGTTAAGTTTTTCGTTATCATTGAAACTTGTGATAAAGCAATTATAAATTTTGAGGTAACGGATAGAGATGGTCTTATAGTGTGTCCTATGAACATAAGACATAATGAGATAGGCAAGAACCCTAAATTCCAAACAAAACCTACTACAAACGCTTATTTGAGTTTAGAGGACAATAAATACTGCACTATTTATAATAGAAGGGATTGGTAACTATGTACTTGTTATTCATTTTAAAGTTAAAAAGGGGGGAACACCCCCCCCCTTGTTTATATTTCTAAATTACGCTTTTTCTTTTTCTTCTTCGCTTGGCGCGACCATCTCTCTCAATTCTCGTAGATAAGTTTCAATCGTTTCAGCGTTTCCTTTTACGTTAAAATAATACTTAACATCGCTTATCTTCCACCTTCGATGTGGCTTGATTCCTTTTGAATATAGACCCACATCTCGGATGCTCAATATCAAGTTCCAATATCCTCTCGGCATTGGGTTTCCATTAACATTTAAGGTTTTACTTTCATCTATCATTTCTTGATAGAACGGACTTTGAAGCATCGCTTCGTGTTGTTTTTTTGTCATTTTTATTTCTTTTTGGTTAAACATTCACTCCAAAGATAAACAATTATAATTATATTCCAAAATTATATTGTAATAAAACAAGGATTGTTTTTATTATTGATAAAGTATTTGGTTATTCTGTTTTTTTTGTTATCTTTGTAATGAACTTAAAAATTAAGCAGTTATGGAAATCGGAAAAAACGACTTTAAACGAGTTGTAGAAGCACAAAATAACCTAATCAAAAATTCATAAACTATGACGAATAAATTAACCTTTAAAGAGCAAGTGGAAGCCTTGCGTATCGAATATCCAAACGACAAAGAGTTTGGATATAAAGTAGCATCTTTGCTATTATCCGACAAAACCTTTTGTTGCTTATGTGATGAGCAGATTCCTATGAACCCTCTTACTAAATGGGATAAGGGCAACAACCCCTCTCCTTTAGGAAAGGAAGGGGATAGGTGTTGCGATGATTGTAACGCAAGTGTTGTCGTTCCTACTCGGATGGGAGATATTATGGGAAATGGAATTATTAACGCATTAAAATAGAGATATGGCATTAACTTGGGATGTTAAAAACGTAAAAGATGCGTGGAGGGAAATTTCAAAAGAAGAGTACGACCACGAAGAAGTAAAATTAGTGATGTTTACCAATCCTCGCTATGAGGAAAATGGCAAATACTTTGAAATGAATACTGAAATAAATATGATGATATTCATTTGTGGTTTGTTTAGTGGTATTCCGAATGTTACGGAGGACAATTACGCAAGGTTGTATGAACGGATATTGTTTCTTGAAACCATACAAGGAAGCACTTATTTAAGTTCGTATAACGCCACTAAAAAGGTTCGTGAATCAATGCCTATGACAAAGGACATAGTTCGGTCTGCAATCGGTTTAAAAACCAATGGAACGGATATGACAAAAGCACGATTCGTTAAAATGGCAACTAATAGTTTAGAGTTGTAATCGTCATATACATCTTTAAGGTTGAAAGAGGGAAGTTTACGCTTCCCTTTTTTTTATGCTTTATTATATTACGTTACAATACTTTTTTGTATTAGAAAATAAATATATATCTTTGATGTTTATGTATAACACAATTAAAGTATTGCTTTTCGTTTGGCTTATGCTAACTATATTATTATTACGACAAGCATTTTTATTTATTAAAGACAATAACAAAAACAATGAAAAGTAAAACAAACCAATTAAGTAAGGATTCATCTAATAAACAAGATGAAGCAATAATTACTGATGAAAAAGAATTTAATGAAATTCAAAATGAATTAGTAGAAAAAAGCAAGGGAAAATTTATTAAACCACCATTACCAAAAGATACAGGGTTTACTAAAGTTCCTATTACAAGAAATTTAGCAATTTCATTATTATTTACTTACAAGCATTATAAGTTTGGCGATAATAAATTAACCGATTATTTTCCAAAGAAAATTCTTACACAATACTTAAAAGATTATCCTCACATCACAAGGAATTTTAAGCAGTTAGTTTATTGGGATTTAATTGCACCAATGCCAACAAATCCTAACGAGGTTATTTATAAAAAAGGTTGGTATGGTATTACTGAAAATGGCATAGCATTTATTCAACAAGAAATAGGCTTACCTAAATACGCATTTGTTCACAATAATTTTGTTTACGAACATCAAACAAATCCTTATGTAATGATTACTGATTTAATTGAGAAAGATGAGTTGAAAGAATTGCTTAAAACTTAATAGAAATGACACAACAAAAACAAACCAAACTTAAAACAATTTTGACTAATAAAAATGTAAGTCAAAGTGAATTGTTTAATCGAATAAAAAACAACTGCCATAGTTACTTGGGCAAAGATGTAATTTCACGAATTGTAAATGGTAAAAAAACTAACTATGAGATACATACTTTATTAAAGATTTGTATGGCTTTAAATGTTACTCCAAATGAAGTAATTGAGAAAGATAGTTTCATTGAACTACAAGTCAAAAAAAATAACTAATTTTGATTATTGTTTAATAAGAGAAATCTTATTATTTCCTTCAATAACGAAAACGAAGAAACCCTCTATTTTTTAGGGGGTTTTTTTGTTGTATCATATTACAATAAATTGCGATAAATAAAGTCTTGTTTTTTTTTACTAAATTTGTGTGTATTTATGTATAACAAAATTCTATGGCATATACTATAACATCTTATACAAAAAATCAAGCCAAAAAACTAAACGTAATTGTTAAGCCAAGTAAAACTAAAGGCAAGAAAATTGATGTCTTTAAAAATGGTAAAAAAGTTGCTTCCGTTGGTGCAATAGGATATGGCGATTACCCAACGTATTTAAAGACCAAAGGAAAGTCGTATGCAGACGAAAGAAGAAGGTTGTATAAAATAAGGCACAAGAACAATAGAACGAAAAGAAATTCTAATGGTTATTATGCCGATAAATTACTTTGGTAACATTATGATATATTAAAAAAAAACAAATAAATAAAAAAAAAGAAATGACAAGAAAAGTTCCACAAATAGTAAAAGAATGGTGTGCATCCATTCAAGATAGAAGTCCACAACAACAATTGAGTTTTTATTCAAAAGACGCAGTATTACTTGCTACGTTTGAATCAATGTGCGTAGGACACGAAGAAATGTATGAGTATTTCATAGATTTTTTAGACAAGAAAGACTTGCGTTGTAGAATCATTGATAACTTAACAATGGTTGATGTAGATAGAGATTCAGTAATTGCCAATGGTATTTACGGATTTTCATTTACCGATGAAGAGGGAGTTGAGCAAGATGTGATTGCGAGATATACATTTGTAATTAACAACGGATTTATCATTACACAACATTCAAGTTTAAATCCCGAATAAATAAGTTTTAGTAAAATATTGTTTAATGCAACCTCTATTTGATGGGGTTGTATTATCTATTTTAAAAGAAGGCAACGAATATGAAAACGATTTACTTATGGAAGTGAACAAAAAAATTCGTGAACTACAAAAAAAGTTAAAGGGTTTTAATAACCAAGACTGATGAAAAGAATTGATTACTATAAAACATATTACGAGAATTTAAGTCCTTCCAATTTCAAGGTTGAAAAGCAAGATGATAAAATTGTAATTAGTGGAATAGAAAATCACTATCCAAAAGGTTTTGACGATAAAGATGTAAAGCAATACAAAATGAAGCAATCAAAGATACACAAATACGAAAAGGGTGGTAGAACAAAAGGACTAATTAAAAAACCGATTACGACCAACTATCAACAAATACGAAATTGGATAGACGAGTATTTTATTGATAAAGAACATTTAGGAGAAATACATCATAGCAATAAATCAAGTACCGATTTTGGAACATCTTGGTACACTATTGTAGATATTAATGGTGCGTTTTTTGTTGAGCCAATTACTATTAGAATTTCAGACCATTCAACAGGAAATAGACGAGTATTAAGTGAAATACAATTATCTTCTTATACTAATAATAAAAAAGAAATATTTAAAATATTAGACCTAACTTTTGATAAATATTTTAAAAAGGGCGGTAGAACAAAAAAAGAAGAGCCATTTGTACCAAGAGTGGAAAGAAGTGGTAAGTGGGATGAGAGTTATTCCATTTTATGTGATGAGTTGGCTACTTATGAAATGGGGGGTGTAATGAAAACCGAAATAGATGAATATGGAAGTAATGTTCCAAAAGCATTACAAGAAGTGTTTGACCAATTCGATGAGGATGCCGATGCTTATGTAGAAGCAGAAAGATTAAGGATGAAAGCCAATGAAATAGGATATGACTTTGATTATGGTTTGAGTGGAGAGCCTACTGATTTTTGGAAGATTTCAGATAGTTATAAAAAAGGTGGGTATGTTTCTTGGAAAGACAAGTACAACAAAAAATATGGATATGCCAAAGGCAAAAGCCATTCTTTAAAAGAAATATCAAAAGACACAAAGGTTTCAATGAAAGGATTGCAAAAGATTTACGACAAAGGGGTTGGTGCGAGAAAAACAAACCCTCAAAGTGTCCGTAGTGTGTCCGATGGTAAAAAGCGTGGTGGAAAATCACTAAAAGGAAAGATGAGTGCAGAACAATGGGCAATGGCAAGAGTTTATTCGTCAGTAATGGGTGGAAAGGCATCAAAGGTGGATGCTAAAGAATTAAAAATGGCTAAAGGTGGTTCTACATCAAAAAAATCTTGTTACACAAAAGAGTTGAAATACAAAGATGGTGGTATGATTTTTACGTTTGAAGAAGGTGGAGAAATATCCGACACTTGTTACGTTAATTATGAAGGTTATCAAATTCAGAGTACGAGATGTAAGAGAGAGGGAATAACCTATTTTATGATTGGAGAATACCCCGAAGTAGCAAAAGCATTATATAAAAACTATACATCAGAGTGGATATATTATAATCGTTTGGCTCGTTTGTTTATATCTCCCGAAACTGCTAAACAATTTATTCAAGAAGCATCTAAATATTTTAACCCTATTGTACCAATAGAGCCATACTTTCTTGATGTGGATAGAAGTTTTGCCACATATAGCGTTAGAGATACAAGACCTTTTGAGGATGTTCCTATTTCAGTAAGTGTAGGTAAAACTACAACTGCGAGAAAATTAGGCGATAAAATCCAAGAAAGGAAACGTGAAGAGCAACGACTTAAAAGAATAGAAACTTTAAAAACACAAGGAAAGCCATTTTTTAAAGAAGATGATTATAGAAAGGCAGATGGAAAATATTGGGCAATATCAACAATAATTAGTTTAGGTGGCGAAGGAGATTGGGGAGATGACAAATGGAAAAACGCAATTACTCGTGAAAATATACCCTACGATAATGGAATTTCTTTGATGACTTTAATTCACGAATACGCACATTGTTTAGACTTTAATCAAAGCATTGCCAAAGGTAGAGTATATGAAAGACCTCTTTATGAGTTAGAGTTATTATCGGGAAGAAATAGCATAGGTCAGAAGTTTAGTTCGCAAGAGATGAAATCAATGCGAGAAGCACAACAAAGTGGTCAAAAAAGAACTACCCTTTTGTCAAATCATAAAGAATACTTTATTCAAGCATTGTCGGACATATTGAGAGGGGGAATGAGTAATGGTATTCCTATTCTTAATGAAATTGAAAATGAAGCACACGAAATAGAAAAAAGGGTTGGTGGTAAAGCCTACGCAGACGAACAAAGAAAGAAAGTTCAAGAAGATTTTTTATTGAAAATGCAAAAGACAATTGAAAAAGCAAACAAGCCATCTTTAAGCGTTAAGTTTCCAACTCAATTAAAAGAGTATTTGAGTAGAACAAGTGCTAATTATATTTTGCAACTATCACAAAAAGAAATAAACAAGAAGGTTGGAACTGAATTATTGCCACATATATCAAACTTTAAAGATGTTGTTCGTGAAAATATGGCTTTTAACCCAACCGAAAACGCTAAACTGCTTAAAGATTTGCGAAAAATAGAAAAGGATATTAAAAGGCTACAAGAAAGAACGTAATTATATTACAAAATAAAAAAAAAGGTATGGGATGGTTATACCTTGATACAACAATAGAAAATGTGGTTTTTTTTACTTATTTTTGTATGTTGTAGATAAATACAAAACACACTATGTCGTTAAAAGCAAAAGGAGGAATAACAAAAGGTAAATCACACGCAGAGGGTGGTATGCCTATGGTTGTAAAGAGTACAGGTCAGAAAGTAGAGTTAGAAGGTGGAGAAGGTGTCATAAATAAAAAGAATATGGCAGATACTCAAAAGCACGAATTTGAAGGCAAAATGCTTACAAAGTGCGAAATTGCTTCTGAAATTAATTCTGATGGTGGCAATGGTGTCGAAATTGATTGCGATGGTATTGTAGGGAAAAAATACAAGCACCAAGATGGTGGTAGATTGTCAGAGGGTGGAAATGTAGAACATAACTATTTTGAAGTCGAAAATAATGAAAACGGAGAAATAAGTAAGACATACGAAAGAACCAATATTGCTTCTCCTAACATACCCAACGCTAAAAAAATATCTAAAAAAGAATACGAAAAAAGTATTTACTCAGAAAATGATTCATACGAGTTTGGTGGTTTGCTTAATATGAAGGATATATATTTTAATTGGGATGTATGGTTGGTTAGAAACGAAGTATATACAAAAGATATATTAGGCGATGGCATTTTTAGACGTGCTACTTATCCCGAAAGCAAGTTTTACGTTTATTCAAAAAATGGTGCGAAAAATCTAATCAACACATTTAAAAGCAAAAACATAGAACCACAAATTGTTATAGACGAATCCTTTAAGAAGCGAATCGAATATAAGTTTGAAGATAAAGATGGTCATGGTTACACTATTGTCATTATAGAGCCTACACAATTAAGAAAATTTGTAGATAGCGAAGATTTAGGAACGCTTACTAATGATTATTTTACATTTGAAAGAAAAAACTACGCTAAAGGTGGCTCTACTACCTACGCAGAGGGTGGCGGTGTTGGAGAGGGAAGAGATATACTTGAATTTACTTTAACCCCTAATTCAAGGACAAAAAGTAAGGGCGAAGCACAAAAAAATGCTAAATCTTTGGTTAAGGAGGGTTTTAGAAATGTAGTTGATTTTATGACTGCCGAAGATACAAGAAAGTCAGACCCATCAAATATTCAATCAGTTAGAGTAAGAGTTTTTGCATCTGAAAGAGATAGTGATAAAGTAGATATTATAGCCGATATGTATGGTTTTGAAGTTTCATCATCTAAAAAGGCAAAGAAGAAAGGCGATAAAATTGTTTACGCAGAGGGTGGTAAGGTAGAACGTAATATTGCTTATATAAATATTCAAGGTGGTTTTTTTGATACGGATGAAGATACTTATGATTTAGTTTATGACCTATTAAAAAAACATAATATCGAAATTGATAATAGTAAAGATTGGCATACACAAGGTTATGCTATGGAAGAAGTTGGTAATGATGATGATGCTCTTTTCATAAAGGTCAATATGAATGATGCACCACATCCTAAAAAATTGAAGCAAGAGATAATGAATTTGCCATCAACAATAGATTATACGTTTACTTATAATTACGCAGAGGGTGGAGAGATAAAAAGTTGGGTTGGAGAAAAAGAATCAAACGGTTATCCCGTTTATGTTAGAACAAGCGGTTATCCAACACAAACTATTAGTTTTCACAAGTCAAAAGAATTAGCACAGAAAAAAGCCGATAAGTTAGGCATTTCTACCTACGCAGAGGGTGGAAATGTTGATGGTTTTGATGAAATATGGAATAGGTTTAAAGAAAACACAAGAGAAGCCTTTGGGCAACCAAGAAACAATAATATTGTGAGGTTAGAATCTGATTTTGGTTTTAAGAAAAGCGAACTACCTCAATTACGAACAAATGATAAGCCGATGTTTGTGAAGTCTTTAATTTCAAAATATGGTGCAAATGTTGTTACCGAAGGAACAAAAGTTAAGGCATCTCAATTAAAGCCAATTCAAAATGAGATAAACCTTAAACAAGTAGAGGTAATTTCAAATGTTTCTAAAGGTAAAATGAACCCAAATAAGCCAATAACTATTAGCCAAGATGGTTACGTTATAGACGGACACCATAGATGGTATTACGCAAAACAAAACGACCTTAAATTAAGCGTTTTACAAATTAACCTTAATGCTATGCAAGTTATAGATGAAATATGGCAAAGTGGTTTAGCAAGAAAAGAAGATATTAGTTCAGTTCGTATGAAACAAGGTGGGAAAATTTAAAAAAAAGAAATGAGCAGTCATAACAAAAGTTTTATGGAACAACTTGATAATGATGCAGATATGTCATTGTCAAAGGAAGAAAGAAAAAGAAGAGCATATATACAAAAAATCGCAAATATGCTTGGTTCAAGAGCAATGCTCATAACCAATAGGCAATCTGAAACCCCTTTAAATAAGCAACTACATTTGTTTATGAACGAAGAAGGTTATTATGGTGTAAATTTAGATGCGTTGATAAATAAATATCCACCTTTAGAAACATTTACGGATGGTAGTCCTAAATACACTTTTACACAAGTATTTGGTATGTTGAATGAGATTCACTACGGAGAGCCAATGACTGACTTTCCACCACAAATGCAAATGGGTGGAGAAATATTCGCAGAGGGTGGTCGTGTTGGTAAAAACAAGTCTTTTAGGTCTTACGATGGTATGAGCAAAAGTCCGTTTAAAACTTATTCAAAACAAAAATTGTATGATATGGGATATTCTTATGCTTATCTGCAAAAACTAACCACAAAACAAGCAGAAAAAGTTTTGAATAATGAAAATGATGATTACGCAGAGGGTGGTCGTGTTTCAAAAAACTATATGACCTCAAAAGTTCCTTACACAGAGTATAAAAGCGTGTTTGGAGATAACGATGGCGATGGTGTACCTAATAGCGATGATGTAGCACCTTTGGATGCAAACACAACCGAACAAATAGAAGAGGTAAGGTTTTCCGATGAACTTAAAGAGATAATTGATTATAGAAATGATTTTGACCAAGTTCGTGAAGAAATGGTTGAAAACCTTGAAGAAATTGTAGATGTATGTGGTGCAAAAGGAAAGTGTGGTATAATGAGCCGAACCAAAACGCCTTATAGCATTATAAACAAAATGCGTAGGAGAAGTTTAACCGATGTTCCTAATCTTGATAAACTTGATAAAAAAGCAAAGGAAAAACTAAAATCAAACGATTTAAGTGGTATTGACTTGTATAAAGGTTTAACTGATGTTGTAGGCACAATGGTTGTTACACCCGATAAAGCAAGTTCGGATAAGATAAAAGATGAAATATTAAGTGGTAGAGTTGGCAAAGTATTGGAGTTTGAGGATATGTATAAGGAATCAAAGGCAGGTTACAGAGCATATCACTTTCTTGTTGGCGTAGAGGAAAATGGAAGTACATACCCAATCGAAATACAAGTCAAAACTCAAAGGATAAAATCATTAAGCGATTTAGCACACACTCTATATAAGCAAGGTAAAATAAACCCTACTGCGTTTGAAAAATTAATGGATTTAGCCAATAAAGGAGATAAGGGAAGCATTAAGGCTCAAAATGAATTTGATAACATTATCAATGATAAAGAAAAAGTAAAACGGATGATAACAAAAAACAAATTTGCAGAAGGTGGAAATGTATTCTCTATGTATGATAATGTAGATACATCTACCGAAGCGCAATCAAATAGAGAAATTGTAGAACCTTTTATTCCAAATCATACCTATTTAAACGCAAGTGAAGAAGCAAAATTAAATCTTGAATTATTGTCGGAAGCAATACAAACTTCCCCACAAATTTATCAATCAAGAGATACCAATGACCAATTTATGAACAAGGCACATCTTCATTATTCAAATGATATGTTCCATATTTTTGTTACTGAATTATCTCCCGATGGGAGAATGTATGGTTATATTATCGTAGGGGATGACGATGAAGCATATTGGGGAGATATAGATAGAAACTTGATAGACAAAGACTACAATGATGACCTTATCAATTGGAAATTAGACTATAATTTTCATCCTCAATATGTAAATGAAGGACTAAAAAGATTTGGTAAAAGAAATCTGATGTCAAAGGATGTGAAATTAACAAGTGCCTTTGGAGAAGATGTAGATATTGATAGAATTGTAAATACAAACTATGCTAATGATTTTGAAAGAAATCGTGCTATTGTAAATTTAATGGGTTATCTCGGTACTGATGTTAATGAATATCCAATAGAAGCACAAAACTTTATAAGCACATATTCTTGTGGTTTATTTAAAGATGTGGTAACTACGAAATTGTATAAGACACTTGCAGGTATGTTGTATCTTAATGCCGAAAATAGCGATAGAGATTTAGAAAGAATTATGTGCATCAATAGTTGCAAAGGTATTCTTATCAATTATTTTGCTACTGATATAAACGTAACTTGTGTAGATACGGATAACAACGCTATTCAAATTGCCAATATTCTTTATAGTAGAGATAATGCCATTAGCATAACAAGAAGTGATTTGCAACTCAACCCTCCACAAGAAAGAATGGATGGAATGATTATTCAAACTGATTCTTTAGATATGGCTTTTACTGACCTTTCTTATTTACAACCTAATGGAGTAGCAGTTATTATGTGCTATGTTGATGATTTTGAAAGATTCTTTGCTACGGATTCGGCACAAGAAAGATTTACAAATGGTTTTATTATGACCGAAAAATATAGGATAAGTTCAGACGCAATGTTAATTCAAGTAAAAAAGAAATAAAATGGCAAATAGCGAAGTAATTATAAATAAATTAAGAGCCACTATAAATACAAGGCTTGATATGTGTAATGGCAAAACTATGCCTTATGTATGTGAAATGGCAAAAAGCAAAGAAGGAAGAGAAATGATTTTAGGGTTCGTTGTGGATTTAGTTGCACAAGGGGGATTTACAATTATTGATGCTTTAATGGAAAAGGAAAGAAGTCTGAATCCAAATTTATGTCAAGATTAAAAAGAAGATAATGGAAAATATATTTGAAACACCAAAAGAAATAATAGGTTTAGATGCTATTCCGATTAGTGATGTAACACAAGGCTTACATTCTCCTATAAAAAGTAATCTTGTAAGTTCTACGGATGCTAATAATTTGACCGAAGAACAAAAACTTACTATTGAAGAAGAGATAACAAGAAGCGAGGAAGAAATGACATCAATATTATCTTCAAAAGAAACCCCATTTGAAATGTGGACTTATGATGATTTTGATAACGCTTATAATAATGGTATTACTTTTCAAGAGAAACAAGCATTTACTCTTTGGATAGAAAATCGTTTAGGAACAAGCCAAAAAGGTTTTTTCAAAAGATATTCATTATTAAGAAGCGATAGACAATGTGCAAATTGGAAGGACTTTGATGGAGAAGGTACTTTTGAATTAGTAGTGCAGTTGATGAGATTGGGCGTTTTGTTTTATGATTCATTAACAAAGGAGTATGTTCCTAAATATATTTATGGCACAGGTAATTTGTATCAGAAAAATCGTCTTTTGCTTAACGACAAAACAATGATTACTGAAAGGTTTGGCGATGATATATATGCAGAACACCAACTTGCTATGTCTAACGCATATTTAAAAGTATATGATTCACGAATTAAATTAAGTGGAGAGGATATGGATAAATGCCTAAAGTTTGATATAAACTCTGATTTAGCCAAAGAAGTAAGTATTAGAGAAATAATACAATCAAGTGGTAAAACTCAAAGAGGAAACTTTATGGTTTTTGTAAAAGGAAATCAAAAACAATTTGATAAGGGTAAATCATCTTCGCAAGGAAATAGAGGTGGAACTGAAAACCCATTTCAATCACTTACTCTTCGTGAAGCATTTATGTGGTGGTTAAGAAACTCCCAAATTAAAGAAAGTGGTGGTCAAGGAATTAATCTTTATGGCTTAACGTGGCAAGAGATTTACAACCAATTTATGTTAGTAAACAACAAGGGATTGGGAAGTTTAGATGGCGAAGCAAAATTTAGAAAAAAAGAAGAGTGCGTAAGGGTAGGTAAACAATTATGGTCTGATTTTCTTCAACGTGGTTTAAGTGGTCAAACAAAAATTGAAATCGAATTACGATGGAACTCAATGTATAACCACAATCCTAATTTATGGGATATGGCGAGATGTTCGTATGTTGATGGGGATAAAAGAAGTGGTCGTGATTACACGCTTTCAAGTGGTGGAAGTGTAAAAATGATACAAGGGCAAGTGCCTATCGGATTTACAATGGCTAAAAGATATAATGGCGATAAGACTGCATATATAAACGATATTAGAACTGACAAAAGAAGAAGTTTATCATATAATGTATTGACAAATTTTCAATCATTACTTGCTTACGGAGTTGGAGTTGGTAAAACGTGGTGTGCTATTTTTCAAGTCGCACAATCTTTAGAATTAGGATTATGTAAAAGACCTATTTTTATTCTTCCAAATCAAGTTTATCCTCAATTTGTAAAGGAAATACGTTCAATATTACCCCAATATAAAATAAACGCTTTATTCAATATGCGTGGAGATATATTAGAGGAACTGAAAGAAGAGGGTGGTATTCAAGAAAATTCTATAACAATAGTTACTGAAACTGCATTAGAAATGATGGGATTCAGTCAAGGTTATAAAGAAGATGGATTCTTGAAAACTGCCTTTACTACTTTAAATCAAACAATAGATACTGATTTATTATCCCAAGATGAATCTGAAAAAATGCAAGAGAATTTTCAAGACATTATTTCAGACCAAACAAAGACAGGGGTTGATAAGGTTGAAATAGACCGATTCAAATTTGATTATGTAGTTGTTGATGAAGCACATAACTATAAAAAGTTGGTAACAGTTGTTAAAGGAAAGGTCATACTGCTTCCAAATATTGAGGAAATGACCAATGAACAACTGAAAGATAGAGAAAAAGTTTATTTTAAATTTGGTGGTGGAAAACCATCGTCAAGGGCATTAAGATTGTTCTTTTTGACTGATTACATCCAACAATTCAATAAGTTCGGAAATACCTTGCTCTTAACTGCAACTCCTTTTACAAACAATCCTTTGGAGGTTTTCAGTATGCTTACTTATACGGATAGAAACTCATTAATAAAATCTTCCGTTAGTGCGAGTGCCGATTTCTTTCAAACTTTTGGAGATATGGGGTACAATATTGAAGCAACAATTAGTGGTCAAATAAAAGAGAAGTTCACGTTTTTAGGATGGAAGAATGTACCTGCCCTACAAAACCTTCTTTTCAACAACATTGATTTTATTGGTGCAGATGAAATTGATTTAAAGCGACCAAACAAAATTGTACTGCCATTTAAGTCTTTGCTTAATGGGGAAACAAATGAAACAAGAGTTTTAGCAAGGGAAGAGCAGATTTCAAGCATTATTACAATGACCGAAGAGCAACAAGTTTTAATTGAAAAACTTAAAGCCTATGCTAACGGAAGTCTTGAGTGGTTGCCCGATTTATATGAGGTGGTTAAGGATAGAGAAAAAGACACCATTTATTATTATCCATTTATGCAAGATGAAATTGATAAAATAATAAAAGATAAGAATGATGAAGGTCTTGAATATATTGCACAAGAATCTAATTGGAATACAACCGATTTAATAAAAGAAGAATCTCGATTGAAATTTCTTCAACAATCACACACAATTGGAAAGAAGCGTAAAAAAACAATATATATAGATGGTAATGGTAGGAGTGATTCGGGGGAATTAATTTTAGATAAAGGGTATGAACCCGAACAAATATCCGAAGTTGGTAGTTTTTCGCAAGGAGTATCTACAAAACTATTACGTTCCCTTACATTCCAAAGACAAATTACTATTAGTCCTTACTTGTTTAGTGCAAGTGGATATAAGGAAAACCCTACCCCTAAACAATACATTGAAAGTAGTGCAAAACTCAAATATGTAATGGGTTGCATTAAATCGGTAAAAGAATATCACGAAAGCACAAATACTGCAATGAGTGGTCAAATTATTTATATGGAATATGGTATTAGAGCCTTTCCATTAATTGCAGAGTATTTAATCGAAGAATTAGGATTTGCACCCGAAGAAGTGGGAATCATTTGTGGGGATAAAAAGATGACAAGAGTTATGTCATCAGAAACATCTAAAGGAAAGCCGAAACCTCAACACAAATCTATTGTTCAGAATTGTTTTAATGGATTGGTTCAAAAAGGAAATGGCGATTTTGACAAAATGAAAGATAGTCAAAGATGTAAGATTTTGATTGGTTCAGAAACTATAAGTGAAGGAATGAATTTGCAGTTTGAATCATCCGTTATTTATCAATGTTTTTTACCCTTTAACCCAACTAACCAAGTACAATTAGAGGGAAGAATTTGGCGACAAGGAAACCCTTATAAGTTTGTAAGAATAGTAAATCCATTATGTGCAGATTCGATTGACATATTTATGTTCCAAAAAATGCAAGATAAAGCAAGATATATAAATCAGATTTGGAATAGAGATGGTCAAACATTTATGATTGATGCACGAGAGTTTGATGCAAATGAATTGAAGGAAGCGTGTATATCAAATCCTTACCAATTAGCACAATTTCAAACTGATGAAATCAAAAAAGATATACAAGAAGCAATTGCTCAAAATGGATATGAAAAATCTAAATATGATAGCATAAAATTGATGCTTGATAAGTCTGTATTGCTACAATGGGGTTCTTTTCCAACAATTCAAGGAGATGCCGAAGCAGAGGTAAATCAAGGGAAAGTAGGTGTGGCGTTTAGCAAGTTTACGAATGGTACATCAAGTTTATTTTCTTTATATGAAATGTTACGAACTGCAAGACCCGACTTATTAGAGGGTAAAGACCTATTTACTGATTCTTTCTATGAATATTTAGCCAAAATGAAGAAAGAGCTTCAAGAGAAATACGGAGAAGGCAATTATAATACAAATTGGAGAAGGCAAAAAAATAGAATCGTAGTATCGGAATCTGATTTGAATTTTACTTTAATAGAGATGCTTCAATTAACAAGAGATTTTATAAAGGATAGAAAAATATCTCTTCCTTTTGGTTTCTCTAAAGAAGCATTAGAACAAATAAAGGTAGGAGATGTTGTTCGATTTGTTCATCGTGGAACTGCCTATCAAGGTGTAGTTGATGAAATTTACGAGGAAGAAGGCAGTTATAACAACGATATGATTTATGGTGTCGAAGCAGAAAGAGAAGATGGCAAATTAAAACAATTTGATGTTAAAATTCGTGAAAACAACATTAAAAAGGTTGTTGCTATTGCGAAAGACGACAAGAAAAAGAAAAAGAATACAATTACTTGGGGTACTAAACAATTTGTAGAAACTTTGCCTTTGTTATATCAATTTACAAATGGTAATTCTGATTATTTTCAAATGTGGGAATCGTTTTGGGATAATAATAAAAGCATAGAGAATTTAAACGAAAGACCATTTTTGTATGACTATGCTCAATTGTTTGCCAAAAATCAGAGTTCTTATCAGTTTTCTGATATGGAAGATTACAATAGGTCTTATAAAGAGTTTTATGATAATGACAAAAAAGTTAGAACTTTACTTAATATGAATTTCTTGCGAAGTTATACAAATCAAGACTACACAAGATATGAGCCTACTTATTTAAGAGAGGTGGAAAATGCTTTTAGTACATTTGAATTACAAATGAAGCCACAAGGCATAAATACTATTAGTCAATTAACTCAAAAAATTGAACAATTCCAACAAGAAGTTGAAAGACTTGCAAGTGAAATAACTAATGTTGGTAATAGTCAAGCAATACAAGAAAGAGCAGAAGAGATAATTAGAAAAAGAGCAGAAGAGAACGAAATAAAAGACCAATCATTATCGGAAGGAGATTGGGAACAAAGAGTTCAAGATTTTGCATCTCTTAATTGTGTTTTAGAAATGAAATTAGATACCCAACAAGAGAAAAAACTTATCATTGAAGAAAAGGTAATTGAAGAATTTGAAGAGCCTAAATTAGATGATGTAGAGGGTACGGATGAAGAAAAGAGGGTAGAAGATGTTTCAGAGGTTGAAACAAAAAATGATACGGATGAAGAGATTAGGCTTATCAAGAAAAAATTGGTTTCTATTGAAGGTTTGTTAGAAATTTTCGATAAAGATTCCGAAGATTACAAATTGGTTGAAAAGAAAATAGATGCCTTGAATTTCACTTTGAGTATATACGAATAATAAAATAAAAAAAGATGTCAAAAGAATCAATTTTAGGAAAAATAAAAAATTTAGACGAAAAGTTAGCTGATAAAGAGTTAAGCGATATGCACTCCTTTTTTGAAAATGCTAAAAAGAATTTAGAAAAGGATTTAGAATCTTTAGGTGGAGAAGAGGTAAAAGTAGTTGATGATGAAGTTTGGGATAAACTGAAAAATAAACAAAAGCCGAAAGCAACAAAAAAAACTCCACCTAAAAAGAAGCCTACTAAAAAGAAGCCTACCAAAAAGCAACCCACAAAAGATGAGTATGAATCTGCTATGGCAGACTTAAACAAGAAAAGTGGGAAAACGGAAGAGGAATGTCTTGAAATTATTGAGAAGTATCGTGCTTTAAGAAAAACATCGCAAGAGAGAAAGGCAAAGGAGAACAAAGCCAAAACTAAAAAGAACGCAGATGAAAAGAAGCGTACTGATAAACTCAAAGAGCAAGGCAAGTTAAATGAAGAGGGAACTTTAACACCCGAAGCAGTTATTGAGCAAGATATTCCTAAAGTTGAGGAAAAGGCAGAGAAAGAAATTGAGCAAATCGTAGAAGAAAACACACCGAAGCCAACTAACCAAGAGCCAAAGCCAAAGCCAACAAAACAAGGCGAGAAAAAAATTAAGGAAGGGGTAAAAGAAGTTGCAGAAGATACTACCAAAGCAATACAAGAAATGCTTATGGCGATTCTTGGGGTTGTTAAAAAATTCAAAGAGCCAAGTGTTGCTAAAGCAAGTTTAGTAAAATTAAGAGATGCTTTGACTAAAGAAATCAACAAGATGGCTTCGGGTGGTCTTACTGATGGTGCAGTTGCTAATATGAATGTAACTCAATCTCAAATGAGTGCCGAGAGTGTCAATCCTCAAATGTATGCTAAAGGTGGGGGAGTTGATGAAAAAGAATATATTGTTGAAACAGAAATAGAAGATGAAAACGGAGAAACAATATCTCTAACCGTTAATATTTTTGCTAACTCCGAAGAGTCGGCAATGGATAAAGCAGATGCTAATATTCGTGAGCAAAATAGAGAATATGAAGATTCATCAATTGACGTTATTTCCGTAACTGCTAAAGGTAGAGAGGTAGAAGAATTAGCCGAAAACTTAATGAGGCAAGATGATTTATGGGAGGTAGAGGGTGTTTCAAATGAAACTTATGACAAATACCATAAGTTAGCCGAAGATATTTTGAAAAGCAGAAAAATTGAAAATGATTCATACGAGTTTGGTGGTTTGCTTAATTTAGATGCCATTTCTAAAAATCCACCCTATGCAGTTGCTATTGATACTTATGGGGAAGGCGACCCCGATGATATATTTGTTGGTTTTTACAAAGACAATAGAAAATACGGTGGGGGTAGAAGTTATGTAGGTCGTGGCTCAGACAAGAACGTAAGATGGTCAATGAAAGATGTTTTTAATGATGGGTATGAACCAAAAATATTTCAAACAATAGAAGATTATAGAACTTGGGTAAAAGGTGGTAAAAAAATGCCTAAAGTAAAAGTGTCTTTACCTTTTGCTAATGGTGGAATGATTGGGGAATACGAAGTCGGGGATATTGTTAGAATAGGAGATACAGACAACCCGAACTATGATGATTATAGAGGTAAAGATTTAAAGATAACCAATAAGGCAACAAATACAAATCAGCATCAAGGGTTTGATAGTACAATGGATGGATATGGTTTATACGACATGGAAGTTGTTGAAAGTGGAGAAGATGTACCTTTTAGTCTTTATGATTATGAACTTGAACTTTCTTATGCTCATGGTGGAATGACACAAGGTTACAATGACCGCATGGATGAAAGTTTAGGTATGCGACATAGAGGACATCACTCACAAAGCCACAAGGATAGACGAGATGAAGCCAAAGGGATGAACAAAGGTATGGGCAACCGAGCATACCAATCAGTTCGTTCAATGGATAAAATGGCTAAAGGTGGAGAGATAGCAAGTGCTATTTTTAGTCCTAACTCAAAAAAGGGAAAAATATCTACATCATTTGGAGATAAAACCAAAGAGGGTTTGACTGCTATGATTGAAAATGATAGTTATTCTGCAAAAGAAATAGCAAATGCAATTTTTGAATTTAACGAGAAAAGAGATAAGGTTGAAACCAATTATGGCGACAAAACAAAAGAGGGTTTAATTGCTATGATTGAAAGTGCGAGAGAAAGTTATGCTAAAGGTGGGGAGATTGAAACAAAAAGAGAATTTGTTGAAGTCGTAAATCAAGTAAAGGATGAAAACGAAGCGTTCCCAAATGATTTTGTCAATGTGATGGATAGTATCAATGCTATTTTATTAGATAGAGGTTATGAGGAAGATGAAGAATATATTTATGATGTAAGACAAGAAATTTTAGACAGATATGAAAAAAAGGTTTTAGATAAACAAGGTTTAAGATTCGCTAAAGGTGGTAGAGTTCCTTATAATTACGAAAATCTAAAAAGTGGTAAGGTAAAACCAATTCATAAACTTGATGATGAATTAATTAAAAAAGCAAAAGATAAAGATGACTTTCATAAAATGCGTAGAAATTATTATGCAAAAAATGGCAGACCTAACTTATACGCTACGGGTGGGAAAACCAAAGGTCAAACTTTGTCAGAAAACTTTAATAGAAACGACAATGTAAAAAACATAGAATTTTGGAATAACAATGTTATTGTTGAGAATAAAGGGAAAGTATCAAGGATAGATTTAGATAAAGGCGAAAGAATAAATTTAAACGCAAAAGGTGGTTCTACTAATTCTAATTGGATTCAAGATGTAGTTGATAGTCCTAACTTTGAAAAAGGTGCATTTACACGAAAAGCAAAAAATCGTGGAATGACAACAATGGAGTTGATGAAAGATGTGCTTTCAAATCCAAATGAATATACGTTGAAAACAAGACGACAAGCACAATTTATGAAAAACGCAATGTAATAATTGAATTATGGCAACGAATTACGACAACCCAAGCATATATGTCGCAGACTTAAAGGCATATAATGAAGGTAAACTTATTGGAGAATGGGTTGATTTAACCGAGTTTGATGAAGGATATGAGGTTATGGAAAAGATTTCAGACCTTATGGATGGATATAGTAAAAAGTACCACAATGGTATGGAAACTGAATATGCTATTCACGATTTTGAAAACTTTAGTAGAGAATTGTATAGCGAATCTATGGGGGAAGAGGATTTCGATATTATTTTGAAAACTCATAAAATTTCGGAAGAAAGAGATATACCTGCCGAAGTCTTACAAGATGTAATGGCGAGGTATGATAGTGCATCCAAAGACATCGAAACTTTTATAGATGATAGATATAGAGGTCAATTTGATACTGAAACTGATTTTGCTTATGATTATATAGATATGATGGGTGGCATAGAGAATTTAAGCAAAGATACAATTGATATGTATTTCGATTATGCTTCTTTTGGAAATGATTATGTTATCAACTACATTGATGTAGTTGATGGTCATTATTTTGATAATAGTTATGAAAAAGGTGGTAAAATCAAAACTCACGACTTAAAAAAATATATGAAGAAGGGTGGGAAACTAAAATCTTTTTTTGGTAAAGCCAAAGAAGTAGGTGGAAAAGCCTACGAGAAGGGTAGAGAAGTAGCACATTATACCAAAGAAAAAGCCAAAGAAGGTATGCACAATGCTTCAAAAAGTAATACTTTGGGTGTTTTAGATAAAGTAAAAGATAAAGGAAGTGTTATATCTAACGAAGATGCAACTGATATTGAAAATACTAAAGATTTGGTTCAAGAGCATTATAAGTTTGAGCCTACTCCATTCGTTCCTAAAAACAATGACTTTAAAGCCAAAGGTGGGCAAATTGATGAGAACAAGGCTCATTATTATCAAACCGAAGGAAATATTTTTGTAGATAGTAATTTTGTGAATATGTCAAAGGGTAATATTCCAAATTCAGAACTTAAACATTATGGTTATGGAGATTTCTATTTAGACACACCAAAAGGGAATATAGATTTTTTCAGAGTTGATAAAGATATAGAGGGTTTTGTAGGTAGAACTCATAAGTTAAAGGCATCTGATGAATTAGCTTCTGAATTATTTGATGCTATGATTGAAAGAGATAAAGTTCAAGAAATTCGTGCCTACGCAAAAGGTGGTTCTATGGCAAGTGGTGGAGAGATAGAAGAATTAGCCGAAAACTTAATGAGGCAAGATGATTTATGGGAGGTAGAAGGTGTTTCAAATGAAACCTATGACAAATACCATAAGTTAGCCGAAGATATTTTGAAAAGCAGAAAAATTGAAAAAAATCATAATTTTGCTAAAGGTGGAGAGATAGAAACTGTTTCAGACCTATACGACAATGAAGAAGCATCTAACTATCCTTATGCAAGAGATATGGTTGCTTATTTTATGTTTGGCGATAGAGATAATTTGATTGCAGATGCTATAAAAGGAAAATACACGCCTACTTTGGCTGATGAAAGTAGATTGTCTGAAATTATGATAGGGTATGAATATACTTGGCAAGACAATATGGAACAACTTGATGTTGATACGGTTGAGGAATTAGGTGGTTTAATGGACTATTACGCTAATTACGCTAAAGGTGGAAAGACAAAAAGGTCTAAACACTCATTAATGCAAGATAGAAGAAGGGTTAGTTCAGAGTCTTGGGAAGTAGCTTATCAAAAAAGAAAAAAGAACAAGATGGATAAAGGTGGTTTAGTAAACAAAGAATTTTTATCTAATCAAACATCAGATTATACCAATAGAATATTGCAAAGCATAGCAGATTACTATGGAACTACAAAAAGCAAAATTCAAAGGGAATTATATGATGATGATGCCGAGATGATTTATGAATATATCGGTAATGATAGAGGGTTGCGAAAATTAGTTTATGACCAAATGGAAAGTTTTAAATATCGCAATAACTACGCAAAAGGTGGAAATGTAAATGGTAAACCTCAACGAACTGATTTGATTGCTTATTACATTGATAACCATACAATTGATAGAGAGCCACCAAGAGTTGATACTATTGAATGTAGCGTTTATGTTAATCACGAACATCAATTAGAAGCAGAGATTAATGAGTGCTTAAACAATCGTGGTATTTATAATTCTAAAATAAAAGGATATAAAATTGTAGGTAAAAACCCACACAACTTTTCAAGTAAAGAAGTTTCTAAACGCCCAATGTTTAATCAAGGTGGAATGACTAAATCTATGGAAGTAGAAGAGGTTATGCAAGACCATTTTGACAATGGTGGAAGCGTAGGAAAAAACATAACATATAGTGCTACATTTGATTTAATGGATGCAGATGGAAATAACATAGACAATCCTTTTCCATCTCTTCAATTCGATGTATCAAGCGATGTTTCATACGGAGATGCAAAAGGAATTGCTCAAAAAACGTATGAAGGTGGTAGTTTCTTTGAAGAAGGAATGAAAGCAGTAATTACTGACTTTTGGATGGGAGAAATGGAAGCCGATGAAGAAGATAGAAAGCGAGTTGAGGTTCAAGAAGAAGAAGAACGTGAAGAGTTTGTTCCGAGAGTAGAACGAAGTGGTAAATGGGATGCTTCTTATAGTGTACTTTGCGATGAATTGGCTACATACGAGCAAGGAGGTTCTATGGCAAGTGGTGGAGAGATTACAATTTCCTACGAAGATGAAATATTACCAATCCTTAAAGAAAAATTAGAGGATTCGGTAGAGGATTTATCTGACACTTACGACCAATCTTATCAAGCAGAAGGAGAAGAAATAGAACATAAAAGCCGAGATGGGTTCATTGCTTTTACTGATGGAGGTTACGAAGTGCATTGGTTTGAGTATGTTAATATGTTAAACGGAAGTGGAACATCATTACCAACTAAAGTATTGGATGATGAAATGGAAAGACAAGTTGGAAATCAACAACAATATGCTATTGAACGAATAAAAGAAGATTATCCAAATTTAGAAGAAGAGATAGGCAAAGATAAAATAAACTATTCGGACTTATATGATTTAGATAAAGGAGAAATAGCAGAAGAACTTGACCAATATGCCAACGATGATTCTGATGATTCTATTTATATGAAAATAGAAGCAATGTACTTTAGTCCAAACAACGGTAGAGGGCAAGATGGAAAACACACTATTGCTTTAAGTGGAGATGTAAATTTAGAAGCACCATATCATAGAAGGGGTAATTTAGATGATTATAATGAAGTTGTATTTACATTTGATAGTGCAACTGATTTAGAAAATAAATTAGATGCTAACCTAATAAAAATCATTGATTGGTTTAAAGGAGAAAACTACAATGAAAGCACAAGAGAAATGAAAATACGAAGAATGGCTAAAGGTGGAAGTATAAAGGGTAGAAATAACAAGTCGGGAGAATCTTTTGGTGTTGTTATTGGCTCAAAAGAATTTACTGATGATGATAAAGACCGAATTAGTTTAAATGTCCGAAGCAGTTATTCAAGTAGAATGTCAGAAAGGAAACTTGTATTTGATACTAATGGAAATCTGATTGAAACACTTGATTATGGATATACATTAGATGGCACATATCCCAATACGAGTGGTGGAAGTGGAAGGAATATTGGTGCTTCAAATAAAAAAGAAACTATTGATGCAATGGTAGATTTGGGTTACAATAAAGGTTTTGCCAATAAAGTAATAGAATTTGTAAAGGAATAACCTATAAATAATTTGTATATTTGTTAAACAAACCAATATAATATGTCAGAAAACTTAAATCCAAGACATTTGCCACATCAGTTATTGATGAGCAAATACTCGTTATCTATTTCTCAATTAAGTAAGCATACGCAACAACTTAAAAAGGATTTGGACAGGACTTTACACTTGGTCTTGAATAAGGCTAAAGGTGGAGTGGTTAAACTAACCCCTGCAACGCAATCAAAAATAGAAACTTACGATAGGTATATTTGTGATGGAATATTTGAACATCTTGAAGATACCGAAGTTATTTCTGATGCACAAGCAGATACGCTTGAAAAACAAGCAGATGCTAAACGAGAGGATGTTAAAGACACGATGAAGGATATGGGTAACAACCCAACTCCTACATCAAACCCAACCCCAACCACACCATCAAATGATTCAAAAGAAAGTGGTGGAAACGTAAAAGTTGGAAGTTTTTGGGATTGGAACTAAATAAGGAATACCACCAAATTTGAATTTGGTTTTGCATATACATAAAATACAATAATATCTGCCGATGGTGGAGGTTGAGATTACTCCCAATACCATCGGTTTTTTTTATATATGGCAACGGAAGAACAAACACACATCGCAATCTGCAAGTATATCAAGTTGCAGTACCCTAATATTATATTTTCAAGTGAAAGTAGTGGTTTAAGAGTAACTATATCACAAGCCAAAAGGCTAAAGGCAATGAGAAGTTGTAGCGGACTGCCCGATATTATGATATTTGAGCCACGAAGGTCTTATTACGGATTGTTTTTAGAGGTTAAAAAAGAGGGTTCAGTAGTATTCAAAAAGGATGGGGATATAAGGTCTGACAAGCACTTAAAAGAACAAGAGGAAATATTATTTCAACTCCAACAAAAAGGTTATTTTGCTCAATTTGTAATCGGCTTTGATGAAGCCAAATCAATTATTGATTATTATTTAAGTTGATTACTTTTTCAACTTTTTTTTCTTACTTTTGTTGAAATACAATTGTAATAGTGAAATATATCTCTACAACTCTAATTGAAGTCTTATTAAAATCTATTGATAGAGTAGGTATTAAAAAAACTATAAAGGTTCTTGAAATCACACAAAATAGCGTGAATGACATAGAATTGATTAAGGGTGCTATAATTCTAAACACTTGTAATGCTTTTGCTATTTCTGAAAAAACACTTATAAACGGAAGGAAAAATGTTGCTAATAGAACCAATGCGATTGGAGTATGTGCATTGTTATTAGTGAGGATGTGTAAACTTACTCAAAGAGAGGTTGCATATATTCTAAAAAAGGAACCATCGAATATAAATAAGTATTTAAAAAAGTACGATAATCTTGATAAAAATTTTAAAAACGATTTAGAGATATTATTTAAGATTCAAGAAATAGAAAGAGAAACTTTGGAATTTTACGATAAGAATAAAAAAATAAACAATGGCTAAAAAAAGAGGGCGACCAAGAAAAGTAGTAGATGGTGTTGTAGAAAACATTGATTTAGAAGAACTAACCGAATCTTCTGAACCTATTGAAGATAATACTGCAAATGATAATTTTGTTGATGAAGGTACAAATAATCATCACAATCCCTTTGAAGAAAGTGTCGTAGAAAGAGAATATGCAACGCCAAAAGTAGCAGAAGGCGTGGTAGATGATATTGTAGAGCCATCTTTTATCCCACCCTCTTATGAAGATTTAGTTCAAGAAAGGCAAGGTGGTAGTGCAGATGATGGATATTCTGAAAACCCATTTGACAATCCAAATCCACAAGTAAATGATTTAGATGATAAAGATAAAAAGATTGCTTGTGAAAGCCTTGTAGATACTGCCCTTGATGCTTATGAACAATTACACAAATATGCTCAACATATAGTAAAGGTTGATGAAGAAGAACTTTTACAAAAACAAGCCGAAGATAAGATTGATTTAGAGCAAATCATACCCGTAACCGAATCAGATACAATGTCGGTTGGAGAGTTTGTCGGTCAATTTAACGAGCAATCTAAAACTGCATTAGCATACGACCAAGACTTTGGAATAAAAGTAA
>MDSX01045983.1_pt1 | contig 25593 bp, 41 predicted proteins | sample 811141 | NCBI WGS metagenome assembly MDSX01 (sample SAMN05326642, study PRJNA326480) | marine metagenome | isolation source: seawater | place: Atlantic Ocean: South East | collected 2010
GCAACAGGACACCACTTTAGTACATCCACAGACTGGAGTACAAGAGCGGACTATAAGACCTTTGCAAAGCATGCTGATGCAGTAAGTGACGGCAATCCAATTCGCACAGGAATTCAGCAACTTCGCAGAGTTCAAAGTGCAAATTATAGCTTCTCAATCAACAGGCAGGATGTTAACCAGTTCGGGCAATTAGCAAGAATTGATTCTGTAGCCATTGATCCACCGACGGTTACACTTGATTTTTCTTACTACCTAACGAACGGAGTTAACGAAAGAATTTTAGGAATGAATGTAGATGGCCTAACTTCGGCCATCGCAGAAGATATTCTTGACGGAGGAGCTGATGCAGCAAATACTGACGGAAAAAACTTCTTCATTTTAACAACACCTCAAAGCGATGATGCAGTTGGATCTGACTCATCTGATTCAGAAAAAAGCGTTATTGCGCTTGGCAACGGATATGTTTCAAACTATTCGATTAATGCTGCTGTTGGAGGGATGCCCACTGCGAACGTTACGGTTGACGGACTGAACCTTAGAAGTTACATTGGGACAGCGGACAAGCCAGTTCCATCGGTTAACACTAATTTTGGAACGCCGATTACAGATGTAGAGTTTTCAATGCCTCCCGCAATTAGCGGAGTGCTTAATGACGGAGCTTCAGATCTCAGTAGTGAGGTAGAAGGTTGGTCATGCTTGCGTCCTGGAGATATCACGCTTTCTCTTGGTACAGATGGTAGAGCTTCTGAATTTGAGCTTATGCCAGGCGAAGACCCAAGAAATGTTACTCCAGGAGGAAACGATAACCCGCTTTATGATTACGAAGGATCTGGATCCGCTCACGTTCAAAGCTTTTCGATTGATGTACCTATCGGAAGAAGTTCACTTCAACGACTTGGAACTCCTTACGGATACACAAAGGTTGTAGACTTCCCAGTTAATATCTCAGTTAGCGTAAGCGCCATACTTTCCGACCTTAAGGCAGGAAATGTCGCTGATTTGCTTTGGGACTCGGAAGAGCACGATTTAGTCTTCACAATGAGAGAGCCAAATCAATACGGAACAGGAGATATTGCAATGCAGTATGTCGTTAAAGGAGCGCTTCTCGAAGGAGAGTCCTTTAGTTCCTCAATAGGAGACAACAAATCAGTAGATCTTACGTTTACTGCTCAAATTGGATCGCCTAATGATACCGCTCGAGGCCTCATGCTCAAGGGTTCCAGAAATGCGGTGACCATTACAGAAGACTTCGCTTAACAAAAATAAAGTTTAGAAAACAAATAAAAACCCGCCCCTTAAACAGGGCGGGTTTTTTGTTAAATGGGCGGAGGAAATTCTTGAGGCCCTCCAGCCCAAGTCGTTTCAGTCCAATAAATTGAATCGGAAGTTGGGTACCCTTGATCCCCAGCAAGGTTAATATCGGCGGATACTATTTGAATATCCGAAGAAAGTCCTCCCTCGCCAGAGGTTTGAGGATCGGTCAGCGCATACTCAAAATCATAAACAGACGAATTCGAATATTGCCCTGTACCGTAGTACCAGACTACGTCAATATCATCTCCATTATAGGAATTTATTACTTTACCCAACCTCTCGTCGTAATAGTTATTATTATCTAATCCGATTGCGTCAAACGTTACCGTGTTAGATAACTCAACTCTACCAACCTGATTCATAACAATGTTGGCCCTCCAGTTATAATAAGAGCCTCCTCCCACAGTAAACTCTTGTAACGAGCTGCCGGAAATATTGTTGGACATCCGAAAACCTTTTTCTGAGCTTATTCCAAATGAAAATTCAGTACTAACGGAGGCATTATTTCCGATGGATTTTGAAAACGATTGCGTCTTAAGTTGCGCGTCATCAATTTCAAAAGAACTAATGACAGAACGATTTTTCTTTTGCCCTTTTTGAAAATATGTGTCAGTATGAGAGATAGTCATATCATACTTTGCTCCCTCCACAAAAAACGAATCTATTTCGCCCGTGGCAAATTCCCTTAAATTCATATCAATTGATGCGCTAGCAATAATCGGAAGTTGAAGCTTTCTATCGAAAACATAATTGCTTCCGAATCCGTATATATCTTGTCGAGGCAAAGGAATATCTATCGATATATTTTGTATTGCGGCAGAGACGGATTCAAGTGGAGAGCCTCCATGTCCACCTCCAGCTTTATCAATGTCAATAACTACGTCTCCAGGCATAATTGCATTAGCTCCCTCAATTTCCTGCGGATCAAAAGACGAACCGCTTAAAGCTATTTCCTCTAATGATTTTTGATTATCCACCCCGAGCTTCATAGACGGAAGTGTAGGTTTATCAGAAGGATTGTAATGATCAAACTTCATATTGCTTCCTGCATATGTAAACGAAGCGTTGGGAAGAGAACCAACAGAAGCCTCGTATCTGTAATTAGTCAAAAAACAATTCCCAATACCAATAACATTATACCCATCGAACTCACTTTCCTGAGAGATGTGATTCAAATCTTTATGCCTATCTTCGTTTGACGCTACCGCAATAACACTTATGTCATCAGAAGATGATTGTAAAAAATTCTTCAAAAAACTTCCGTCATTACCTATATAAAATCCAGCAGCTTCTTCGTTTTGCCCTGCAGAAAATAGGTAGGACATATTACAGTTTACGTCCGGCTGTCTTACTATAGGAGATTCTCCATTCCTTGTAACTAAACTATCGGAGCCAATAGTCTTTACATCGATAGAAGGGTGCGAAAAGCTGTACTCCATAGACTGAAGTCGAATCAAGTTTTTAAACTTACTTCCACCGTTTTGCTTGTATGCTGGAGAATCTGTCACCAGAACGCCAAGCCTTTCGTATGTCAATCTTGAGGGAGTACCCATTAAACTCATTACACCTTTTTCGCAATTAAGTGTATTTATAAAGAAACCGTTATGCCAAATAAAAGAATTTCAGATTTAGACGAAAAACAAAAACTTTCTTCGCCAAATATATCAGAGAGTTTCCCCTTCGGCTCAAGCCCAAAGGAAATTTCTTACTCGGGGCCAGAGAAGTATTTAATTCTTGCAGTAGAGGGATCTCATAATGAAAAAATTTCGTGTGAAAATATAAAAAAATCCCTCCTAGATGCGTCGGTATCAACCCACACAGACCAAACAATAGTTGGAACCAAAAGATTTTCGGGAGGCTGTACATTTGAAAAAAATATAGAGCACCCACAGAGCATGGAAATACCTTCTCTTACTACGGTAGGTTCAAAAGCGGTAGATCTATTATCCGTAAACGATATTACAAAAACTATCGGAGGGGCAAATGAGATACTTTCATTCTCTCATCCGATTAAATCAGGGCAATCAGAAATAACCATCGATTTCAAAAAATCACTAATAAACAAACCAATAATATCTTGCTGCTTGTCCCACCAATCAGGAGGTCAACCAATACCTTTCTCTATCACGGAAGTTACTCAGAAATCATTCAAGCTTAAGCTTAGCTCGGCAACCCTTGACGACGGATATAAAGCAAATATAACGGTCGCTCCAGACCAGCAAGAAGGTTTCCTCGTTAAGGATATTCAACGCTTCAAGAGCGACCTAATCCCAGGAACAGACGAGCACATTATAGATTTGCAACATCAGTACCAAAGCCCGCCTGCGATTAGTGTAACTATTGAATGTAATTCTCAATCATTTCACCATATCATAAAAGACATAACCGCATCAAATTTTAAACTAGTCCTCAACACGCAATCCCCAGCAGACACAAAGATTCACGTTATTGCGTCAAAAATAGGAACAAAAAACGGAATATAAAATGGCATCAAACAACAGAACATCAAACATGAGCGAAAAGCAACAGCTTAACGCTCAAATTCCTGTCTCTGCATACCCATCTGACGCAACAACTTATGTTGCCGGAGGAAATGCAGAGGAGAATACCTTATTAATGATTGCAGTATCAGGTTCGCACAACGAAAAAATAAAATACAGCAACTTTAAAAGCTCAATTTTAGATGGGTCAGTTCTTCTTACGGGAGATCAAGTCATAACAGGAAACAAGACTTTTGAGAATATAATTTTCGACGGAACACTCAATCTTTCTGGTAATCTTTCTATTGACGGAGATCTTGGCGTATCTGGATCGTTCAATGCTCAAGAACTTTTTGTTACTGGCTCAGATGGAGGTCTTGAAAAAGTTTATGGAGGTAGAGATGGAGTCACAAACTTTTCGACAGACTTAGTCTCAGGAAGCTCTTCTTACTCTATAGATTTCCCGAAAACATTTGGGCAAATACCAACAATTTCAGCTTCTCTACAGAATGACTCAGGAGGAGCAGCCGTACCTTTTTCGCTGTCCTCAATTAGCACATCTAGTTATGATATTAATTTTCAATCTGCACTTGATAATGATAACTATAAAGTTCACACTACAGCAAGACCCGCAGAGGCATCAGATGTAAATGGAACTCAAATGCAATCTTTTACGCATCAGTTTACAACCTCCTCGACAACGCACCAAGTACCTTTCCCGCAGGCATTTACTTCAGCTCCAACCATTTCAGTTAACGTAGAAAGCACAGGGGTCGCAGCGCAACATATTATATCTTCGACCTCGAATGCATCTTTTGATATTACGTTTGACAGCGCAGTAGGAACAGATCATAGCGTTCACGTTCACGCCACCAGATAATTTTTTCTTGACTTTATAGATTTTATTTGGTATAATTTCCTCCATGTCACCAATAGAAGGAGAGAATTTACTTTTTAAGACTAAATGTTATTTGGTCGGACACATGCAGTATGTCAGCGGAAGAGACTGGAGAGAAGAGGTCTCAGAGAGACTTGAGCCATTAAGCATTACTTGTTTCGATCCATACAAGAAGCCATTCATGAAAGATGTCGAAGAAGACGAAGCGTCGAGGCAGGAAATGGAGACTTGGATGAAGACCAAACAATACGATAGAGTTACCGAGAGAATGAAAACAGTAAGAGCGTATGACCTAAATCTGGTAGATCGTAGTGATTTTATTATTGCTCACCTTGTTCCCGATGTAGCTTCTTGGGGAAGTGCAGAAGAAATTGTCACTGCAGTAAGAGAGAAAAAGCCAGTGTTCGTAAGCATGGAAGGGGGAAAACAAAAAGCCCCTCTCTGGATGCTTGGCATGTTTCCTCATAAATATATTTATAATAGCGTAGAAGAGATAGTAGAAATGCTCTATGCAATCGATGAAGGTAATAAGCCAATCGACTCAGATCGATGGAGGCTTCTAAGAAAGGAATTTAGATGATAGAAATTATAGCAAGTTCATATGTAGAATTTTTTCCTGGAGATTTTTTAGTTTTCGGAGCGATAGGAGTTTACTTCTTTATAAAAAAAGACAAAGAAGAAGATGACTTTTATGGAAGATAAAGCTTTAAGATACCAAGATATCTGTCTTGTCCCAAATTATACCGAATGCTACAGCAGATCAGATTGCCGCACTGATGTAGAACTTTGTGGCAGAAAATTTAATTTACCAATCATTCCCGCTAACATGAAATCTGTTATAGATATGCGTGTAGCAAAATGGATGAGCGACAACAATTATTTTTACATCATGCATAGGTTCGATAAAGACCTAAGAGAGATCGTTGCAGAGATGAATGAAGAAAACTGGAACCTAATATCAGTTAGCGCTGGTATACAAATGCCAGACAAAAAAGATTTAGTTGCGATTTCCAAGTCGGGGCAAAGAGTGGACTATATTACAATTGATATTGCTCATGGACATTGCGAGAGAATGAAGATTATGATTGATGCCGTAAAGAAATTTTTACCCGATACAAAAATTATAGCTGGAAACGTTGCAACAGATCGAGCAGTTATGGATTTAGCGGAGTGGGGTGCAGACGTAGTTAAGGTCGGAATCGGGCAAGGTTCCCCATGTACTACAAAAGATAAAACAGGGTTTACTATACCAATGTTTTCCTGCGTGAAAAAATGTTCCAAGCTATATAACAACAAAACTATATTTGAAGACCCCCATGATGAAGGGCTTCCAGAAATAGTCGGCGAAGAAATCATCAACGAAATACCAATCATAGCCGACGGAGACATAAAAAGTAATGGAGACATTGCCAAAGCATTAGTTGCAGGAGCAAAAATGGTTATGGCAGGCGGAATGTTTGCCTCTTGCGAAGATAGCCCTGCGGTCTCAAGTGAAATTAATAATGTTTCGTATAAATCTTATTTCGGATCCGCAAGCGCAGAAAACAAAGGTCACAACAACAACGTTGAAGGTAAACTAACGAATGTATGCTCCAACGGAATGACCTATGAGAAGAAGTTACTTGAAATAAAACAAGATCTCCAAAGCTCAATTTCTTACGCAGGAGGAGATCACAGAAACAATCTCGATATATTTAAACAAGTCAAGTGGCAAAAGGTATAATCAAAGAGATAAATACTCCAATTGAATTCTCTAAAGCATCCAAAGAGTGGAATAAAGCTGAGCATCAATCTTTCTGGAAATCAATATCACCTATATCTCTTGGAGATTTTTGTCCAAACTCAATAGAATCATTTCTGATGTCTGGAGTAACTAAACTTGCGTCTCATGGAGAAATATTACCATATATAAAAATATGGTCATACGAAGAAGACGGAGAAAGTCTTTCAGGTTGTTGTTTTTCTGGAACAAAGAACCGCATGACAAATACAAAAATCTTCGAAGAGGTACTATGGCAGTTCAACGGAAGACTCGCCAACTCACTTAAAGAAAAAAAAATCATGCTTGAGCTTTTAAATACCGCAGAATCTTATGCCAGAAGAAATAAATTTGACTCATTAGTGATTTCAAGAGACCCAAGGCTCCATAAAGTTAATAAAGAAAATGATTTCAATATAAGCAATTTCTATACAAGAAGCGGATATATCCCAGAGTCTATCAAGTACATTAAAGATTTAAGAAAAAAAGCTTGACATTATTGAATTAATATATTATAATTACCCACATGAATCAAAGTAAAGCAAAGCAGATTAGAAAAATTTTAAACTACGATCCGAATGCTTCGGATCCAACAAGCAAAAGAGTTTACTCTCGCGCAAAAAAACAATACAACAAACTTAGTGAGGACGCCAGAAGTATTTTTCTTCAAGAGCTGATTCACACATATCAACAAAATTAATTATGGAAAACCAACAAGACACAAAGCAGTCAGAAAAGCAATCAGAGTGGCGTAACAGGGAGCTAGGAGCTCTTTGGGTTCGCAATGGCAAGAACCAAAAGTACCTTTCTGGTACTATTAACGTCGAGACAATGCCAGGAGTTACAGAGCCCGTTAAGGTAGTTGTATTCACAAACAAAGGCAAGGAGAAGAATGAGCGCGCCCCAGATTATGTAATCTACCGCTCTGAAGATCGCGATCAAGTTTCCGAGACCGCAGAGAAGGCAGTTGAAGAAGTTGCTTCTCAATCAAAGCCCGCAGCTCAGACTAAGGCTGAGTCCTCAGAAGAAATTCCAGAAGAGTTGTTCTAAAAAAACAACTCCTACTGTAAACAATTAAAGTTCTTTAAAATTTATGGGGGTGTTTCGGATTCGACTTCGTTTGGATCAGATCACTGCAAGTCGAAGAGGTGCCAGGCTTCGTTAAAAGGCACAAGCAGAATAAATGCTAAAAACATTAGTTCTATAGAGTCCTTCTCCCCAGAAGGTCTCGCCCTTGCAGCCTAAAGCTGCAACCTCTCCTTAATTGACGCAGATAAATTAAACGAGGGGTCATTCTTCTGCAAAACAGAAAAGGTTTACCTGTTAATAAACTGTAAATAATTGTAACAGGAAGTTGGATGTCAATATCATAACTTTAAAAAAAATTGACTAAACTTGTAGAGGTGATTCTTTTGAAAATCGAAGGACGCGGGTTCAAATCCCGCCACCTCCACCATTTTTCACTACAGGAGAGGTGGCTGAGCGGTTTAAGGCGGCGCTTTGCTAAAGCGTTGAAGGGGTTGACTCTTCCGCAGGTTCAAATCCTGTCCTCTCCGCCATCAATATTTTACAATTGAAACGCAAAATGAAAAAAATAAATAAAGAGATAATTAAACTTACTTCAAGAAAAAAAGAAATCGAAAGCAAGATAAAGTCTCTAAAAGCTCTCAAGCGAAGACATGCTAAAGTGGCCGGCCAAAACTGAAGAGTACGTATTTGGAGATGGTGCAGAAGAATACTTCTATACTTTGCTGGACAATTTCCACGAAAATTATGTAGATCAACTTATGCTTTCAGGAGTTAGCGACAACAACTCAGACATAGAGTCAATAGTTTTTTCTGAAAGCGAAAAATTTAATGAGATTACTTTTGATGTAATTATCGCTGGAATAAAGTTAATGAAGCCACTAATAAAGTGTTCACTAATGAGCGGAAAAAGGCTTGAGCTTGAGTGTCAGTTTTTTGATTTTGGTGTAATATTTGATAAGTGTAATATTATTATGGTGCAAAATATAATGGACTGGACTAGCAAGAAAAACTTCTGCTGCCAAATTTGGAAGCTTAAAGATTTATGTATAGCTGAAGACCTGTTTATTCACGAAATAGATATGCATTGGTCGCTATGAGAAAGGATAAGAGAGAACCTTGGAAGCTTTCATACCAGCAACACAAGAAAGTTTCAGGAAAATTTAGGGCCACAGAAAAGAGAATACAAGAACTCAAAGATGCAAACGATTGGTGGGGAGTCAAGAGATTAAAATATATTCTCCGAAAAGTTTGGTGGGGAATTAAAAGATACAAAAACAAATGAACTTATTCGGAAAAATAAAAAAATTCTTTACTCCAAAAAAGAAACCTAAAAAAGTTAAGTCAGAAGTTTGCGATCTACTTGTGTCTCGATTAGAAGTTATGAAGTCCGAATCAGAAGGAGACGCCAAGAAAGAAATAGACGACCTTCTATATTCAATTATGGTCAAAAGAGATAATATAAAACTCAGATCCAAAGCTCGCTCCGAACAAAGAAGGTTGAGGGTAGAGAGAGGATTTGGATTCATGGAAAAATACTTTAACGATCTTTAAAAAACAAACCCAGCACCACATGAACGAAGAAGAAGAGGAAGAAGAATATGAAATGGTTTTCGAGCCAGATGAAGCATTAATCTTAGCTATAAATGAAATAAATAACTTAAAAGATTTATTTGAAGAGCAAAGCACTGTCATCGATGAACTTAAGAGCCAGATCGAATCTTTAAAAGATTCAAAAATCAAAAAATAGTCTTGACTATATTGGCCTTTTATGGCATAATATAAAGCATGAAGAAAATCACGCTAAACAAAGATGGCACGCCCAGAAAAAGAAGGAATTCAAAATCTGGTTCGCCAACGGTTAAACTTACAGTTGAAGAAATACTAGAGCTAACTAGCGATCAAGCTAATTCCGTTCCAGTGAGCCTTGATTGGGTAAAGGACAGGCTCTACGCAGACTATCTTTCTAACAAATCTACTTCAAATGATTTTAGCGAAACCCAATCATTAGAAGATAAAATTGAATACGCAATAACCGACTTCGAAAATGAATAATTTTTTCTCAGATTTAATAGGGCAGGATAACGTAAAAAAGAAACTCAACTTTTATCTTAAAGCGTACGCAGCAACAAGCACATGCCCATTTCTCAATTTAGTGGGAGCGAAGGGCCTAGGCAAAACTCTTTTCGCGAAAGAATTCGCAAAAAATCTCAAGAACAAAGATGGATCCAAGAGACCATTCCTTGAATTGAATTGCTCCACAATAAAAAACAATCAGCAGTTTTTCGAGCAGATATTTATTCCATTGATTATGAACAATGAGATTACTATACTATTTGATGAAGCGCATGCCCTGCCAAAAGATTTAACCATGGCTTTTCTCACTATTTTCAATACAGAAAAGAATAATACCAAGGAGTTCATCTGGGATGAGCAAACATTTGTTTTTGATTTCTCAAAACAAACTTTTATATTCGCAACAACCGAAAGCGATAAGCTCTTTCCTCCATTAAAGGACAGGCTCACAACTGTAGATTTCGAGCAGTATACCTCAAGTAATCTTGGCGATATTATAAAGCTTAACTGCGACGGGATTAGTTTTAGCGACGAAGCCCTGCAGGAACTTTCTTCGACAGTTAGGGGCAATGCCAGAAATGCAGTAATGAGATCCAAAGAGATTACGCTTTATTGCGAGTCAGAAAACAAAGCCACATTCGATATGAATGACTTTGACAATCTCGTTGATGTTCTAGGAATACTTCCTTCAGGAATTACCTGCACGGAAAAGCAAATACTAGAAATACTAGCGGAGAGAGGTAGCTGCAAGCTTCAAACTCTATCAGCAGTAACAGGATTAAGTCCTACTGCACTCAGAAGAGATCATGAAGTGTACCTTTTAAGAAAGAATTTTATGCAGATTGACGGGGAAAGAAAAATAACAAAAAATGGACGCAATCTGATTCACCAATATAATATATAATATGACAAATCAAAAGATGGTATATGTAGTTACAAGAAACTCTAGGCGAATTGAAGAAGAGAATTACTCTTCTAGAGATGAAGCCCAAGAGCGAGCGGAAAACTTGGTTAAGGTTCTTAAGAAATGGAAAGATCCAGACCAAAATCGAGTCAAGGTAGTAGAGACTTCTACTCCAGCTAAGATTAGGTAATGCCTAAAGCAAACGAAAGTGTCCCTTCCTTCGAAGAAATCGCGGAGAGAAAAGGTTATTCTCCAGAAAAAATTAAAAGAAAAGAGAAAAACCACAAAGATGTATCTCATTTCCTCAAAGCTAAAGGAAAAGACGGTAAGCCTTTAATTCTTAGGTTCGAAGTTAAGCCTCAAAAAAACAAAAAGAGAGACCAAGATTGGCTCTGGATTGAATTCAGGAACGCAAGAGGCAGTCCCGGATGGATACATGGCCAGTCTCACTTCATAGCCTTCGAAAGGGAGAAAGATTTTATTATCCTCAACAGAAAAGAACTCTTATCCTGGATAGGTAGTTGTGGAAAAATTAGATACGACCTTCCGTTTGTTGGTTTAGCTAAATTAGCTAAGTACAGGATATACAGAAGAAAAGGTCACAAAGAAGAAATTACTCAAATCAATTTAGAAGACTTAAGTAAACTTAAATCTCTTCAAATTTGGGAAAAGTAAAATGCCTCAACAGGTAACTCTAGATAGAGCGTACTTAGATATGGCTCAGATTTGGTCGCGCCTTTCAAAAGCAGAAAGAATGAAGGTTGGTTGTCTTATAGTAAAGGACGGGTCAATTATTTCTGATGGATATAATGGAACTCCTAGCGGCTTTGACAATACATGCGAGCACCAAGACCCTAGAGTTTCTTTTTCGAGTAGTATAACCAAGCCAGAGGTTCTTCACGCAGAAAGCAATGCCATTACAAAGTTAGCCAAATCAACTCAATCAAGCGTAGGGTCTACAGTTTATATAACAATTTCTCCCTGTATAGATTGCGCTAAATTAATAATCCAATCCGGAGTCTCCAGAGTGGTCTTCGGAGATGTATACAGAAATGAAGATGGATTGAATCTTTTAAGAAAAGCGAATATTCTTGTTGATCAAATTTAATTTCTATTTATAATCAACATTATGATTGAATCCCTACTTATCTTAGGAATAATTATTCTTTTGTTTTATATAAAAGACTTAAAAGGCAAGGAGGCATCTGAAATTAGAAAGCTGCAAGAAAAAACTTGGGAGCTAGAAATTGCTGTAGAAAACGAACGCTCCAACAAAGAAGATTCAGAAAATCATGCAAAAATCAGCAGAGAGTTTCTTAAGGATGAACGGCTTCACTCCAAGCAACTGGAACAACAACTATTCGACTCCGAAGAAAAACTGAAACAAGAAACTGAACAGCGCAAAAAAGTTTTGTCACAAAAGAAAAGTGGGGAAGTTAGGCTCGGGCATATAGCAGAGACACTTGCACCATTTTTAGATCAGTTTGATTTTGATCCAGAGAATTGTTGCTTTATGGGTAGGCCCATAGATTACATTTCTTTTGGCGATGATGAAATTACATTTATAGAAGTCAAGAGTGGTAACGCACAATTAAGTGCCAAACAAAGACACATAAGAGATTTAGTTAACCAAAAATTAATATCATGGAAAGAGGTGCGAATAAAATGAGTTTTAATTTATTAAAATTCCTTAAAGACCTCGTGGGTAAAAAAATTATCTACATACCAAACCCAGGAAATGCAGGGGATAGCTTGATTGCCTCAAGCACCCTAGATATATTTAAAAGCATCAACTTAGACTTCAAAATCCAAAGTCATGAAATCAAATTCAACAAAAAAACAATTATCTACGGAGGAGGCGGAAACCTAATAGATAAATACGATGACTTGAGAAATTTTTTATGGACAAATCATGAAGATAATCAAATAATTGTACTACCCCATACATTTAGTCACTGCAATAAGTTATTAAATCGCATTGGAAGTAATGTGAAATTAATCGCAAGAGAGAAAGTTTCATTCAATTATATAAAAACACATATGCGACACCCCGAAAACGCTTTCCTTTCAGACGACATGGCGTTTCACACTAATAATTTAGACTCTTACATAAATGAACCTCACATGGGAAAATGCAATGCCTTTAGACTAGATATGGAGAGCACTAATATTGATATACCCGACAACAACAAGGATATATCAGAGCATTTTATGTTCAAGCAGAACACCCTAAATGAAAGTCACATCAAAATTTCCGCAGATAACTTACTTCGCTACCTATGCAAGTTCGAGGAGATCAATACAAATCGACTTCATGTAGGAATAGCTGGCTCGCTTCTAGGAAGAAAAGTTAATCTTTTTTCTAATTCATATTATAAAAATGAAGCAGTCTTCTCTTTCTCCATCAAAGATAAATACAAAAACACATCATTCATACATTAATACAATGAAACTCAAATTCAAAAAAATTTTTTCGACGGCAAAGATTCCAGCATACACAAAAAAAGGTGATGCGGGAATGGATCTAACTGCAATTTCACTAAAAAAAGAAGATGATTATTGGGAGTACGGAACTGGGCTCTCGGTAGAGATACCAGAGGGCCATGCGGGATTGCTATTCCCTAGATCAAGCATATCGAATAAAGATCAATATCTTCGCAACTCAGTTGGAGTCATTGACTCTGGATATAGAGGTGAAATTAAATTAAGAATGAGCGTACCCCCTTTATTTTTTGCCAACTACTATGAAGTAGGAGAAAGAGTCGGGCAGCTAGTAATCATAAAACTTCCCTCATTTGAAATAGAGGAGGTAAATGAACTCTCTGGCACAGAAAGAGCAGATGGCGGATTTGGCAGTACCGGAAATTAATGCTTGACAATATCTCCGTTATATGAGATAATAGATCCATAACAAAAAACAAAACTAATCACTATGAATAAAAATCAACAAAAATACTTTATTGTTTACAAGAACGCAGACAACGCAGTCAAAACCTATGAAATCGGTAGGCCCGAACTAAACGAGTCATTTGGAAACAAGAATGAAGAGAGGAATAATGTGGGCTTTAAAGCTTATTGCTTCGGGAGAAACGAAACTCGGTCTTTCAGGCATGACAGGATTATCTCTCTGACGAGAGCGTCCTAATGCATCTTAACTATATACTCAATAAGTTCTGCCCCTATATAGCAGCGGCAGTTCTTTTATTTTTTCACTTTGGCGCAAACTCTTTCGAGCCATATGTAATACTAGCATCAATGATCTTCGTTGATAAATTTAATTACAAAGTTGGATATGCCGTAGGTTTTTGCGAGAGTAAAGGAATCAATCTGGAGGGAGATGACTAAAAAAGAAAAGGTTGTCTTTAAGCTGGCGGAAGAACTTCTTGAGCTTGCCACTGTGTTAGTTCAGAGCGCTAATAAAAAGAAAAATCTATGCGACAGAGTTCTCTCTGAAGCAGATGATGTAGAAAAACGCTTAAAGGATTTAAGATCTTATTTCATAAACTCCTAAGATGAAAAGTCTATATAGAAAATTCGTAAACTACTTAATGCATACGAAGCTTTACATGTATGCCCTCAAGAATATAATTCCCTACATCAGGTTCTCTACCAAGTTAACGAAATTAAAAGGAAAGCATTACCGATCCTTAAAAGAAAACCTTCAGGCGGGAGATGTGCTTCTGACGACAGACAGGAAGAAGTTGACCACGTTATTAATTCCTGGAGATTTTTCTCATGCAGCTATGTGCGTTGCAGACAGCGGGGACTGGCAGATTAGTGAGATGACTCACGACGACTATACAAAGAGCGCGCTCTTTGATATATGTAAGGAGAGCGATAGGGTGGTTTTATTAAGACCCAACTTAAACCAAGAAAAAATCAAAAAAGCGGTAGATAAATGCAAGTCCTTGGAAGGAGCAGAGTATGACGCATCATTTGATTTAGGAATTAAAGCTCTATATTGCAGCGAGCTTATATATCAATCCTATGAAGGAAATTCCCTCGGAGCCAATCTTGAAGATTTTGTTGGTCTAGGCAGACCCTACATTAGCCCAACCGGATTGTATCACGCAGATAATTTAAAAATAGTTATAGACACTATAGACATATGAAAATTTTATTTTGCCTACCAGGGCCTTCATTTTCTGGTAAGTTCCTATCTTGCTGGACAGACTTACTTCACTCCTGCATTTCAGTCGGAATAAAGCCAATTCTGTCTCAGAGATACAGCTGCAATATATATTATGTAAGAACGAATTGCCTAGGAGCAGATGTAAAACGCGGAGAGAATCAAAAACCATTCAATGGAGAACTCGACTATGATTATATTATGTGGATTGACTCGGATATAATATTCAAGCCAAAAGACTTCTTCGACCTCCTCAAGAGAGGAAAGGATATTTCTTCTGGATTATATTTAATGGAGGGAGGAAAAAATTATGCTTGTGTAGAAAATTGGGATGAAGAGTTTTTCAAACAGCATGGCCATTTTAATTTTCTTAGCCCAAAAGATATAGCAATCAAGCCCGCACCTTTTCCGGTCAACTATGTTGGCATGGGTTGGATGCTTGTAAAAAAAGGGGTTTTCGAGAAGATTAAATACCCTTGGTTTGAACCGATAAGAAAAAAAATAGGAGATTATACAGACTTCACTATGGAGGACGTAGCTTTTTGCCACAAAGCTCAAGATTCGGGCTTTAAAATTATTGTTGACCCATCTGTTATAGTTGGGCATGAAAAGAAAATTATTTTATAATGGAAAACCTAGATAAACTATTAGACCTAAGCTGGCTAGATGGCATTGGCCTAGTGATAGTTCTTATGTCAGCATATACATACAAAGTCTGGATAGACAGTAAATTCAAAAAATAGTGTACATAATTATGTGCGGTTTATTTGCCTACTAATGCTACTCAGCAGCTGCTCAATGAAGAGCAGCCTAAAGCCTAGTGACACAAATTTTGACCCTAAAAAAAGAAATTGGCTTGAAGTTTACGCTTATGAAATTCAAGTAGCGAAAGAAAATCAAGACATGGATGCTTGGAGATTTTTTTATTTAGAATTTATCAAAGAGCTAAGAAACCAAAGTCCCAATAGTGTAATTAAGGGGCAATGAGTTTCAAAACTTTTTTCATTAATTTACCGACCAGACACTTCTGCTGGAAGAAAGCGAGGTTTGTGATGTCTTTGGCTCCAGAAGAGATAGCAGAAAGCTTAGAAAGAATACCTGCAGAAGATACAAGAAATGATTTATTTGCCCTACAGAGATCAGAGCTATCCCTAAATCCAGTAGGATTATATAATAAATTATATTTCTCTCAAGCCAAAGGTGCAGTAGGCTGTTTCTTATCGCACTATAAATGCTGGAAAAGGATTGTGGACGAAGATTTAAGTTCCGCACTGATACTTGAAGATGATGTGGTAATGTCCGATGTAGTAAACTACTTATGCTCTAACCCCGACATAAGAGACGAAGATCACTTAGTTCATCTAGGAGGAAGAGGGTTTGACGGACTAGAAGCCTATATTTTAACAAATTCTGGTGCGAAAAGATTGATATCATTAGTCAAAAACCATAGTCATTTCAACGATAATATCGGAGCCAGACCAATTGGGTTTAAAGATGGAAATGCAGCAAATTTTGAGTGTTTTTCCTCTGAAACGAAATGGGATTGGGATCATAGGCATAACATCTCAATGCCAGTAGATAAATTTGTGGGGGCTTGCGCTTCTTCTAGGTTTGCTAGCGGCAAAAGACTGAATGTAAGATTTGAGCCCTCGGTTGATCTATCTCTAAACGCTTCGAGTTTTTCAGATATTTATAGCAAGGACACAAGGGACGAATCTTCAATTAAAATGTTCTGGAATATGAACGAATTAGAGATAAATGATTTGATTGAAAGTGAAGAATTTGAATACTGGAAGAATCCAGAGAAAATCACTTTCTGTATATGTACTTATGATAATCACAAAGTTCTTCTTGATTGCGTATCAAGCCTAGCAAACCAAAGCTTGGAGTCAAAACTTTACGATATACTTATTTTGGACAATACCCCCCAAGAAAAACTTAAAAACAATTCTTCATTCAGAAAGGTAAAAAGCTTCTGTTCACTCATTTCTAACTTAGAGTATGTAAACATGGAAACTGACGGCTTATCGGGTGCAAGAAATGAATGCGTGGATCTATGCAAAAGCGAACTAATCCATTTTCTTGACGATGACACCATTACATCCAAAGAGTTAGCCTTAAATACAATTAATAAATTTAACAATACTCCCGGCCTTGCGGTCTTGGGAGGCAAAGTTGAGCCAGAGTGGGGTAACCTAAAAAAACCAGTCTGGTTTTCGGATGAATGCCTTGGATTTCTTTCCATGATTGACTTTGGAGACAAAGACGTAATCCTAGATGAAAATTTGAGTGAGCCTATATGGCTAGTTGGAGCAAATTTATGCTTCAAGAAATCTATTTTAATTTCGGCAGGAGGATTCGCTACCAATTTAGGAAGAAAAGGTGGCACAAGAAGCTTGATGGGGTCGGAAGAAGCAGAAGTTATCTCAAAGATTTGCAAGACAGACTACCTAGTTTTATATGCCCCTGATTGTGCAGTTAAACATGTCATACCTAAATCCAGACTAAACCAAGACTGGTTTTTGTCTAGAGTTTCGTGGCAGTCGGTAAGCGATTTAATGACATCCGCTTCGTGGGTAGATAAATCCGAAGACTTCACCGATTTCATCAGAGACAACCTGGATTTACTGACCTCAAATCCAAAATCTGCGGGCGACTTCAGTAAAAAACTTAAATTTTTTCAATACCTTTCGACATACCTATTGAAGAATTAGCGGTACCTACTCTCCAAATTCATAACCGAAACTAACAATGTCTTCCGCGTATTTCCTCGCAACTATCTCCCTAGTTTCGTCATCGTAGTATTCTGAATAATGTTTATGCTTCGATTTATTTTTATGCGGAAGGATTTGCCTCTTGACCCCAACTTTATCGCAGATAGTATCGAAGTCATATTGCAACGTTTCTGTTTTACCTATGAAATTCATATCCTGAATATGAAACTTAGGGTTCGTGAGTGAGCTTACATGGAATTCCCAACTATTACTGATGTATGTTTCTTTGTTATTAATATCTATTTTTGCAAGAAATTTTTTTATGAATTCATCAAATGTTTGCCTTGCCGCTAAATAACACCAAGCTGAGACTATGCGCTCAAATGGATTACGTACGAATGTAAATTTAAAACTTTCCTCCCATTTTTTCACGCCAATATCGCAATATCTCCTAAACGAAGGATCTATCGGCTCCTCTGGGGGTCGATCAACTGAAATGCTAAAATTTTTCCAATTGCTAATTATTTCGCGAATTGTCGCGCTCCCTGTCTTAGGTATTGGTTGATAGATGCAGCTATTATACTTCATTCGCCAAACTTGTAGCCCAAATACTTTATATCTTCTTTATAAGCCTTCGCTACAATAGCTTCAGTTTTTGAATTGTAATATTCAGTATACGCTTTCCTATCAGTTGAATTAAGCGCGGGAAGAGTCATTTTTGGAATTTTAATTTTTCTACATATGAAATCAAAGTCATTTTGAATATTTTCCATTTTTCCTATAAAATCAAGCCCATCATTCAGCCAATATGTCTGCAACTCGCAAAAGTCGGGTCTTTTTGTTACAAATTCTTCAAAAGACCCTGATTTCCCAATTATGTCTACATATTTCTGATATAAATTCATCCACTCCTCAGGGGCATTTCCATCACTCCACTGCTTAATCATTTTCTTATAGTAAAAGTATATACTAACATGCCTATCCCATGGATTTCTAGAGAAACTGAAAGAAAAATATTTGCCCAAAGGCAGGATAGAGTATCGTTCTACGTCACTAAGCTTTACATGTTTAATAATTGGATTCGATCTTTCTCTGGGCCTCTTCGAGAAATCAACTCTTTCGCTCAAATAACCTAATGTATTCTCTATTGATGTAGTTCCAGTTTTAGGGGTTGCGATAAATATAAATTTGTGTTTATGTGATACTATCATGCGCTATTCTCCAAATTCATACCCAAAATACTCAATGTCTTTTGCATATTTTTCCGCAACGATTTTACGAGTTTCGTCATCATAGTATTCGGTATAGTTTTTATGCCCTGACTTTAAGATGCGAGGAACACCCTTTTTTGGTATCCCAATTTTATCACATACTGTACCAAAGTCTTCTTTAAAACTCTCCAACTTACCGATAAAAATATGATCCATGAGGTGATTAGGTATAAAGTCGGAAAAAGGAGCCCAGTGGCCATCCAGAAACTGATCATCGACACAAACCTTAAGCGCGAACTCCTTAAAGGTGGAAGCTTTATTTATCAAAAAACTTATTTTATCGCTCCTTCTCTTCCAAGACCACTTCTCGTGATTCAATACCTTATCCGCCCAGCAGCTCAAGATTCTATCAAAAGGATTTCTTACGAAAGCGAAAGAGAAAAGCGATAGATACTCTTCTTTATATCTAATGCTTGGCCAACGATTATCAGCCTCGACTGTTTTGTTTGTATATTTATCTAAATGAGATCGAATTGTACACGAAGCGCATTTCGGTATTTGAAACCAACAGTAATTCGAGTCAATAGATATATGCAGCGGGTATTTCATTCTTAATCTCCAAACTTATACCCAAACATATCAATATCCTCTTGAAATTTGTCTTCCACAATACTTATGGTTTCTTTATCGTAATACTCAGTATAGTGTTTATGATTCGTTTTATTTATATGCCTCAACTTACCACAAGGTATATCAAGTTCCTTGCAGACAGAAAAGTAGTCTTCTCTTAAATTTTCAAATTTTCCAATAAAATTCATAACCATTTTTCCCTGCGAGTTGCGCAATCTCCTGCTCTGTACGTCACCCCCCTTAACTTCCCTCTTCATGAAGTGCTTAAAGCTGCCATAGTATTGATATTGATATTTCCAAAAAGATACCATTCTATCCCACGGGTTTCTAACAAATGCAAATTTATAATAATCCGCAAGATCTTCATTTAAATTTTGCTGCACATCTTTAAGAGTTGCATGTTGAGAAACCCAGTCCTCCTTTAAGTTTAATTCTTCTTTTTTATTTCTTCCTATTATCCAATCCTTCGAGGGTGCAGAAGCAGTAGGCATATCGCCTAAACCGAAATAGTGATCTTTTAGGCATCTAAAAATAGTGCTACCTCCGCATTTTGGTACATGAATAAATATAAATTTATGTTCCTTGGAGATAATCACAAACCCATCTCCTCCCAATCAGTTTGCTCAAAACCATCATTTCTTTTGAGGTTTACCCCTGTAGCCCTTATACCTTTTTTTTCTGGATCCATGTCATTTATAAGAAATCTTGGCCCTCGTTCTATTTCCATTATTAGTCGGTCATATGGAATTTTTCCCAATTTCAATTCGGATTCGGTATGATCTCTTAAGTATTCTGGTCTCGCAGTAGTCAGTATTATCATATGCCCCTGCTTTTTCCATTCTTTTAGTTTTTCTCTTACCTCGGGAAGAACTTCTGCTTCGCTAGTCGTATATGTTTCAAATTTACGATACTTGAATATAGTTCCGTCAATATCGCAGAAGATTGTATTTTTTTTTGCTTTGTTCATACTTTATAATAAGTTATTTACACGAAATCAAGTTTTTAAAATTCATATATGGTATACACCAAGTGTATAATAATGCATTATGGCACTTACATTACAAATTCAAGTTAAAATACCCAGCGACAACTTTACATTTGGACTCCCCATTTGTAATGCATCGTTTTTTGATACAGACGATATAGCAATAGACATTGACTGGGGAGACGGCGGAGGTACCGAAAGTATTTCTGGAAAATCATACATGATTGCTGCGTTTAATTCTAGCGTAAATGGCGGAGAAAACGATTATCCTGGTATTGGCACCAATATTTCTCATACATACTCGTCTAGCGGGAAAAAAACAATAAAAATTTACGGAGGTTTTGGCACCCAAAGTATAGACGGTACAGAAAAACTTGCGTTCCCACAAAGATCAAAGCACGACTCAAGCGGTAACGCTGAAGATTTTTCTGGCGCAGCAAGCGGCGGAACCCCAGAGCGAATTATCACAATAGATAGTTGGTCAAATTTTTACGTTCATGGACAAGGGGATTTCTCTGGTTACTCAAGGCTTTGGAAGATTCCGACCACAACCCCCGACTTTCTTTACTCTGATGACGCCTCGACGGAGATAGAGTTGAGTAGCAGTGGGTCGGCGACCATGCTTCTCGACAATACCTTCAAAAATGCCTCGAAATTCAATTGCAATTTAAACTCCTGGACTACGGGGGTAAGCAAGTCTACAAGCGCGCAAGGCACATTTGATGGATCCAATTTCAATAGAGCGATATATAAATGGAGAACGCACACAGGAAACATAACAAATTTTACGAGAATGCTTGCAAACTGCCCATTCAATAAAGGAGTAACAAGCATGGACATGTCTTCTGCTACATCAGTAAAAGAGATGTTCAAGGACAATACATCTTTCAATCAAAGAATAGGAAAATGGTTTGCTGATGGTAGCGGACCGTACAATATAACCAACCTTCAAGGTTTGTTTGAAGGAGCTACATCATTTAATAAATACCTAAAATGGGACACCTCGACGGTTACCAATATGGGCAAGATGTTCAAGGGCGCAACTTCCTACGTAAAAGGAGTTCAGCATCTTGATACCTCAGCGGTAACATACATGGCAGGTTTTTTGCAAAACACTTCCTTTAATAAACACCTTAAGAATCTTGACACAAGCAATGTCGCAGATCTTTCAGATTTTTTGAGTGGAAATACTGTCTTCAATAAGGATATTAGTACGCTCGATGTCTCGAAAGCTACATCCAGCGATAATTTCGCTCCAAATGTGTCGAGCAACAAACAACCAGGCACCAGCTCTTTCGGATCAAATGCTATTTTTGGATCTGATCTTGGCGCACAAGAAGGACTTGCATCAGAAGATGCTGTAGACTTTGACGATTGGTTTACAGTGGATGCTGCATATCTTGATTACTTAAAGGAAACTACAGATCCAAATCAACTCGGATTTACTTATAGATTTACTGCGGCGGAATCGGTTACGGGAGACAACAGTTATCCAACTTTTACTGAATCCGATTTAGTTGAAGTTCATGGAGATGGCAGTGATTACAGCCAGAACGGAATGAGTTTATGGGCTTGGTCGCAGTTCAACCGGGACGCCTCTCATATTGATAACATTAACAATCCTAAAGCTTGGTCTTTTATCAAACTAGAAAAACCAATGATTGATCTTGGCTCTGGGCCAGGCAGTATCATAAATGGTTGGGATGCAAATGGCAGTAGTTCAAGTGATGAACAAATCCAAATTTGGGAGTTTGTGTTAAAAAATACTTATACAGGTACTTTAAGAGACATGCTAAACGACAGAACTTCTGATTTGATCCACTTAAAGAATTTCGCGACGTTCAGCCCTGGACAGGACGCTTACGGCGTTCATGACAACGATCTTGTTCAAGCTAGCTTTAACTTTAACCGAACCTACAGCGACTCCGCCGAGGACTACGAGTTTGCATACAAATATAAAAGGCGATTCGATGGCTGGAAACATTCAAGTATCGAGGGAAACGCTATGAATTTTGATACCAACACCTCAAATCCTCAGTGGACAGCAGGTAGAGCTGAAGGATGGCCTTCCCTAAAATGGTCAGTACCAGCTAATAGTTATACTGCAGCAGCTGATTTTATTGGAAGCTCTGTTTCTCCAGGTTATGGTGATTTAGATGACCATCAAATTCCTGCACTTTACAGATCATTCAGAAACGATTCGGACACAGATTACGCAAGGTGGGGAGCAGGAGCAATGCTACAATCAGACAATACCTTATTCGGCTTACTTGAAGATGAAGTAACAGTTGTTGATACTAGCAATTCACAAAATGTAAATGCGTGGACCGCCAAACATTCCCCACCCTCAAATGACCCAACCGATTGGGGAAGTCTTCAACTTGGATACTTGGTAGTGAAACGCCAATATGATGGAATCGTTAACAACGAAGCTAACTACAATTGGTATACAATCAGCGAAAAATTCATTCCGCTTACAGTAAGAGGTGCATCCTTCGAGGATCCGCTTTATACAATGACCAGCGCAGAAAATGGTTACCCTAGTCCGTCAAGCACATACGAGGTACAGTACCCCTTCACGGCAACAAGTTCGGGAGACTTCGGAAATCACAATACCGCCCACCTTACTTGATAAAAATATTCTTTTGATTTTCTGATAATTTAGAATATTGCGACAGGGCCCACGAGCGAATTCTTTTGATTCGTTCTTCGGGCCCTTCGTTGTGTTTGGACAAAGCCAGCGAATTTTTTGTTTGACTTACTAATTTCTCGATTATTATTTCTTTTCTTGCTTGTTTGAAAATTCTGATTTTTTCCTTCCTGCTCATGTTATCGAACTTTTTTCTTGCTTCGATTTTCGATTCCATTTGATTTATAATAACAAATCTTCCCATCTTTCTAGACATTAAATCTTGATAAATATAGTCTAGCGCAATTTTAATTTCAACATCACTAAGCATAGCAATAAATACACTCGCTTTTTCCCTTGACAAGATAAAGTAATTATGGTATCATTACTTCAATGATTATCAAAAAAGAGCTTAAGAATGCAGAATTCGAATACAATGAAGAAACCAAAAGTTTTCTTATTATCGACAACCAAGAAGGAGGAGCGGTTGAATTAAACAAGGTTTACGCTTTTGCATTTATGAGATTTGTCGTTCGGATGGCTCAAAGAAACTGGCTTCGCTCACAAGGTAAAGGAAAACCTCAACCATCAGAAAACTTAATTTTCGAAGAGATAACCGAAGACCCAGACCAGCTAAAGCTATTCGAAGATGAGCAAATATAAGCTAGATATATCCAAAGAAGATCTGATTCCAATTTATGTAAGACATTGGGTACTAGAATGGTGTAAGAAATACCACCCCGAAGCTTTCGTCGAAGCAGAAGCGTTTGTTCGGGAACATCTTAAGGAAAATGAAAATTAAAATATTACTACTCACGCTCTTAATTTCTAGTTGCGCAGATAAGAAAATAGCAACACTAAATACAGAGAAGAAAATAACGTCAAGAAGCATAATTAATCTTGCTCCTCCCGAGGAGTTTGCCTCTATGCAAATCAACAGAATTCCTCATCCTTTTAATTTAAATGGAGAGAATCCTTATGCAGTGTGGGTAGACGGAAAAAGACTTAGCTTAGACAGAAACCAAGTGAAAAACCTTGCCCAATCTTTGAATTTAAAATTCAAGCAGCCAGAAGATACGGCTCAAATTCATCAAGGAGCGGGGTGGCTTTTTCCCCTAGAGGTTGACAAAGAAGACGAGGAAGAGATTTTTATAGACAACTAATATAATGCGGAAAAAGAAAAAAAAAGATTTATCAGTAGGAGATCATATAAAAGAAATCTTATCCAAGAAAAGGGTTGGTGAAATAGTTTCCATTCTAGAAGATAGCAAAACAAACCCTACCATAGAATGTATAGAACTTCACCCGAAAGAGCTCTTTGCTTATGAAGGCCCTCTTGGTCAACATAAAAAATTCAAAGTAAGAAAAAAAAGTTGCAAACCATACGTTCCAAGAAAAGACCTTTTCAAGAAAGAGGGTTTCAAGAGCGGAGGATACTTAATAAATAAAATGGGGGGCAGAGTAAGATACGGAATGATTGTCGGCTTCTTAAATCAAGAGGAAGGCTTGTATCCTCATTCGTATGACACAGGAGAGCATAATGGAAAAGATTTACTTGAATGTATTAGGGTTGATGAGAATATCAGAAGAATGCTTGATGCGGACGGCAAACCAGTTAAATTTATCTCAGATCCAAGCAACTGCAAGCCAGTAAAAGTAATTCGCACAGACGATAAAGGTAACCCAATAACCAATGTAAGGCTAGATGTACCAAATAATGAATAAAGTCAAAGAAATAAAAGGCAATTTACTAAATTTTCCACCTTATTGCGAAGCCGACCCCGATAACTACATAGGTATAAATGCCATCGCTCATTCATGCAATACTCGCAACATTATGGGCGGTGGAATTGCAAAGCAAATTAAAGACCGCTACCCTCAAGCATACGAAGCGGACACAAAGGCTTTTGATACCGAATACGACAAAGATGGACAATATGTTCATTGGCTCGGCAAGTTCTCTAAAGCCGAAATAAACTGTAAATTTTTACCAAACGATAAAGGTTATATATATAATATGTATAACCAAGCAAATATTGGTGGAGGCAGACAAGTTCACTATGAGAAGTTTTGGCAAGCATTAAAAAGAGTCGAGCAAGACCTTTACGCAATAAATGTTGCAAAGCATGAATACGATGGCTCTCCTCCACCTGTCCTCGGATTACCTTACGGCATCTCTTGTGGACTCGCAGGAGGTAATTGGGGGATAATAAAAGCTATGATTGAAGATATTTTTTCTGATTCACCAATACAATGCTATATAGTAAAGTTTGAAACTTAGCGATTGCCACCTTAGCTCAGATGGTAGAGCACCTCACTTGTAATGAGGATGTCGTCAGTTCGATCCTGACAGGTGGCTCCATTTTATGAAATTAATAACAACACTACTTCTTATACCTCAAATAGTATTTGCTACAGATATTGTTGTAAATATAAAGGGCCTCGTTTGCCCATCTTGCGCAATAGGAGTAAAAAAGAAATTAATAAAAACAAATAAAGTGAAAAAAGTAACACTAAATATAAAAAACGAAACCGCAGTAATATATTTAATCGAAAATAAAAATCTATCAGATAAAGAAATAACAGATGCAGTCCTAGAATCTGGTTACGAGGTTGGATCAAGGGGGATTCGCAGGAAGTAAAAAGTATACTTGTGTACATATTTATGTATGCGTTCATTAATAATTCTCTTGCTCTTTCCTACAGTATGCCTATCAAGCAGAATCATTCAAATGAAAGACTATCTCTGTGGTTGCAATCACTGCATAACCGTACCAACAGGAGAGCCTCTAGACATAGCTTCACACTTAATACTTTGCCACAAAACAAGAGAGGGTA
>MDSX01102810.1_pt1 | contig 25537 bp, 24 predicted proteins | sample 811141 | NCBI WGS metagenome assembly MDSX01 (sample SAMN05326642, study PRJNA326480) | marine metagenome | isolation source: seawater | place: Atlantic Ocean: South East | collected 2010
ACGGATTCGGTTAATGCCTGTCGTTCCGGTCGAGTCGATTGTCATACAAGCGGCTATCGCCGCCCAACTGCACTTGAACTTTCGCCATCAAAACAAGCCAAAGAAGGCTGGTTTTCTACCCTTTGACGTTGCGCCACAATCAGTTGATTGCAGTAAACATGTCGTCTGGCATTTCGCCAGCGAGTTGAAGAGCACCGGTGGCAACGGCATTGATTGGGTCATCAACACACCAAACATTAACATCGCCAATATCAGCAATTTCATCAGCCATACGTGCAGCAATTCCCTCGATGAGAGAGCCACCGCCAGAGAGGATGATGTTGTTTCGTAGGATGGGTTGATATTCCGGATCTGCACCAGCAACAATTCGCTTGATTGCATTTCCAATCTTCGGAATAATCATCTCACATGCCTGGTTGACAAGGTCGCCAATGTCAACAACCTGCTTCTTTCCTTCAACAGAGAGCTCAACCATTGCTTCGCGGTCATCGCCACCTACATAGGAGACTTCTTCTTTCCACTTGCGGACCATGTCTTTAGTGACTTGAGCGCCGGTGTATTTCTTTCGAATCAGTTCCATGAGTTCAACGTCCAACCAGTCGCCAGCTTCTTCGATAGTGACTTGATCTTCATCTGTAGGGAATGTTCCGTAGATTCGTGCAATATCAGTCGTTCCAGCACCGATATCGACAACGATTGAGCTGGCGATTTCACCAATGCCGAATGCAGTTGCAAACGGTTCTGTAACGACCATGATGGCGTTAACTTGGCCTCGTAGAGTTGCTACGAGGTTCGACTTGTCAGTAAATGAGACGTGGCTTGGAGAGCAAATGACGCCAAACACTTCATCGAATTCTTCTGGGTCAACCGTTTCTAAGAGGTGAGAAACAAACGCTTTGGCTGCTGCCAAATTTGCCTCATCATCCTGAGCAACACCAGCCGCCATAGGGCGGTAGAGGTTACATGCAAGTTTGTTCTTCAAAGCGTCATTACCGAACAACACATCTCGTCCGAGGAAATTTCGAGCGACCGGGTCTTTTGGTCGTCCGACAACGGTTTCAATTGTATGGCTGATGCCAGCACTTGATGCAATAGTCGATTGGTAGGTCCCCAAGTCAATTCCAACGTATAAACGGTCACTCATATTCTTCACCCTCCGCGTTGCGGATATGTCGGCGAGGATGCCACCACCCTTCAAGGTTGACCCTTGTCATGATTGCAAACTTCTTCGATAACGGCATAATTTTGGCTTCTCCGTCACTCGTTTTCATCAAGTGACGGGGGTAGCGACCACACACTATCGTGTCCAAAAGCCGGCCTGACGTTTTCTTGGTCGGTTTTTTGACGAATATTCCAACTAAACTGATACATCAAAACGAATCCCGCTATGATTCCAATCACACCCCACATGAAGGCTCTGTTTTGGGAGGCGGGCCCTTCGTTTGAAGGAGATACCTCTTCATCCGTGTCCAAGAGGGGATTTTTCCAATTACTCGTGAAAGTTGCATCATCTCTGAGTATCACAATATCCTTGTCACCTTCTGGTGAATTATTTCTACTCTGAGCATGAATTTCAATCTGCAGAGATTCGCCACGAATGTCCCAAACAGGGAGGTCATCAGGGATGGTCCAAGAACACGTAAAAGTTCCATTCCCCACATTTTGTTTCAGGCATGATGCTATCGAATACGACCCTCCCGTACTCGAACTGTTCAGGACGTGAATCGCAGCACCAGTATCAAACAGATCAGCATCACTGTCCGTAACACTCCACTCAACAAGTAGGACATCATACCAAACCCCCCCATCTTCCGGAGTGAGTAAGAAATCAATTGCAGGCAAGGAATCGACAGGTCTGCACCCTGAGAAATCGACCGGCCAGAATATCGATACGACTGTTGTGAAACACAGGTCGACATCATCGTACACTCCATCCCCGTCAGTATCGTCAATACACCCATCGCCATCCTTATCGAATAGTGTGGCATTTTCAAGAGGGCAAACATCGATGTTGTCCCCGATGAAGTCACCGTCTGAGTCATCGATACACCCATCTTCATTACTATCCCAAAATGAGGCATTTTGGTTGGGGCAAGCGTCTACGACATTCGCTACTCCATCACCATCTCCATCAGACCACGAATCTGAGTCTCGCTCAACGCCTTCTACTGCTAAAGCAAAGCCAACCTGATTTCCATCTATTCCAATTGAATTGTTTTCATTACCCGGCGATACATAACGGGCCCGCACTTCGACTTCAACCCAATCAACCCCCTCAAGGTCGTCTTCAGATAACGATACGGCAACGGTGGTTTCGTTTGTCATTGGAAACAGCGAATCATTCCAAAAATCAGCAATGTTCTGATCGTATAGGGTTGAGTCTCCATCAGCCTGGAACTCTCCTGCAAGGGCAATCTCACCATTTGAGAGGCGCACGACGAGTTGCAAATCGCTTACCAGATAAGGTTCGGGAGCTGCATTCCAAGCTAAGCGAGCATTGAAATCGCCCCCTTCAAGGTCAAAACGTTCAACCCAAACCTCTCCGGTCTTCAAAAAGGGACCGACTGCATCAGCACCTGTCCAAGTTGAGGCGACGAGGTTTTCAAGAGCCTCAAGGCCTCCTTGTCTTTCTTGTAACCATACTTTCGGGGTCTTGTCTACAAGACGATAGGAGTCGTGAACCCACAGGTGTTCCAAAGGCGCGACATCTCCCTGATGTAATCGTTGCTCAATTGAATTGAAATCGACCAATTCTGAGATGTTTAATTGCCCCCACCCGTCGTAATAATTCTGTAAAGTTGACCCCCCTGCCCCCCCATTTCGCACTTCTTGTGGAAGCGGCGTTACAGCCAGCGACATCAATGCACGTAGCAAGGCTCCTGATGGTGAAAAACCTTCAGCAAGGCTGAGATTATTTGTGGCATTGTGCTCGCTACTATCCCATTCTTGACGCATCTCGCTTACTGGAATTAAAGTTCTGTTTTCTTTACCAGAGATCCAACCTTGTTCGACCATTTGCTGGATAAGAGCAGCTACACTGGCGGCGGCGGGTGTAGCCATGCTTGTGCCGCTTGAAGACCGTAAAGCGTCGTTGTAAGAATCATCAATTCCGTCAGCGCGAGCAGATTGTACAGACGTGCCTACAGCGAGTGCGAAAATCCCGTTTGTACCTGCTTCTGTTGGACCAATTGATGATGACGCCCATCTGTCGGTAGATTGGGACTTTTCAGATGCTCCGACAGCAATAACATTTCTTCCATTCGCGGGTTCAAGTAATTGCCCTCCATTATTTCCTGGTGCAATCAATGCAAGCGACCAGGGCATTTCAATCGACCACGCATCAAAATCACCAGTTCGAGCAGTGTAAGATGTCGTTGCATCACCCCATGAGTTCGAGTGCAACGTCGCTCCATTCAACCCCGCTTCAACAAGCAGTGCATCAACATCTGGTGGAACCCAACCAGAATCATTAACGATATCTTGGAAGATGAGTTTTGATGCATATGCGAGAGACGAGCCGTTTTTCGGAAGAACATTGTTGCGCATATCGTAGACATTGTAGCATGATAGTGTCCCTGCAACATGCGTGCCATGACGGTAATCGGAATGTCCAGGCGTATCTCCTGAATCAATCGTTTGGTTGTGCAATACCACTTTCCGATGGCCAGCTCCAGCCTCGCCAATTCCATCTGTTAAATTCTCACCCTCAGAACCGATTTCGCCAGCAACCGTAGCATTACGAAAACACGCATGGTCTGCATCAAGTCCAGAATCAGCAACTGCCAGAATGACGCCATTACCGTTTATTCCAAGCTCCCATGAGGGGTTTCCCGTCATTGATCCATGCTGTAAAAGCGAACTCACCTGCGCGTTGCGAGCAACGGTTTCTAAAACCGGTTCAACCCATAATAAACCGTCAAGTGCAGAGAAGAAAGAAAAATCTTTACGCCATTCTATAATTTCGATGTGAGGTAAAACTGAACCGTAATTTTCTGCATTTGCGGAGACGATTAAACCTTGAGAGGCAAATGTCGTAACAATCTGATGAACAGCAGAAGCAGGTAACCTTGGTTCAAACACTAAACGATACGATTGGTGTTCATCAAATTTGGATAAATCCCCCCTATACTCTACTTCTGGGGCAGGATGTTCTGAGGCCCCTCTCACATCTACAGCTTCTGGTGATTTCCAAGTCAAAAGTTCCATTGAACTCAGCATTCGTAGAGGCGTATGGCCGGAATCTTTCAGCGAGTCCCATTGCTCTTGAGACCATACACCCTCATCCAAGACTAAAACCCGTTCAACTCCGACGCTGTTTTCAGGATTTAATGAGGGACTAAAGCCCTGTACGAGAGGCAGCAACAACAACATCGTAACAATCAACGCCGGTCGCATGACCCCCGTTAAATCGTCAAACTTTGTCAATCTCGCGGTCTATTTTTGCAGAAAATGCGCGACGGCGCGTTTAAGTCGGGTTTGCGAGTCGCCCACTTCGATGAAGGCCTATCGCATATCAGGAATCGCACCATTTGGCAGTATGCGCCAAGTATTTTCTATGGACCTCCCCGCATCTGACGCTGCTGATGCTGAACATCGGGCATATTCGATAATGGGCTCTCGACACAAGGCGAACCGTCGTTCTATCGATATCACTTCAGTTGATGAAATCGACCCACGAACCTCCACTGACCCGCGAATTATGGACCATTTCCGAGAAGAAATCGCCGCCGCAGGTGGACCAATCACTCCGCCACAGGAAGAAGAATAAGCCAAGCAGGGCTTCATCAAGGATTACCGCTACGGGCTACGTGAGCCGCATGGTTGAACGAAGCGAGTTACAAAAAATGGCGCGTACAATCGACGCGCATCGCAAACAACTCGACACACTCCACGCACGTGTTGAACAGGTTTCGGCTATCCTTGAAGAACACGATATCACGTCTTCAATACTTGATGAACTCATCCATTCAATGTCGACAGGACGTGCATCGGCACAACTTTCTATTGGCTCAGGAGTGTCTCTTAATTACGTCCATGAAGGCGATAAAGAAGGAACTGCTATGGTTGACATTGGAAGTGGGATTTTTGGCCAAAAGTCGTGGTCTGATGCACACAAAATGACCATAGAACGGAAACAGGGCATACTCCTTCTCCATCAAGAACTCTCTGAACAATCAACACAATTAGAAGAGAAAATAACCACTCTCGCCCAAGAATTCAATACTGCGGCAGAACAACTCCAACCGAAATCAAGTTCACAAATCTCGGAAAAGACATCTGACGAAGCCAAGTCCAGCGAACCCTCCGCCGAGAAACAGACTCGACGGCAACCCCGTCGAGGTAGCCGCTTTGGAAATGAACTTACATTGGATGATTGAGGGATTGTATGGGGCTTTTCGACCGTTTTAGAAAACGAGTAACTGAGGTTGCATCCGAAGTTGACACTGACGAACTTTCGGCTGCAGCGGAATCGCAAGAAGCACAAGAAGCGCTCAACGCCGCCGCAGAGGCATCTGATAATCACGAATCAATTACCGATTCACCCTCCCAATCGCCTGTCGAAAGTGAAGTGGAAACGCCTGCAGATTTCATCGAAGACGAATGGGAAGATCTTGACGCACTTGACGCTTCAGAGTCGAAAAACGCCTTGAGTGATGAATGGGATGATTTTGATGATGAAGAAGACATTGCACTGCCAATTGAACTTTCTCGCAAAGAAAGAAAGCGTATTGAAAAGGCTCGAAGAATCGATGAAAAACGTCTCTTGAAAAAGCAAAAGGAAATGAAAAAGAGAGGTGCTGTCAGCGTAGCGAGGCCGAAGGGTTCCAATGTTGACCTATCGATGATGAGGACGACAACAGGGCGACAACTCGTCAGTGTTCAAAATGCTCCAAAAGGGTCTGTTAAACAGGCTGAAATCGAGACCGAAGCCGGAACGAAAGTCGCAGTTGATCTTGGCGGCGGTGTGGTCTCTGAAGGGGGGCGCGTCATCAAATCCGGTGCAGTACTCGACAATCTCCTTGAGGAACTTGAATGGGTTTTACTTGAATCTGACATTTCAAGCGATGCTGTTACTGCGGTTATTGATGCTCTTCGAACCAATTTGGTGGGGGCTCGACTGCGTCGGGGCGCAGACCTAGCGAAAGTCTTGGAAGCAGCCCTTAAGCGTGCTTTAAGAAACATTCTTGCAGCTGGCTACTGGGATTTTGATGCCAGTGTCAAATCCTTCATTGAGGCAGGCGATACACCCGTTGTCATCATGCTCGTGGGCGTGAACGGTACTGGGAAGACGACAACTGCCGCTAAAATCGCTCAACGCCTTCTTGACCAGGGGATCACCGTCGTTGCTGCTGCAGGGGACACGTTTCGAGCGGGAGCTATTCAGCAACTGGAAAGCCATTGTGAAAATCTTGGAATCCGTTGTATTTCCAGCCAACGCGGCGGCGATACTGCGGCTATTGCCAGAGATGCAATCGAATCCGCCAAGGCGAAGAAAATCGATGTCGTTTTGGTCGATACGGCTGGTAGGATGCAAAACAAAGTCAACCTCATGAATGAGTTGAACAAAGTGAGCAGAGTTGCCGACCCACACCTTACATTGTTTGTCGGTGACTCACTTGCCGGTAATGACGCGGTTGAGCAAGCCAAAATGTTCCAAGAAATCATGAAATTTGACGGCGCAGTGCTTACGAAAATCGACACTGATGCCAAGGGCGGAGCCGGTCTTTCCATCGCATTTGCAACTGGGCGCCCAATTGTTTTCGCAGGGGTTGGGCAAGGTTATCATGATTTGAAACAATTCGATCCTGACTGGTTACTTGAACAAATGTTTGATTGATTTCTGGCGATGAGGACATAGACTTCCTCTCTTTAGCAACATCATGGCGGGCACATTCAAGGATGAAGAGACAGAACAATTTTTCCAGTTGGTCCACATGTTTCAACGCTCAGCATTACTGCATATGGGTATGTTACCGGATCAAGAAGGTAACATGCTGTTCAATCTCGGTGAGGCCAAGGCCGCTATCGATTTGTTACGGATGTTACAAGCGAAGACAAAGGGCAACCTGAGTGACCATGAAGAACGTATGATGAACGGCATCGTAAGTGAATTACAATTACAGTTTCTCAAAGCACCGAGTCGCCGCAGAGAAGCAGAAAGTGATGCTGCACAATCTGAAACCATCCGTGAAGCGTTTGAGAATCCTCAGAGCGGACCCGTCGAAGACCTCAGTACGCTCGAAGACAGCGAAGAATGACCTTTCCAATGCGGTTAATTGATGTGTGATGGCGAGTTCAGCGAGTTGATTCACATGGCATATGTCACGCCAACATCGGATGAAACCGCTCCGACGGTCCTCATCGTGGACAACAATTCGATGTCTCTTATGCGCCTTCGGGAAATTTTCAAAGTTCGGGAGTTCAATGTTGAAGTGTGTGAGGACGGTGATCAGGCAGTTGACGAATATATCCGCCTCGACCCCGAATTAGTAGTTATAGCACTCGATTTACCGACTCTTGACGGCCATATTGCCGCTTTGGAAATGAGAGAGCATGGCGGAGAAAGCCGCATTGTGTTCATCGCATCCCGTCGTTTGGCGCAATTAGCCGAGGATGCGAGCCACTCGGCCGGGGCTGTAGCATGGCTTGAAAAGCCAATTTCATCATCTGTAGTTGAGCAACACTGGGAGCAAATACTTGGGCCAATTCCAGACGCACCCGGACTTGAAGATATCGACAAGCTCTATCCTGAAGACCGAATAAAGCCCGTCGCTGATGAAGGTCTCATGCCCTTGCCCCCGCTTCCTGGCATGCCAGCCCTCCCTCTCCCAACTGCTCTTGTGGCCGAACTCCCCGATGCAATCATTCCTGCTTCAACAGATGTTGAAGTAAAACCAAAACGCAGAATCTTCAAACTTCTTCTCGTGGCTACACTTGCTGGTGTAGGGTATCTTGGGTATGCTTACTCATCTGGAATGGCGCCGTTCTCATGAACATGCTGTGCCGGCATAACCATCACGTTTGCATTTTTTGTCACTTGCGTTCCTGCTGGTAGTCCCGTCATTTCATTGATGATGATACCATCCTCGTCGAGCAATGTCGAGTCGTTCTGCATTATTCGAAAGTCGAGGGATGCGGACTTTTTTCCTGCCCGCCATAAGATCCATAATGGAACTGCTGATAGGCCAATTGCGATAAACCATAAGATGATTCGAATCATACTATCACGCTATTTGTTGCGTTCATGAAGTGCACTCCAGGAGGCCTTTGCATACGCTTCTGCTTGTACGGCGGGGTCGTCTGCTTTGTGAATACCAGATCCGACGATGATGCAATCTGAACCTGCAAGCACTGCTTCATGAGGGTCGCCATATCGTTGGCCCATTTCTCCATCTCCAACTGCGAGGTTAACTCCAGGCGTCCAAATCAATTTGCCATCTCCAACCGCTTTCCTGAGAAGCTTCAGTTCGTTTGGCCGAGAACCGTTTCCAATAAATCCAAAAACACCCGGATGTGTTCTCCCAAGTTCAACAACTTGTGAGGTATATTTGGGTTCAAGCAGATTTCCCCTGCTTGACATTTGGGCTAAAAGAAGCACTCCACCACTTCGTCCAACATCTTTCCATCCGGCTTGTAGACCGTCGACAATATCTGGTCCGGAAATGAGGTGTGCAGTCACCAAATCCGCCCATGTTCGAATATCATAAATCCCCGCCATCTGTTTACGACTTATACCTCCAATATCAGCAAATTTTCGGTCTTCAAAAATCAATAAATCTGCTGCTGCGGCTTTCGTGCAAAACGCATTCCATGCTTCAGGAGTCCAATCATCTACCAAGTCAACGTGTGTTTTGAGCGCTGCTAAGTGTGCTCCAACATCATCAATCAGTTGATTTAATTCAGCCATTGTTGAGCGATCAGCAGCAAGGCAAACCAAGCTCTTTTTTCTGCTTGCAACTTCCATGTATGTCCGAGCCATTGGAAGTTTGTTTTCTGTCCAACGACGCCCCCATACTTCGTCAGCCTGCATGGTTGTGCCAAGGGGTCGAGCCACTCATACCTTGCGGCTTAATTCCAAGAGAGATGTAATAGAATCTGCAAGTGTATCATCGGTGTCATGCAGTCGAATTCCAAGTTCTTCCTCCATAGCACCAATGTCATAACCCACACTCCTTCCCAGTGCCGATCGTACTTGTTTTACTGTGAGTTTCGGGTGGAAGGCTGCCAGTACGATTGCCATGGTCGATGGTAAGCGGAACGTTGCCCATTTTTTGTCAGGTAGAACCCGTCGCAAGTGGCTCCCAATCTCGTGCATCCACATTCCGCTTTTGTGGAGAATATATCGTCCCCCATCTTGTCCAGAATCAAGCGCTGCAATGTGCGCTTTAGCCACATCACGTACATCAACGAAATTCAAATATGTATTCAAAACGAACGGCAATCGACCCGTATAATGTTTCAGATATGCCATTGAACCACGTGTGTGCCGCTCGTGGAACACAGGTCCGAAAACGATGGAAGGGTGAATCGTAACAAGCCTCGGTTTTGACTTTTCATCAAATGTTTCAACAAAGGCTCTCATTATACGTTCTGCTTCTGCTTTTGCAAAACCATACGGGTTGATTTCAGGGCCCGCATCGTCGCACCAATCATCTGATGTGAAAACATGACCGTTTGTATGACGGGTTCGACGAATGGCTGCAACCGATGACGTGTGAATTATTGTTCGAACACAATCCACACTTTCGATAGCGTTACAGAGATTTTTTGTACCGATGACTGAAGGATTTACGACTTCAAGGAGTGGGTTTTTGATATTCACCATGAGTGCGGCTGCGCAGTGTATTACGGCACGACAACCCTGTACAGCATTATCGACAGTCTCCTGTTCAAGCAAATCCATTTTTACGATTTCAAGAGTTGCCCCTTTGGCTTTGACAAAAGTATTGAGAAATTGTGCATGAGCAAGTGTACGTACAGTCGCTCGCACATGTTCTCCAGCATGCAACAACTGTTGGACAACATGCGCTCCAATAAAACCAGCAGCCCCCGTCACTAAAACAGTCATGTCGCCCCGTAGCACTCCCCCTTCTTGATGTATCTTCAACAAACATCACATTCATGTCAAACCCCACCGTCGCTTAACCAATGCGAATAGCCGTTCTGTTGACGATACTGATTCTCCTCATCCCTCTTACGGGCTGTTTTGGAAACGAATCGGTAGAGGTTGAACAGGCCGAATCGAGTCACTATCCAACCGAATGGGAGCGGCATACTCTGGAGTGGAATTGGTCTGACAGCTATTCTTACGTACTCGAACCAGGCCCTTATACGGCGCTCGCAGTACAAGAGGCAACATTCGAAGTCGATACATCTGAAGTATGGGAAACCGGTCCAGCCACATCCAACGTACATCTCTCTTATTGGCTGCCTTCAAACACCGAGATGGGGGAAAAAGTACCGGTTATTGCCGTGATAAGTCCCTATTTTTCATACGGCCAGCCCGGTGACGAATCTGGCGCAACCAATGTTGTAGGCGCCGGAAGAGGCGAGTTCATTTACGACAATTATATTCCGCATGGATACGCATTCGCTCAGGTCTCAGTGTTTGGCACCGAAGAATCCTCAGGTTGTTTCGATTATCGAGGGGAAGGAGAAGGATGGGGTATTCATCAAGCCGTTGAATGGCTTGGGAAGCAGAATTGGTCGAACGGTAAAGTCGGCCTCTATGGTAAATCGTATGAAGGCGCCACCCAGTGGGAAGCGGCCGTCCATGGAAGCGAACACCTCGCAACGATCGTGCCTATTTCTGGAACAACAGGCCTTCATCCCTTGCTCTACAAGAACGGGAGTGCTGAAGCGCGCAGCCAAGTGATGCACATGAATTATTTTGGCAGCACAGTGGATTACAATGGCGACGATTTGGATAATATCTGTCCCGATATTATTGAGGGACTCTTTGCTGGACCAGTCACCTATGGCATGGGCGAGCTAGACCCATACATGGCGAATTATTATGAAGAGAGAGAGCATATTTCGAAAGCGATTACAAACTACAACGGCAGCGTATATTGGGTACAGGGAATGCAAGACTGGAACGTTGACCCACATCAGGTATTTCCTTGGTATCAAATGTTCATCGACGCCGGTTTCGATGTCCGAGGCATGCTCGGTCAATGGGAGCATAATTACCCAGACCAGTGGACAAAACACAACGCCCAAGACAGCGGTTATGGCGGCGAGGCAATCCACAATATGACTCGCTGGGACTGGGGGCAGGATTTGTTTGAATGGTTCGAATATTATCTTAAAGGAATAGGCGAAAAACCGGAACTGCACGCTCAAATTCAGCGCAATGACGGGCAATGGAGGATAGAAGATACTTGGCCCCCACTTGACATTCAGTCCGCCGAAATACCACTTGATACATGTGTACAAACCGGAACGCGTGTCCAAGGTGTATCTGTTTCAGGCGGTAGTGTGAGTGGAGTAATTATTGAATGTGAGGCTTTGAGTAGCGAACTCGACATCTCAATTTCAGGACTTGCTACCCTTCATCTTGATGTACAGGCCTCTATGGATGGAGGACAAATATTTGTCGAACTTCAAGATGCAGAGACGAATCTCCGACTCGGTCATGCAACTATGGACATCCGTTATCATCAAGGTGGAAGTGATCCAACGACCGTTTTACCTGGGCAGTCATTGACCATGTTGATGGAATTTCAAGCAATAGACGCTCTCCTGCCGGCAGGTCACGGCATCCGTTTAGTCATGACTGAAAACGGAGAAGATTACCTCGCTCCGGCTTGCGGCGTCTTGTGCCCAATCACCGTCAACGGAGGAACTCTTTCTCTCCCCCACATCGACAGAGACGGAAGCAATGTTTTGATTACCCCTCAGGGTGATAGCGCAGCAAACAATCAATGAGATTTAGCTGCGTCTCTCAGTGCTTTTACCATGTCAATCCTTCCGACAAGGCCAACGAGAATCCCACGACGGCTTACCAAAAGAACTTCTTCTTCTCCAAGCAATCTTCGCGCCTCGCCAATTGAAACCTCAGCATCAACCATTGAGAAGTCCACCCGCATGACCTCATCAACCGTGATCATTTCATTACTGTCGCTTTTGAGAAGGCTTGCCTCAGACACCAGCCCCACCACTGCGCCATTCTTACTGAGCACTGGGAGGTGACTTATACCGCCAAGAACCATTTTGTCAACGGCTGATTGAACACTGTCCGTTTGTAATAGAGCTGTAACTTCTGAGACCATGATATCTCCTACGGTGTGAGCTTGATGCGGGCGTTCAATCCGATTGAGAGCACCGACAATTTTGCGGATTGTCGAGACTCGAGGGTCGACGACCTCTGTCTCGACTTTTGCAATAACAGATTGGGTTAGCCCCGAACGTTGGGCGAGTGCGGCTTGAGTAAGGCCTAACGATTTACGCCATTGACGCAAAAAACCGCCCGTAGGAATTTCCATTATTCAATCCGTGGTATCGCTCACCAATGAGTTCACCGGTCCGCAATCAAATTTTCTTAAGTTTTCAACGATTTATACTACATATTCAATCGCACAAAAAGACGTCATATCCATATACAAATGAGTAGCATATGACGCGAAAAAAGCACTCAATGCTAAACAAAATCCGCTAATATTCAAGATATAGTAATCATATGATAAATTATTTTACAATATTTATGAGCGTATGTTTGATATACCGCCTTTTCAAGCATGCATATGATACCTATGATGGATAAAGCAAAATTAGAATACATTTGGCTCGATGGATATTTCCCGACTCAGAACATGCGAAGTAAGACTCTTGTAAAGAAGAATTTTGAGGGGACTCTTGAAGAATGCCCTATGTGGAATTTTGATGGTTCTTCGACAAAGCAAGCCGAAGGAAACTCATCGGATTGTCTCCTCAAGCCCGTTGCGATTTATCCCGATCCTCAACGATTCAACGGATTCCTTGTCATGTGCGAAGTCATGAATGCAGATGGTACTCCCCATGCAAGTAATGGCCGATCAACGATTGAAGATGATGACGATGACTTCTGGTTCGGATTTGAACAAGAATATTTCATCATGGATACTGAAACACAACTCCCTCTTGGTTTCCCGATGGGTGGTTACCCTGGGCCGCAGGGAATGTACTACTGCTCTGTTGGAGGCAAGAATACGCACGGTCGTTCTTTAGTGGAAGAGCATGCCGATTTATGCCTTGATGCAGGAATTAATTTCGAAGGCATCAACCAAGAGGTTGCATGCGGACAGTGGGAATTTCAAATATTTGCAAAGGGTGCCAAAAAGGCCGGAGATGAACTTTGGGTTGCCCGTTATCTCCTTGACAGATTGACAGAAAGTTACGGTTGTTATATTGAATACCATCCAAAACCGATTAAGGGCGACTGGAACGGTTCAGGAATGCATGCTAATTTTTCCGATGGCCGCATGCGTGATGAAGGTGGAGAGGAATTGTTCACAAACATCTGTGAGGAATTTGGTAAGAACATTAAGAAGCACATGGACGTCTATGGTGAATACAATGATGAGCGACTCACTGGACTTCATGAAACCCAAGCTATTGACCAATTTTCATATGGGGTTTCTGACCGTGGCGCTTCAATCCGCATTCCAGTAACTGTCCCTGAAGACGGCTGGGTTGGCCGCTTAGAAGACCGTCGACCTGCTTCAAACGGCGACCCATACAAAATCGGTGCCGTGATTATCTCAACCACAAAAGCATCCTACAAGTGAGTATTTTCTGTTTGACCCTCGCTTTTTCGTACCCGTAGAACGCCGAGGATCACCGCTCCAATAACGGACAAGGTCATGATGTTTGCAACAATCATGGCAAACGAATCGACAAGAATTCCGTATATGAGCCAGAGTGTCAGAGCAAAGGATACAACTGCAAATGTCGTAAGGGAAATCCCATCATGACGTTTGTGAACCCATACCTGAATGATTTGAGGAATCCACGCAAAGATTCCAATGACTCCAGCGAGTAAGCCTATTGCTTCAATCCACGCAGCAGCCATGACCGTATGCGTCGGACCAACCCACATCAAACTTCGCGAACTTCTACCCCGTTGTGAAGGGCGATTGTTCGTGTTTTCGATTTAGAAAATCAAAGGTTTTGCAAGATTTCGACGACTTCTTCAATCCACTCTTCAGCATCGTCTTCATAATCGACATCACAGTCTATACGCTCTGCGATACGTGTTGCGCCCTTTTCTTCAAGAACGCGGTCCCATTCTTTTCCAGCTTCACAAAATAGGTCGAAAGCGGTATCGCCTAAGGCGAGTACGGAGAAACTCATGTTGGAAAGGTCGCCGTCACCGAGCTCCTCAGCGTATTCGAAGAGATCCATGGCGTTGTCTGGTTGTTCACCATCGCCCCAAGTGCTGCAGACAATCAAAAGTCGGGAATATGAGAGCATGTCTTCGGATTCGATTTCATCCATCCCAAAGGCTTCTGCTTCCATTCCTGCGTCTTCTGCTGCTTTGCAGATGTCCATCGACAATAATTCAGAATTGCCAGTTTCTGTGCCGTAAAGCACAATCAGTTTGTTTTCTTCACTCATTTTGAAATCTCCATTTTTTCTTGTGTGATACATGCTTGGGATTGAGGCGATGCGCTTTACTTTAGGTTAGCCTAAACCCTCACACTGTTCAGTGGTTGCGCGAGAACTCGGGGTTTCTTTAATTCTTGCATTACTTCATCTCTACGATTTTACCGTCAAACATTCTTTGCCCAATCAGCGGGGGGCTTTGAAACATCAATTTTGGTAATCTTTGCCCACTCTACCTTTCGCGGTACTTTTTCGCCGACGACATGCATTTCAAGCGAAAGGCCATAGGGTATTTTTGCAACGATATTGTTGCCGCCGGTGTTTAACGTCACCTCACTTGGATTGTTTGAAAAGAATGACAGCAGAGAACGTTGGTGTTCTACCACAGCGGTAACGGGGCTCTTACGTTCTGAAAACCATGAACGCAACTTCCCTCCTAATCCGAGGCCAAACACATCGCCCTTGAGCATCAAACCTCCGTGTAAATGTACTTCGTCCCACGTGTTGAACCCTTCCAAAGTTTCTTTCAAATCTTCATTGAGCTCACCGGGAGTTGTGGTTTCTAAAATCTTGATAAATCCTGCCTCATCGACCATTTCTGCAGCTAAATCTTCAGGTATTTCTGGCCATTCCAGCCGTTGGTGCGTCATCGCTACGATGACTCGCATTTCGATGGATTGTTCTGGCGTGAGTGATAGCCGTTTTTCGTGCAATGCTTTCAAAATTCGTGCTTTTCGAGCAATGCGATCTGCCACACCATCGTGGTTATGTTGAGTTCCATTATTTCGGTTTTGGACGAAATGGTGTTCATCGGTTATCGTGAATGATCCAGCCCAATGCTTTTGCTCAACCACCAGCATCGTATTGCCGCCAATAACGATCATGTCAATTTCCCTTCTTCCTCCCTTGGGGTCGGGTATTCGAACCGATTCAAAAATGTGCCATCCATTGTCTCTCCCGGCGGCTCTGGATAACTTGCACAGCCTCATTTCTGCAAGGTCGCCGGCGCGATGAATATCGTCGGGTGGATGTTTTAATCGCCGGGAACGCAACCAATTCCATCGTACTTTGAGCGACATGATTGATCACCGAAGTAATTCATCGACGCTTTTCACTATCACGCTGGGTTGCTGTTCAGCACCTTCAGGCAATTGTGCAACGTCATCCATGGTCGCTTCTCCGGAAAGAACGAGGACGCCAACGCAGCCTGCGCGCGTTGCCATAGCCAAGTCGGTGTACAAACGGTCTCCAACCATAGCGCAGCGGGCTGGATCAAGTCCTAAAGCTTCGATTTTATGCAAAATCATACCCGCATTTGGCTTACCTGTAATGTGTTCAGGTTCGACGCCCGTCGTTACTTTTAGCATGGCCAGATAAGCGCCAACATCAGGAAGTCCACCATCCGGCGATGGACAAACCATGTCGGGGTGGCTTGCCACCAAGGGTACGCCTTGGTGAAGGTAAATACTGCCCTGTGAAATCTTTTCATAATTGATTTCCGTATCATATCCCAGAACAACATATTGCGGATTCTTACTGCGAGTTTCAATACCCTTTTGTTCGAGCATCTCTCGCATCCCTTCCGTTCCAATTAACCATGTTTCAGTTACTGAATTGGAAGCGAGCCATGAGAGCAGGTCGTGGGTTGAAAGCAAAACATCCTCTTCCTCAGCCGGTATTCCGAAAGCACGTAATTTTTTGACGTATTGCTTCACACTTCGACTTGAATTATTAGATAGAAAGTAACGTTTTACGCCCTTACTGTCGCATCTTGATAAAAACTCAAGCGCACCATCAATGAGTTCACCTCCAAGATAAATTGTACCATCAAGGTCGAGAAAAACAGCATCAATTCCTTCGAGTTGAGCGTCCATTTTTCCACCTCAAAACAACAGCGTTTTCATCATAAACCAAGGTGAATGTAGATTCTCTTGAGCCTCTTTACTTGCAATCATTTCAGTCATCATTTCTTGCAGTGCAGGCTTCTTCTCGGCCTTGCCAACAAACCAATTCAGAAGCCATGATTTTCGACTGAGTTTTTGCATTCGATAGGAATTGATGAGTTCGGGACCTAAGACGCGCCAGACCTCGTCTTGATATTCTTCGAAAGGTTTCTTTTCCATAATGTGGCGAGCCGCCATTTCCCCGGTAACCAGCGCATTACCCACGCCCTCGCCTGAAAATGGGTCGATCAGTGATGCTGCATCTCCAACTAATCGAATACCGTTCATGCTTGAACGGCGAGGCTGGCGAGAGTTTTTCTTGCGCGGAGAACCAAACGGTAGTTGCCATCCGCGCGCTGATTTCGGAATCATTTCTGCATCAGCAAACCGCTCCTTGAACATGGGGTGATTTGCGATGACATCCGCTTGGAGTGCTTTCAGTTTCTTTTTTTGTTTGTTCAAAAGCCCGACGACCATTCCGATGCCTACATTCACGACATTCTCAGAGACAGGGAAGAGCCAGAAGTAACCAGGAATGACGGTATCGACAAAGTGAATTTCAATATCGCCGATATTCTCGCCACAACCCTTGACATTGCGCCAGTATTCGCGATATCCGCCACAGTAGTGGTCTCGATCGACCATCTCTTCACCATATGTTGATTCGACAACGGAGTATGCAACAGGACATCGATAGCCCGCAGCCCCAACCAGTTCACGTGTGTAGAACGTGCGCTCTTCACCCTTTCGTCCACCGATTCGAACGACAATGCCAGCAGCATGCCGAGCATCTCCACTTCCCTCGCCGGGGTCTTCTCCTCCGTTACCGTCATCAAAGAGTACTCGACGGACTTCGCCTCCCTGGATAACAGAACCCCCCGCATCGCGTACTAAGGATTGGCAACGATTGAACAGTAAGGAATCGAATTGGGCGCGAGGTAACGCATATCCCGCCTCAAGCCGCTCCACATCCTCTTCGGGTAGCGGGACTCGTACAGAATTGCCTTTTGGTGAGGAAAACACAATCCCTGTCACTCTAAAATGGGGTGTCGCCTCTAAATCTTCTTTCACACCAAGACCTTCGACATGAGAAAGGGATTTGCCGCCAACAGCATCGCCGCAAATCTTGTCGCGCGGCCACACTTCTTTTTCAATCAATAAAACCCGAGCCCCGGCTTTTGCAAGGTAGCCTGCAGCAGATGACCCACCAGGGCCTCCGCCTACCACTATGGCATCAAATTCAGCACCACTTTCTGGGACTTCACCGGTTTCTATGGGTTGTTCCCATGACCGAACAGTAGCCTCCGCCTCACTCGTCATGCAAGGAACACATCCGAGTCACTTCTTGAGTCTTAGCGTTCATGCGGTTGTAAATCATCAGTCTGAACCGTTATGCTCATTCGGCGCCACTCCGGCCACGAGGTATGGGCGAGACCGCATCTCAGCTTGGTGTGGGGTTAGAAGCAGGCCCTGCGACGCCAGAGCAGAGAAAGAAAGCGCTGCTCGCTTTACTTGTTGTTACAGCAGTATGGGGCGCCACCTTCATTTGGATGAAGCAGGCACTCAACGCTCTTGATACAGAGATCGTAGAATACGGGCGATTCGAAGTCGTTGCCGTCTTGGTTGCTGCTCGATTCGCAGTGGCAGCCCTGGCAATGCTGTTGTTCTTTCCGAAAGCACGCGCTGCACTTATGGATGCTGAACAATGGCGGGGGGGATTGATTCTTGGAAGTATAATGCTGGTCGGGTTTGTCACGCAAATGATAGGATTAGAGGATATCAGTCCATCAGTATCGGCATTTCTCACATCGTTGTATGTGGTTTTTACAGCTCTCATCACCGTGATTTTTACAAAAACTCGTCCATCTCAAACACTGATTCTCGGTGTCTTTCTTGCGACATTCGGGGCGGGTTTCATCCAAGGGCCTCCTCACCTCACATGGGGCATTGGAGAAATCCTCACCGTAATCTGTGCAGTATTCTTCGCCTTACATATAATCTACACCCAGAAAATTACTCAACAAATCGAACCAATTGGAGTGACACAAACCTCGTTTTTGGTTATAACCATAGGCTCAATCTTCCTTCTTTTGGCCATTGGAGGAGGTCGGACACAAGCTCCATGGGATATGGTGTTCAAAGACGGTGTTTTCTTGCAAGTGCTCTGTCTTGGATTGGGCGGCTCCTTGTTTTGTCTTCTTCTTCTGAACCTCTATCAGAGGTATTTGCACCCGATTCAAGCCGCTATTATTTACGCCCTTGAACCCGTTTGGGCGACAATGTACGGTCTTGGACTTGGCCTTGATGAGTGGAGTTTTTGGATTCTTCTTGGCGGCGGATCGCTCTTTTTTGGTAACATTGTGGTTGAAATTTTCTCAAGTGCAGAAAGTGAAGAGTTAATGACGGCCGGCGACTCGACATAACTGAGGGATTGTATGGCGGAGGAAAAAAATCTTGATTTGAATGGGTTTGGAAGTAAAGCAGTACACAGCGGAACCAACCACATTGGCGATGCAGTCAATACGCCAATTTTCCAATCCTCAACGTACAAGCTCACCGACGAGCGATACGCTGGTTGGGCAGCTGGTGCTCAGCATACACTTCTTTATGCTCGAATTTCTTCAGTCAATTCTGCAGCAGTCGCTGAAAAATTAACTGCGATGGAAGGCGGCGAAGACGCTGAAACCTTCTCATCAGGAATGGCGGCAATTTCTACAACACTGATGGCATTTGTTTCAGCCGGAGATCACATCGTGGCCTCGCCGGATGTTTACGGCGGGACCTATGCTTTACTTACCGAAGAACTCCCACGTTTTGGCGTTGAAACGACCATGGCAGACATGCGCGACCCCGCATCCTACGAAGCAGCAATCCAGCCGAATACGAAGATTCTCTACATTGAAACACTTACCAATCCCGTGCTCAAGGTTTGTGACATTCCGGCAATGGTTGCTATTGCGAAGAAGCATAATCTTCTCTGTATTATCGATAATACATTTGCATCTCCGTGGGCATGCCAACCCTTGTCCATGGGGGTCGACCTTGTTATACACTCAACAACAAAGTATCTTGGCGGCCACTCTGACATTATTGGCGGCGGAGTTGTTGGTTCCAAGGAACTCATCGCTGAAGTATTTGGTAGAAAAGCGGTCTTTGGCGGTAGCCCCGATCCCCATACCTGCTTCCTTCTCGAGAGAGGGATGCGCACCCTTCACGTTCGCATGCCGACAATCTGTGAGAATGCGGCTGAACTCGCAAAGCGTCTTGAAGGCCACCCGATGATTGAGAAAGTCAACCATCCTTCACTCACGTCGCATGATGATTATGAAGTCGCTCAACGCGTAATGCCGAAGGGAACCGGAATGATTGCATTTGTTGTCAAAGGTGGCGATGCTGCAGCATTGAAATTTATGCGTGGCCTCAAGATGATTTACGAAGCAACAAGTCTTGGCGGTGTTGAATCATTGGTCGAATGTCCATTCAATTCCAGTCATCAAATGATTCCCGAAGATGTTCGTCACGCAGCAGGCCTTGTTCCGGGATTTGTTCGAATGAGTATTGGAATTGAAGACATTGAAGACTTGTGGGCTGACCTTGAAAGAGGCTTTGCCAATCTTTGAAATTAATTTGCTTCACCCGTCGCAGTCTTGAGTGCGCTGAATGCTTCCATCCACACATCAGTCGCTTCATCGACGTGTTCACTTGCACAATTGTAGAGGTGTTTTCCAGCTTCAAGCAGTTCTTTGGTTGCAGCCAGCCAAGCGCCCCCGCGATCCCTCGCATTGATTTCAAAATGCCACTCTTGTCCTGTAGAGCGTCCAGCAGCAAGTAACCAAGCCCACGCAGCGGCAGCGGAATCAATTGAGTCATGACGCTGCGTTGCGACACGCTCAGCTTTTCCGTCTCCCTCCAATAACCCCATTAAAATCAAGTCATGAACAGAACCCGTTGCTCCAGTCAAAGCATCATTGCGCGTTGGGAAACGAGAGATTTTCTGAGCGGTTTCTCTTGCGGAATCTAAACTCTTGAGGAAATTTCCAAACGGCTGAGGTTTCTTCAACTGTTTTTTCCAAATTTCTTCCGCTTCATCCCCGGTGATTCCAAGTCCAGCAAGACCTTCTAAGCCCCATTCTTCCCACATTGCACCAAGAACATTCCCACAACTGGTTCCTTCCATAACTTCGAGTGCTGCTGCCTTTCTTTCCGAAACATCACCTTTTGCCGTAATGCGCATACCCTCTCCATCGACAGGACCTTTTTTCATCGAAGCATAAAGCATGTGTGCAGCGAGGTGTCGTTCATCATTTGAGCCAGGGTGAGATTGCAGCGCTTCTTCAATCGCGTCGAAATCCATTCCAGTTATCCATGATTCTCCAACGACTAATCCACTGTCGATTGAATCCAACACCGCACGTCGAATTGCTAAGGCAATGACACCTTCATTCATGGTCAAGCCCTGCCATGCATCGAGGATTTTTTCCTTTCCTTCGGTCGCTGAATCCGGTAAAGGTGCATCCTTAGCCCACCCTTTCGGTGTCCAATTTGCATCGATTTCAAGTATTGACGGCAGGAAAGGTGGGAGCATTGAGAGAGCCAAATGGTGGATGAAAGAAGACTCCTTTTTTTCAGTTTTTGAAAGAACATCAAACCCTATTGCCAGGACTGGCCCGTGCTTGAATGAAAACCGAATATAACCCTCCCCACTTGGATGGAAGTCGAGAACCGATTGAGCATCGATGCCTTCTGTTGTCCATACAGGAACGGACAAATCATCGTATTTGGTGAATGAGAATCGCGAGCGCTGCAAGACATCATCGAGCCACTCATCTGGAGGCGATGGTTTCGGTCCAGTGCATACAAACCCGCCTTTCCAAGTGAAGAAATACATTCCTCGCTTCGCGTGATCCTCCCAAGGTAACATACGCAAAGTTAGGTTAGAATAATTCTGCAATCCTGCCAAATAGCCTTGCTTTCCCTCACCTCTGCGAATGAAAGAGGCTGAACCAAACGAACCTGAAGTAAATTTTCCAACAACCGTTATGTCATCATCATGAGCGGCATGAAGGGAACCTGCAAACGCCTTAGCAACGGGGTCGCCACGTTTGGCCATCATTCGCTTGCTGAGCCAAGCCAAGTCGTGTTTCTTGCGAATAACTGTTTCAAGTGCTTTCATTGTCTTCGTAACAGGATCAGTTCTGCCCCATCGAAGTTTTCCTTTCCAGGTCATGGTTGGAAGGTGAGCTCTCGGGTTATCCAACAATTTTGCTAATTCACGCTTGAGTTTATTGGCAGTCGCTTCATTTGCATGCTTGGTCCCTCGCATACGGAATCGCTGCTTTTTTTGGCCAGGAAATTCTACTTTCGACGGACCAGCCATAGATTCCCCTCACACCTATCCAAATGCACCTGTCGTTTGAGTTCTTCGCGCCTTAAATACTGTTGATGTGTGAAAGAGTGGAGCGGAAAAAACCCCCTGTATGTGACTCCCACATCTGCGGTCGGACCTGCTCTTTTGAGGAATTACGATGAGTGACGATTTTGCAGATGAGGAAGAATATACGATGAACGAACACTATGGGGAACAACTCCAAAAAAGACCAGATGCCGAGCATTCTGATTCAACAATTATGCATGTTCAAACACCAATGGGCGCCGTCTCATTTGACATGAAGCAATTTGACGATGTCAAAAAAGCAGTTGCAGCCACACACAAGAAAGGCCCTCAAGTCCCCTTGGCAGAGCAATTGATGAACAGTTTCATTGGTTCGAAACATAAGCGTGATTCTCGATATTGGAGCGGTAAACTCGGTATCTTCATGAAGCTGCATTTCGACAAGTATCTCAAAGAGGAATACCAAGTTACCGAAGAGTTCATGATTGACCAAGGCAAGATTCGTGCACCAATGTATGAGACCATCGAAGTACAAGAAGAAAACCGTCTACGCTATCTTGCCATAGGAACTCGATTCTATCAATCAAAGACCAATTCCGAGCACCAATTCATCACCGTTTCAACCGTCGACCATGATGGAGACCATCGTTTATCCGTATATACGCCATCAGAGAGAACCGTTCTTGTCAACGGCAAAGACGCAGACGACCTCATCGCTCAAGTTGAATCCGACTTTTATCAATGCGGCATTCTCAAGGGTGAGTTTTTTGATTTACGATACAATTTCATTGCACGCGATAAGAGTATAGATGAACTCATTGCTTGGGATGAAAACGTCAAGGAAGCCCTGTGGAAGGACATCATTGGTTTCCAGAAAGCCATGCCAAAACTTCGAGAAAGCGGCGTTCCTAATTCACGAGGCCTCATATTAGCAGGCCCTCCTGGCACAGGTAAGACCATGATTGCAAAGTGGCTTGCAGCCCATTCAGACATCACTTGCATCCTTATTTCTGCTGAAATGATTACTGGCCGCAACGACATCAAGTCATGTTTTCAAATGGCTCGTAAACTCTCTCCGACCTTGCTTATCATCGAAGACATCGATACTGCAGGGGCCCTTGACCGACGTGCGTCTGACCACCCTCTTTTGGGAGAATTTTTACAATCCATGGACGGTATTGTTCCTAATCACGGTGTCATTACTCTTGCAACAACCAATCACTCCAACAAAATCGACCCTGCAATTGCCGACCGCCCAGGCCGCTTTGACCGCATCGTTGAGGTTGGACTGCCAGGAAAAGAGCAGCGCTTCCATATCTTCCACCACCTCTTGCAGAAGCTTGACATTTCCCGAAATGTAACCCTTGAGGTGAAGGAAAAGCTGGCCAAGGCAACTGATGGTTTGACAGGCGCTTGGATTCGAGCAGTTGTTCAAGACAGCCTCATTCTCGCCCTTATGGAAGAGAAAACCAAGATTGGTAAAGAGCACCTGTTCGCTTCTCTGAAAGACGTCATGGAACGCCGAGGTATGGCTTACAGAGTCGCACCTTACGCGCCTCCACAAGCCAAAGCAAAGGCAGATGTCTATGTCCAGTGAATGGCAATTCCTATTGTTATCACTCAGGTGTAGTATTCGACTGAAATGGTTCGGATTATTTATCTTATTTCCGGAACCAGATATCACGGATCATTGTTCTTTTTCTTCACGATCCATTCCTTTCGTTTGTTGCCCTCTAAAGTGATGAAATAAACGCCTCTTCTTTTTTTACCAATGTACTTGTTGACATACAATTCGTCATTTGATAGTTTTGAAAGAATTTGATTTAATCTCTGTCTACTTCCATCAACTTTCAATATTAGATCACTCGGAGTAAATTCCCCCATTGTTTGTTGTGTAAGGTCAAGTATCGCAGTACGAATTTCTTTTATCCGTTCTTCCTCTGTTTTTCGGGAAACAGAATCTGACTGAGAAAGAACTGCTTTAGGCGCTTTCATGAGCTGCACCATATTTTTTATGAACATATTTGATGTGTTTATTTTCCAAAACCAACTTCTACCGTCTCTTCGAGTGACGACGAAATTATCATTTTTCAATTCTTTAAGATGTTCTTGAATTACACTTAGATTGTAGTCTACTCCGAAATCATTTACTAATTTGTTGATATCCTTACTTTCTAATTCTTTTCCACTTAGAAATATACTGACTATTTTACTGCGTAAAGAATTTCCAAATAAAGAATTTAACTCAATATTTTTCTTTGACGTAACTTTGCTGTTGCGCATGTTTAATTGTAACAGTGATTACTACTAAAACCTATTTGTATAATTTTAAAAAAATTAAAAACAATTTAGCGCTAAAATAAAATTTGTTTTAGCAATTCTAATCTGCGCAAGATGAAATAAAAGACAATCTTTGTTTCAAAAATAAGCATACTATTTACATTTTTAGAATTTTCAAATAGATTCTAAGATATGCGTAAGAACTCTATCGCTACGCCATCTAAAAGCATCGCTACGCTATCTAAGAGCATCGCTACGCTATCCCGGGCGCTATAATGCCGCTACAATTTTTCGCATCTTGGCCGAAAACTTCCACCTTTTGAACAAGTCCGATTTCAATTTCCTCTTCGATCGTAACTGTGGATTTTCTGGTTTGACCCGGGGGGGTGAGTCTCGATTTTCGGTTTTTTCACTGACCTGCTGTGGGCGTGGCAACCGAAAAGTATATCGCCGAAGAGGAGTTGCGCAAAATGCGGGCAGCCAGATTGTCCGTGGTGTTCTAACATGTTAAGCAAATTAATGAAGATGAAGACAGCTTTTGGCCACCTTTTGGCCAATCGAAATGAACGAAAAACCAAGACGTCGGGATTGAAGATATTAACGGCGCAGGCCTCAGTGTTGCGGTATTGCTTCTTTGAAGGGTATGATACACAGCCTCCGGAGGGGTATGAGGCCACGATCGCACTTGCCCGAGTTACGGAGAGCGAGGCATTGTGCCAACGTCTCGAGAAAGTTGGATGGGAAATCCATTACTATGATGATGCGGTTATGAACATCCATTCTGCTGTTCTTGACGCAATTTCGAGCGATTTTGCCCCGGGCATTCACGTTAATCATGTCGGGTGTATAAGTGGCCGAGGTATCCACACGCTTTCTAAGGCCGGCTTCGCAACTACGGCTCACGCAATACCTGACAAGAATACCGAAAACAGGCACTTCCATCCGATATCCGAACTCTTGCCTTTCCAGGAGGTGGTTTTCTGAGCTTTCGTCACCATTCCCGGTGCATATGCGGGCCGTCACCATCAGATGAAGACAGAGACTGCCCGGTCCACAGACCATCTTCTTTGACCTTTGGCGTAAGTCTGTTCGAGGTAAGAGACCAAAGGGGGAATAACTGATGACTGATGAAGATTATGTGTTTGAAAACACTTGGTTGAACGTATCAAGCTCACCGTTTAGCAACGAACTTTACGACGGCGACGATCCTGCATTCTATCTTGATCAGGTCGCAGTTATTTTGTTCTCTTCCATGGCAAAATTGGCAATGCTGCTGAAGGATTGGCCTGAAGTTCAGCAACACGTTGACAGGTGCTGGAAATTGATTCCATCTATC
>MDSX01048306.1_pt1 | contig 25525 bp, 28 predicted proteins | sample 811141 | NCBI WGS metagenome assembly MDSX01 (sample SAMN05326642, study PRJNA326480) | marine metagenome | isolation source: seawater | place: Atlantic Ocean: South East | collected 2010
TATATCTCCATATCCCCTCCCAATTAAGGGAGAAATCATATAAGAGAGACATGTCTGCTGAAAAGTAACCCCGAGACATAGTCCCTGGTTAATATCATATCACTGTATCTTAGTCTATAGGCCTTAGCTGTACTTTTAGCCTTAAGAACACCCATATTGCGGAAGGTTTATTATTTAGCTGGAGCAACTCCCCTGAATCTATTTAGATTGGTTCAGTATTTTTCCCTCTTTAGGTATTTTATTATAATTTGCTTCGAATGCTAATATCAAAATACTTGTTCATTTAGTTCAATACAGCTTTTAATCATCAATTTATCTGGCGAGATCCGTATCAGATAAATAGCCAATAAAAAGCTACAAAATATGTGCGTTTTTATAGGTATTTTGATGCATATTTTGGGTGATTTTTTCAGACTAAGAATTCATGCTTTTTGTGTGGCTATGTATTTTTAAAAGTACGTGAAAATATCTCGATCAAGATACATACTTATTCATAATTTCTTTGTGAATTGGTTTCTATAATTTGATCTGAAAGAGTTAAATCAAAGTTCAGTAACAAACATTCTGATTGATTAAATTCATGCAGATTTAATTCATTTTTTTGTTTTAAAAAGTTATAGATAATTTTTTTTAGAACTTATATTTGTTCATAAATTTATAACAAATTCTGAGCTTTGAGAGATAATTCTAGTTTGCTACTAAATTATGTTACATAGAGAGAAAGTGAAATTAGCTTTTTTACTTCTAATAAAATGACAATTTAAAATCCCCCAACAGTTATCAGCACTATTAAATACCATTGTTAACCAAATCTAATTTTGCTGATTCACATGATTTTTTACTATCAAAAAAGTAAGCCAGTGTATTCCCACCTCTAGAACACTCTGCTTTAAGTTCTTCTAATGGCGATTGACGTCCGCTTGGAGTTAAATCACAGTTTTTATAAGTTTTAAGAGCTTTCATAGAATCAGGATTTATCTTAAAACACTTAGTAGCAGTGTTATTCATTATTACGAGAAGGTATTTTGAATCGATGTTTTGTATCTTATCTAGACCGTTATTAGCGTAAGTTTTGATACTGATTACAGATAAAAATATTATTAAAAATTTCATAATTTACTTCCTCTCCTTAGGGATCTATTTATGATGCATTTTTCAGAGAACGACAATACTTATATATAACTGGTTACTAACCGCCTGCAAAATATAAGCCTCAAGATTCATGTCTCTCATCATTATTAGCTGGAAAATAAGATAGAGACAAAGTTCCTTTATAACATCCTTTTACTGTATTTAAATTTGATTAAACTACTATTCGCCCATTCTACGAAGACGATTAAAACTGCAATTTAAGATAGGGACTATATTTATTAGCATCCATAAATTACAATCTCAAGACTCCCCTAGCAATATATGGGTGTCAACCTTGACTACATTAGCCTAAAAATTACGAATAATTTATATTCCTGCATATCAATATTGTGGAATAAAGAGCCTTCCTCTAAACTACGTTGACTTAATCTGGGAGAAATTAATGAGACAAATTGTTATTACACTTTCTATTTTATCTTTATTTGGATGTAGTTCAAAAAGTACAAACTCACCGACTGATATTGAGTTCTCTGATTTAACATACCAATCCAAATGCATTTCTCCATCAGGTCTTGAAGATTTAGGTATCAATCCTGGGCACAAAGAATATTCTCAGATTGTTGTTAAGAAAAACCTTTTAGAATTGCAAAGTTACCTGGATGATCATTGTTTAGAAACCGGCACTTTGAATGAAGTCTATGAGATAGAAAGCTTTGGAAAAGTATTTAAGATAGATGGAGAGATCTTAAATGGCCATATCTCTATTGATAAAAATTCTGATCAGCAGCTACAAGTTAGGTTTGGCACCGAACAAAGGCTAAATGATAATCAAAGCAATTCTAATTTAAATTTAATCCCCCATAGAATTATTTCCTCGAGAACTTTCGATTTAAATACTTTCCCTAGTCTAATGCTACCCACATTTAAAAAATTTAGTGGCTTTTATGATTGTGAAAAACAAACTGCTGAGCTAATTCCAAGTCTAAAGTTTTACTTTGAAGAATCAAAAGATGGAATTTTCTATCAAAAAACATATTGGCTAAACATCAATCTTGAATCTGGAAAATTACATTTTTTAGGAAATCATTTTCAGGATGGCTGGGATGACAGTATCAAGGCCAGTCAAAGAGAATATATAAGTTCAAGTAGATTAACAGACTGGCAAGTAGATCGCGTTGATTCAAAAATACTATTAACAGGTGTTAGTGGTGCTATTGATGATCGCCTTATATTATATTTTAACAATGTCACAATGAATGCACATTTAAAAGATAATGATCTACCCAAACTTATTAGCATTGAAGAGGTCCAGGTCAACCAAGAGCTGTTGTGTAGGTAGACTCCTATGGTGAGTCTAAGTTTTATTTAAAATAGCTCCTTACTCGTACTACTGTAGAAGCGTTTTAAATACCAATAAAAGCCAAGGAATTGTAAGTTTAAATCTTCTATCTGATGCGTTTTTCGATTTCGTTGAATTAAATCAAAAGACGCATCTTAGTTAGCTAATTATCTTTACCTGGATCTGTGCAGTCTTTTTCTAATACATCTATATTGATTTTTTGTTCTGAGGAGCTGGAGTTAGTTATCTTTGCTATAATTTTACAGCTTTGGGTTTTGCAAAGCAATTTATAATAGTCTTTAGTGCTCAAGTCTTTGTTCATGAGTTTTTTTGTATATGATTTAATGCCGTCGTAGTGGTACCTAATCCGTGTCTTTAAGAGTTTTTAATTTTAAGATAATATTATGTTTCTTTGCAGTATTATTTTTTAAAGCTTAGTTTCATGCAATAAAATCAATCAAAATAGGAAAGCGTCCTTCAATTAAACTTTGTATTTCTCTGAGTCCTGTGAAATCCTAATACCATAGTAGAGCTAATAAACTTCTAACAGTGGATGCATCCTATGATTCTCTTTTTTATTTGCTTATTTGGCCTTGGCCTCGCGTACAAATTTTATAGTCCCTTTGTTGCTAAGCAGGCTGGAATCGATCCAGACTCCCCTACGCCTTCTCAAAGATTTAATGATGGTGTTGATTATGTGGGCGTCCATCCCGTAAAAGCTTTCTTAATTCAATTTTTAAATATCGCCGGAGTCGGCCCAATATTTGGCCCAATATTAGGAGCATTGTATGGACCAATAGCTTTAGTGTGGATTGTGCTAGGAAATATAATCGGCGGCTCAGTACATGATTTCTTCTCAGGAGTAATGAGCATTAAAGAAGACGGTAAAAGCTTGCCAGAGATCGCTGGTCATTACTTTAATATTTATTTTAAAGCCATTATGCTTCTATTCACTGCAATGCTTTTGTTTTTTGTAGGCGTTGTTTTTATTATGAGCCCGGCTGGCTTAATCAGTAATTTGGATAGTCTTCAAGGCACTATGTTTGCAGACAATGGCCTTTGGGTTTTGATTATTTTATCCTATTATTTACTGGCGACTCTTTTGCCAATCGATAAAGTGATCACAAAATTTTACCCAGTCTTTGGTGGCCTTATGATTGTAATGACACTTTCAATCATTGTAGCCATTTTGTGGCATGCACCAAATTTGCCTGCCATTGAAAATATCTTTGCTTTTTTTAGTCACAATCACTTAAGCCACGAACTACTTAACAGAGTTCCTGATGGCCCTCCTGTATGGCCGTTACTTTTTGTGACTATCACCTGTGGTGCCATCAGTGGCTTCCACTCAACCCAAGCTCCCATCATTGCAAGGTGCCTTACCAACGAAAAATACGCACGCCCTGTGTTTTATGGCGCCATGCTGGCTGAAGGTGTTGTAGCTTGTGTCTGGGCTGTAGCAGGAATTGCCGCTTTCCCTGGAGGATATGCAGAGTTAAAAAGCATCATCGATTTAGGTGGTCCAGGACTTGTTGTTAATAAAATTGCGACCAGTTACTTAGGTAGTTTAGGTGGCTTAATGGCAATTTTAGCGGTGGCAGTTTTTCCAATAACTTCGGGAGATACTGCATTTCGATCTCTTCGCTTAACTATTATCGACGCTTTTAGCATTAAACAAAGTATCAAAAATAGACTGATGGTATCTATTCCAATTTTAACCATCGCCTACTTTATGACGAAGATTGATTTTTCATTAATTTGGAGATATTTCGCATTTTCAAACATGCTGCTTTCAACCAGTGTTCTTTGGCTAGCGACTAAATATTTATTTTCTAGAAAAAGTTTTCATTGGATTGCTAGTCTTCCAGCGGCCATAGGTACTGCCGTTACAGTCTCTTATATCGTTACAGCGCCAATAGGTCTTGGCTTTGCGCAGTCTGCAAGCAAGCCAACAGGCGTGATCGTGGGTATAATATGTGTAATTGCATTAATCGTTTTACACAAACGTAGCTATAGTAAGTAATTTATAGTTCTATTAGGGCTCATTATATTGAGTCCTAAAAAATCGACCAACTTGTTCTTTGTGTATACTTTTAATTTTTATTTTAAGAGATACCCTTTAATTCTAAAACTTGTCTAATGCTTTCATTCAAAATGCGCATCCTCGACGAACGTTCTGTAGGAACAATGTGAAGAGAAACAAATTCTTTCATCTCTTTCAAAAAATCTAAGAGTTCTTCTTTCGAACTGATAAAATATTTTTCTAGTTTCGGGGAGTTTTTAAGTATGTGAATTCTTCGCTCTAATAGCTCAGTGTGTTTTAAACTTAAACTGCCAATAAAAAAATGTCCTCCCGTAATCGACGGCATTTGAGTTTCAATTTGGATGATTCTATCTCCTAACTCGTTAAAAAAGAGTCGGTAGTTTTTATTTTGCATTAGTGTATCTAGGTAAAGTTGTTCCAATATAGCAGTCTGCTTTGTATCAAGGTCTAAGCGATGTTTTTCGTCAATCATTTGTAAAATACTGCTAGATAGTCTGTCGATAAAAAGTATATCGTTATCTGTTTTATCTGGTATTTTTTGAATCAAATCTCGTAAATCAAAAATATCTTTTTCTGCTTGAAGGTAAACCATCAATTGAATGGCCTTTAGTCGAAGTTCAGGGGGAATATTTCTTAATCCAGGTTTTTTGTCTTTGTCGTACCTTTTAAAAAGATGATGAAGGAGAACATTGGCATCTTCTTTAAAGAACAAAGAGTTTTCATTCCATTCCTCCAGAGAGAGATTCTCAGTGTTTGAGATTCTTTGAATTAGATCAGTCTTCATTGAGTTAATGCATTGGATTCCTTGCCTTGGCATTGCGTTAGCTAATCCACTGTTGCATAAATAAATTAATGCAGCTTGAAAAAGTATTAGTTGAATGTATCTTATTAACATTTTGATCCCTTGTATTGTTGGATCAAAGCTATCTCATTCTAAATAATAGTTGTTCTCTAAAGCGTTTAAAACTTTTGTAGATAACTACACATTTCTTCCAAGTCCAGTTCATGAAACGCAATAAGCCTTTAGGTATGCTGGATTTGAATTCAACGAGGAGGAAATATGTCCAAACGAATCTCAGCAATATTTAATGACGAGCACAGAGCTTGTGAGGCTATCTATTATTTAAAAGATCTAGGCTACGGAGATGCCGATTTTTCAGTTCTTCTTTTAGAGGAAGATAAAATGAACGAAGTAGATATAAAATCATTAGAGGCGAAACACGGCCCTGAGAGCGCGTACAAGGGCGCAAAAGTTGGAGCCGCCATTGGTGCTGGATTAACTGGTTTAACAAGCCTAGGAGCGCTCACAGTAGTTAGTGGCGCAGGTATTTTGGCGGCAGGACCGCTTGCGGTAAGTTTATTAGGCGTTGGAGCCGCAGCTGGCGCAGGAGGTCTAGTTGGGAGTTTGATTGGCGTTGGTTTATCAGAGCATGAAGCTAAGGCGATAGATCAACATTTGGTAGAAGGTAAGGTAATCTTAGGCTTTGATGTTAATGAAAACAAAGAAGATCCAAGCATCGAAGCTTTAAACAAAGCAAAAGTAGAAAGGTATATGGTAAACTAATATGGATTTTTTAAGAATTTTATGTGCAATTTTATTTCCCCCACTTGGTGTATTTCTTCAAGTAGGTATCGGCAAACAATTTTGGATTAATATATTACTTACCTTGCTTGGTTTCTTGCCAGGTATCATCCATGCTGTTTGGGTAATTGCAAAAGTTGATTAAATAATATTGAGGCGATAGTCATTATTGGTTGTCGCCTTTTTATTTATGCCTCCCATTACTTTCCATTTTAGAAAATGACCAGGCTTTACAATTATTGATTTCACTTAAAATTAAAACTAAGAAAACAAGTTGACGAAACAAGCATTGCGTAGAAGATTTTCATGATAAAATAATTTGAGCAATTTGAACTAGCCAAAGTTTATTTTCCATTGCTATAAGGCTCGCCGCTTTTACTTAAAGGAGCCTTGAAAATGCGTAGTTTTATATTTCTTACATTTCTATTCCTAAGTTTTTCTGTTTCTAGTCATGCAGGCTTAAAAAGTCTCTGCATAAACAGCCTTTTACCGAAGCATTTTCACCCACCTAAAGATAGTGAGTTTACAACTTATTTTCCAAAGCCATTTCATAAAGAACAAGGCTTCATTACTGACATAAATCAGGTTCCTTTAACTTCTAAAAACTTATTAGAAGCCTACGCCAATGGCATCTTCCCTTGGAATCCTAAACAAGATGGAACCGTTGCTTGGTTTAATATGCCTAAACACGGTGTTATCAATCTCGATCCTCTAGTAAATCACTCCAAAAAAAGATCTAGAAAACTTCATGAAGCTTGGAATCGTGGCGTGCGTGAAGGTTGGAAGATTAGTTTTAACAGAGCTTATAAAGAGGTCATAGAGGCTTGTAAAAATCATGAAAGGAATCCAGAACACTATTCTCACGTGTGGCTTACAGACCAAGTGAGAGATGCCTTTATAAAACTACACGAAGAAGGAAAGGCTTTTAGTGTAGAAGTTTGGGATAAGGATGGAGTTTTAATTGGCGGCACCTACGGTATTTACCAAAATGGAATGTACAGTCCAGAGAGTTTGTTTTTCAATAAATCAGAATATACTGAAAAAATAAATCAACGTACAGGTGATACAAAAATTGAATACAAATACAGTGGTGCAGGAAAAGTAGCGATGATCGCAGTGGCAAAAAGACTACGCTTTACGGGACACCACTTTATCGACTCACAAACGGTAAATGAAAATACCAGAACAAATTATTACGCCGTGGAAGAAGCAAGAAAAAGCTACCTAGAACTTTATAGAGAACAGGCGTTACTGACAAAACACATTGCGCCTGAAATCCTCTTCGCTGCAGATGAGCCAGTTCCATTAAAAGAAATGACTCATCCAAAATTTTAATCAAAATTAACTTTTGATTTTTTCTCGATTCGACGGAAACTATCGGCCCAACTAACAAGGGCCATACTGTTTTTCGTCTGAATCCAGACCTTCCCTTGACCTGTAAACTTACAGACAAAGCCTTCACCTGAGAAAAACAAAGATTTATATCCGCCGATTCTAGAGATGCTATAATCTAATCCCTCTGTGAAAGCTACGATATGTCCAGTATCAACAACATACTCGCCTACAACATCTACAGAGAAAATCCCGCCATAGTAGTTAAACCATAAACTTCCCACGCCCGACATTTCCATTAAAAAGAAATTCTCCCCACTAAAAAATCCCTTTGCTAGGCCTTGAAATTTTGTGTTGTAAGTGACACTAGACTCTGAAGCTAAAAAACAAGAGCCCGTTAGATAAAATTTCTCATTGCCGTTTAAAACATGGTGTTGAATATCACCATTAAGGCCAGGAGCAATGCTGATTTCGGCTTCTCTAGATTCACCAGCTGTAAACTCGTTAATAAAAATAGACTCTTGAGTTAAAAAACGGCTTAAGCCACCTGCTAGTTTGGTCTTCATTTGCATATTACTGCTCATTGACGCCATTGAACTAGCTTCGACCATTAATTTTTCGCCAGCAGGTACTTTTACACTTAAGATTGAATAGTCTGGGTTTGCTTCAATTTTATGTTCCATTTTAATTTCTCACTTTCGGTGCCAAATGAGGGGTGAGTGAACGACCAAAGGCTGTTAGATTATGGCTTTGGCAATACAACTTTCCTTTGCCTTTAAATTTACAGATTATTCCCTCACCACCTAACCAAGATTGTATCCAAGAACTACCTGCTTTAGATAAGCTAAAAGACAAACCTTCATCAAAAGCTACTATATGACCAGTGTCGACGATGTACTCTCCATCTACATCAACCTCATAAATAGCTCCAAAGGAATTGAGAATTGCCTGCCCACTACCAGATAAGCTAAGCCAAAAAAAACTTTCCCCGCTCAAAAGTGCTTTAAAGCCCTGCCATCCGGTGTCGATATCAATGCCTTCATCACAGGCCACAAAACTTCCCGACTGAACTATTAATTTATCTCCCTGAAGATCTACTTTAGTCATATCTCCTGGGTGCGGAGTAGAGAGCCAAAGCTCAGACTCGGCATTGGCCGTGTAGTGATTTAAGAAAAAGCTTTCTCCAGCGAACATTCTTTTTAGGGATTTTAGTAAGCCCCTTTTTCCTCGCTTGTAAGTAGAGGTTTCAACGTCTAAGTGTGAATCCATTGCTATCATTGAGCCAGCCTCTGCAGTACAAGTCTCTCCGGCTTGAAGAATCACTTTTACGGCTGTATTACAAGGTTTATGAATAAAATCAAACTGCATCTATATATCCTTTAATTAGAACCAAATACATCTAATAAATTACTTAATTTTCCACCAGAGCGTGGGAAGCGTGGGTTTAGCCAACCCGCTAATCCGCCTACGCTTCTGGTTTGCAAACGAATAGTACCTTTGCCTTGCATTTTTAAAACCAAGCCCTCTCCGCCAAAAAAGCTAGAAAATATTCCGCCAGACATTTTAATTTTATAGCTCATTTCATCGCCATAACTAAGGAGGTGTCCTGAGTCTACAATATACTCTCCGTTGACTTCACGCTCTACCACAGCACCGTAAGCGCCATACCAAACCGTTCCCGTACCATAACAGCGAATCCTAAACAGGCCTTCTCTTGCAAGCCAGCTTGATATTCCTGCCCAGCTCAATTTATATTTTATGCCAGCAGAGCCCGCCACAAAAGCACCTGGCTGAAGAAAAAGAGTTTCGCCATTTAGTTTGTGTTCTATGATTTCCCCTGGAGAGCTTTTTGATACCACTAGTTTTTGCGGTTTCTGACTTAGGTTTTTAAAGGTATTTATAAAAAATGATTCTTTTCCAAATAGAAACATTAATATAGCAGTAAACACTCCACCATTAAAACTTGCCATTACATCTATCCCAGAGTCCATGCTCGCCATGGCACCTGGTTCAGTCCTAACTCCCTCTCCCGGGCCTAGATCAAACTCTATGTAAGAGAATGCCTTGCCTCCTAATCGTTCTACTTTCATTGTGTTTGTTTTCCTTTGCTGTAATACTTGCTTTTCCAATTCTTGAACTCAGGATTGTTCATAACTAAACTAGCTCTCAGTTCTTGGCTTATTTCTTTTTCGTAGCGCTTTAAAATATTGTCTATTCTGTGCTGAGTCGCGGGATGGGTACTAATCCATTCTAAATTTTTTTCTAATTTTGAGTTACTCTTATCTAAGAGACTTTGAAAAAAACCAACCAATCCCCTTGGATCTACCTTAGACTTCACTAAGGCCTCAAAGGCAGCGTTATCAGCATCTAGTTCGTATTCCCTTGAATAGCTTTGCCGAAGTAAAAAGCTCCCCTGATCCGCTAAAACAGCAATAAGGCCTGATGCATCTCCTAAAAAAACTGAGACCAGTAAATAAGTTGATACGCTGGATAAAATATTCTTCAAGCTATGGCGAAGTTTCACGTGGCTTATTTCGTGTTGTAGCACACCTGCAAACTCAGAGTAGTTTTTAAACTCTTTTAAAGCTCCCTCGAAAAATACAATATGTCCCCCAGGCATCGCAAAGGCATTGGTCTCATCGCTTTTAACGATGTATAACTGGATGTCATTATAAGGAGGCTCTAGGTTTACAAGGGAATTTTCTGCGATTTTTTTATATTGATCCAACAGCTCTTTATCTTCCACAAATTTAAATTGTGCTTTCAAATTATTAAATAGAGCGTCACCCAGTTGCTTCTCAATCTTATAAGGAATATTCGCTACCGCAAAATCAACAACCTGATCTTTTAAAGAAAACAAAAAGACAAAAAATGCGATCAACATAGATATGCCTATTGCGGCAAAACTCCAGTTTAACTTACTTTTGTTTTTTCTTTTTTTAACCATTTGCTGCAGCTCGGGATTACTGTTTTTGAGAAGAAACTGATCTAGATCTTTATTTCTTTCTATGTAAAAGCTAGGATTACTCGAGTTTGTTTTGTGGAAAAAATAAAGATGCTCATTACTCCCACCACTATAGGAGCTTAACTTACTTTGATCCCATACAATTACCTGACTTCTGCCTTTTACAGATAACTTCACTTGCTGAGCTGTAAACTCGATGTCTACGGCAGCCTTTTTAGGATCATTGTCTGAGTCAAAATAAAATCCCGAGCATTTCATAGCCAAAAAATACAAGTTTTTTAGTTTGATTTCAAATTAAGACGTAGTTCGGTCTAGGTTTGCTTGCTAGTTAACCATTACTGATTGGAAAAATGATTTCAAACTCAGTACCAGGGTAGTCTTCAGAGTTTGTTGGGTTGTTTTTAGCTGGGGAGTGAATTTCAATACTTCCACCATATACAGTAATAAATTCTTTTACCAGAGGAAGTCCAAAGCCAGTTCCTTTTTCACCTTCTGTCCCGTCTCTCGATCCTCTTTTGCGAAAGGTAAAGATATTCTCTCTTACCTCTTCAGGTATTCCAATTCCACTATCTGTAATTCTTAGACAAAGTTTAGATTTATCCACGGAAGCTTCGACATGAATTTTTCCACCCTTTGGCGTGAACTTGACTGAGTTTGAAATTAAATTGTTTAAAATTTGAAATTTAAAAACAGTTGGATCGATTTTAATTTTAGCTCCTCTTGTGTTTAAGCTATGAATTAGATCAATTTCTTTATCATTTAAGGGTACTTCAAAAGTAGAAAAACTATCTAGTATAATGCCTTCAGCATCATAAGAACCGACATCTCGATTGGCCATATCATCGGTATTAAATAGACTCCAGTCGCTCACTTTTACAATCATGTTTTTAATGTTCACGCTGGCTCTTTTTATTTTACCTAATCTCCCTTTTGGGTCCGCAAAACTTATCTCGCTCATAAGCTTGTCGGTGTGAAACTCAGCAACAAAAATGTCATTTTTTAAATCATGGCACATGACCCTCACCAAGGTATTTAATTGATTCGATTTCGTGTTTAGTTCATCTTGAGTTTTCCTCAGAGCCCTGTAAAAGAAAGTCATTAGAGCTGCCATGGTAATGCAGAAAAAAATAGAATTGGACAAACGTTTTTGCAGCATAATTTGAGGATCTTGAAATTTCTCAGGAATAGGAAGATCGTCAACAAAAAAGTAGAAACCAAGCATCACTATAAAAATTGGAATTAAACTATATCGAGCGTATCTATCGTCTAGCAAAAGACCTACAAAAATGGGAAAGCTATAAATCCAGTAGTAACCAGGAGCATTGAAGCCCCCTGACACCGCGATTAAAAAAGAACAATAGAAAAAGGAACTTGAACACCAAATAAAAATAAGTTGTTTGCGATTTTGGTCTTTGGGAAATCGAAACAATATAAAGCATTGAATCAAAATCAAAACACTAAGCAGCACCAATCCAAAAACACTTGGATTAGTGTATATGTATCTAAGCATATATAGTAACTGCAAGCTAGTCGTAACAGTAAAGCCCGTAGTCATTAAGCCAAGATGATGATTGCTCGATAGTATATTTTGATCTTCCATTTATATCCCGATTTCTCATGATTTTTATCGGTAAAGAAAAGAATTTTGTTTAAACTATATTGGTTTTAAGAAGAAAACTTTAAGTAATAAGACCTATTTAGGACACTTCCTTTTCTAAAATAAGCTATTTAAAAGTACATTTAGACTTATACTTTAAATTTAATAAGAATTTTTAATAGTCCTAGAATGAAACGAATCAAAAGTTTAGATCTACTCCAAAATAATTACCAACATCTCTGTGCCCAGCTGGCTGGCCTTTGTAATTTATTTCGAATAAGGAGTACTTCAAACGAATGAAGCCCGATTCAATAAATAAAGAATTTTCCCTTCTAAGGGCGTCATAATATACAGACTCTGTCTTTGAATCCGCACTGTATTCTTCATACAAAAAACTATAACCAAAGCCTCCATAAAAATAGAGGTCTCCTGAGTATCCATAAAAACTAGCTTTAGGATTTGAGTCCTTGGATGAACTTGAAATGCCGTAGTGAACATTGAAGTGAGTACTTTGCTGACTACTACCTAAGAGCTTTAATTGTATACTGGTGTTTTTCAAAAGGCGTTCTTCATTCATATTAATCTCTTCGTACTTAACGCCTAAAAAGCCATAAAACAACTCTAGGCCGTATTTAGATCCATTTAAAGTATCATTCGAATCATCGCGTTCAAAATTTAAATTACTGTAAAAGAGCTTCCACTCAGCGCCAATTTCATTAGTATTTAAAGCTAGCCATTGATCCATCAAACGAATTTTTCGTTCTTGAATCATCCACTCTCCAAGACTCCATCTACTTTGCTTTTTCTTTTCTTGTTGCTTTTGAATCACTACATAAACATTGTCTGAATAAGCAGAATTTGAGTAGGCGAACGACACAAGACAAAGCAATAAAACCTTAAAATACATAAACTCCCCTTTTCTACAACCAAATCTCAGGCGGAACACTACAACAAAGAACACCCAACCCAGGTGTGTATTCAGTACTTGGTGGAATCTCAACCACATGAAAACTAGCCAAAGAAACCTGTAGCCTTAGACTCTCTTCAGTGCCTATTAAGTATTGTATAAAACCTCGAATCTGCGGCTCATGCCCTAACATAAAAATCTCATCCACCTCAAGGCTGATCAAATAACCCAAAAGATGTTTATGATCAGTGTAGCCTGGCGACAACAAATCAATCTCTATGCTCTCTGGTTGTTTTTTGAATTGAGCCTTTAAAATTTCTAAGCTCTGTCTAGCTCTAAGGTAGGGAGAACTGATAAGATAATCTACAGAGTGAAGCTGTCTAACTAGTTTAGGTGCAATTTTTTTTAAAAGCTCTTGTCCTTCACGACTCAAAGGTCTTAAATGATCAGCGTCTTTAAATTCAGTGTGGGAAACACTCTCTGAATGCCTCATAAAGTATAGCTTCATACTCCCTCCTAGCCTAATGACTTATCGGAAATATGAATGATAAAAAACAATATATTTTAGCAAAGCTAAGATTTGCTTTAATCAATGTGAATGGGCTTTAATACTCTGTCTCGATTTAAAACAAAAGTTAACAATCAATCTAAAAATCAGCCCAAAGCAATTTAACAAAGACTAGAACAAACATAAACATAAAGAAAAAGCTCGTCCACTTATAAGCTTTTAGAGAAAAAGTCTGCTCGGAACTTTGTGCGGTTTTCACTCCGATTTTTTTTGCAATCAACTCAAGATCTTCTTCTTTTAAAGAGTTCACTAAATCTGAGTTTTTAATCCAAAGAGATTTTCCTAAGAGAGGGTGTTTTTCGGTGGCCATCAAATACCACTCCAGTGCTTGATAAATATAACCAGGAGCATTGGACTCCCCTTTACACCATCGATTCATAGCACTTGGATCTACCATTAAAAGGTCTGAAAGTTCTTTTTTATTCATTCCTAAATTAATTCGTAAAGACTCAATATGACCGATTCGCTTTTCAATGCTTTTGGCCTTTGAATCCATTTGCATCTTTCTAGAACTTTTCGGACTTTTGGAGTTTTCTGAACTTTTTAGTGAGTCTGAGTCAGTCTCTTTAAAATCATTATTTTTTTGCTTTAAATTTGCATCAAAAACCGGGCTTTTCGGTGCATATTTTGATTCATTTTTATGGGGATTTTTTTCAGCAAAGTCTTTTTCAATATCGGACAGATCGAAATCTAAAATCTGACTTAAAGAATCTCCTAAAGGAGCCTTGTCAAAAACCACATTGGATATATCCCTTATTTCAGTGCTTTCAATTGCACTCTCGAGAGACTTTCTCTTTTGAACTTCTTTTTCTTCGTAAGTCTGTTTTTCCACTCAAATAGCCCTGTGTTTTAGTTGATATAATCAATCCTTTATTGATTTAATCAAATATAGCATTGATTAATTACATCTCAACTTCATTCGCATCGCGTTAAGTACTTATTTTTACATGCCGTTTATCAATTTTTATTCAAAGCCTTGCCTAGGTACCCCTAATTTCAAAATAAACTATAGCTTTTAGTTATAAGTTATAGTGTTAAATACTTGTTTTTATTGATTAAAATATGCTAGGATTAGTAGAAATCTGATTAAAAACCCTGGAAGCGCCGCTTCTAAAGCAAAACGCTTAACAAAGTTCGAGGTAGATGCAATGCGTAAAAACACAGTCAACTATCAGCTTAATAAGAACAAATATCTTTTGGACTATGAGTATGATCACCTAGAAAAAATCATTAAAACCTATATGCTAAAGAATCCTAGAGACTGTTTACTTTTAGCCATTGCGCTAAATACGGGAGCGAGAGCTACTGAGATTCTCAATATCGAAATCGCAGATATAAACTTTTATGATCAAAGCATATTTATAAAAGGAATAAAAAACTCCAACGATCGAGAAATCCCTATTAACGATAAGTTATTTAAAAAGCTAAAAAACTATATTGATTCTAAGTTTGCCAATAAAGATGGGCAGTATCCTGATAGAAGCCAACGGATTTTCCCAATCACATACATTCGACTGCATCAGATTTGGGAGCATTACCGCCCTTGCCATAAAAAATTTCATAGTCTAAGACACACTTTCGCCATCAGGCTTTACAAGAAAAACAAAGATATAAGGCTTGTGCAGTTCGCCCTTGGACATAGAAATATCGCCAATACAATGATATATGCCGATTATGTCTACTCTCAAGAAGAGCTTAAGAAGCTATTACTGTGAAATACCTCGCACAAGCTCTTAGAAGCAAAAAAACAGTCTAAAAATCGCGATATAGCTTTCTATAAATAGATTTAGAATGTGCCGATCTAAATTCTATGTGCATTAATAGCTGAGATAGAAATTTAGGGGTCTTGAAAATAATCCTCAGCTAGAGGAGCTAGATGGCAAAAGCCGGGCTCTTTGTTTGTGAGTGGCAAAGCATTATGTAATCACTAACTAGACCTTAGCCCCTCAAGCTGATTTTATTTATTTCCTTTAAGCACAGCTTTTAATAGAATAAACCTATGAGCAGTGATAAGAAATTTGCCATTGAGGCCAAACTTCAAGGAAAAGTTGTTTTTCGAGGCATTATTGAGAAAACACCCCTTAGTCTCGGCAGAAGCAAGTCTTGTGATATTCCCTTAGAAAAACTAGATTTTTTATCTCGACAACACATCTCTTTCGAAAAAGAGGGTGATCAACTTATATTTAAAGACCTAGACAGTGCTAATGGCGTTTTTGTAAACGGTAAAAAGGTCAAAAAAGCACCTATCTCGGAAGCCTTAAATTTAGAAATTGGAGGCCTGCAAATAAAGTTTAGAGAGATACAAGTTAACTCTCCAAGGCCTGGCTTTCAAAGCAAAGAAAAAACCATCACTGAAATCTCAATTCACGGTAGTTTCCAAGACTCCCTTGAGCTTCAACAGCACAATGAACAACTTGCTTCTGACAAATTTGAAGACCAAATTAGTATTGAATTCATCGGCGTACCCGATGAAACAGACAGCGGCAGATCATAATTTTCTAGAAACACTCAAGACCTAAAGTAACTGAATCGAGCAGTTTAAGTAGTGAAATTAATCTACTTTGAACTCTAACTGATTGGCGTCAGTAGCCTCTTTACCCTCATCAATAGCCTTTATCTCTTCGATGCGCTTTTCAAGCCACTGTAAGGCATCTTGTCGATTAGAGAGCTTGGCATTGAGCTGTAAATCAAAGGCTTCATCTAGAAGATTACCAACGATTTTCCCCTTCATTAATCCCATTGCAAGCAAGTCCTTACCAGTGATAAAGGCCCTTGGTAAGTCGATCAAGCCTGGGGAGAAGCGTTCTTCGTAGTTTTTTGCCTTCAAAACATTTTCAGGATCAAGAGGAAAAATACCATCATGACAATGTAAACTTAATCTCGTCAACTCCCCGCCTCGTTCCGCAAACATTCGCTTGATCGTACTAAAATCCAAGGGCTCCGTCAGAGAGTTAAGATGCCTCATAAAGTTTTCCATTCTAGCCGCTTCTGCTTTGGAATACTTTAATGACATAAAATAACTATTCCAGCTCTTCATCTGCTTCATTTCTTTTAGCCAAAACGCAAAAGGAGTAAAGAAGCTCGCCATACTAAAAATATGATTTCCAAAAGGCTTTGCCGCATTAACCATTAATTTAGACATGGTAAATGGGTCGCGATAGATGGTTTCATTACCACCCGCAACGCTCTTTTCCCAGATTTGATTAAGTTCAGTAAAAACCACCGAAAACAAGCCCGCGCTTTCAAAAACGGATAAAGCTTGGATTGGTTTTTTTGAAAATAGAATTTTTTTAAACTCATCAGTGATACGCTCTTGAGAAACCTGCGGGAGAGCGTAGGAATAACTTTTAATAGCATCAAAAGCACTTTGTTCCAGTTCAAAACCAAGTTGCCCAACAAAGCGAATCCCTCGCATGATTCGAAGCTTATCCTCACGTATTCTAGATAAAGCATCTCCTACAAAACGCAATCGGCCTTGCTCGATATCAGCAATTCCATCCACATAATCAATGATTTGATCATTAGTTATATCGTAAAAAAGAGCGTTTACCGTAAAATCCCTTCTCTTAGCGTCTTCTTCTGGGTTTGAATATTCGACCTTCTCTGGGCGTCGACCATCTTTGTACTCACCGTCTTTTCGAAAGCGAGTGACTTCAAAGTTTTGGTCATCCACCACCACAACGATTGTTCCAAATAGCTTTCCAACACTTATGGTATTAGGAAATATTTTTTCAATGCTTTCAGGAGGTGCATCTGTAGCGATGTCGATGTCTTTTGCAGGAATACCCAGCAAAGCATCCCTGACTGCGCCACCGGCAATCAAGGCGGTGTAACCATTTTCTTTTAACTGGTCACATATGTATTTTGCTTTTGGCCACAGAGGGCTTTTTTTCAATATTTCCATGCATCAAAAAAGGCTAAGTTTCCTTAGCCTAATCCTAACTGTTTTAAGATTGAATCAATATCAGCTTGTTCATTTTCTTTTTTGGGAGCGTCATCTGTTTTTGTTGCAACTGATGCTCTCAAGCCCTCTTCAAAACGTTCCGATATCCATTTTAAACGATCTAAGAAAGTAGCGCTTAATATTTCCTTAATGCTTTGCTCTTTTTTTGTGCCTGTAACATCAATCATTACTTCAAGCATCTCAGTAGCATCCTGCAAAAAGGCGATTACCACGGTATAGAAGGGGCCATCCTCAGAAATCTGTGAACCCTTGTAACCAACGATTTTACACAGTTCTGCATAAGAGCCTATCTGTTCAGGCATTGGCGAATCAGAAGCCATAGCAACTGACTTAGCACCACCCATAATTCGATCTACAATTTGACCATAATTTTCCAGTTCATCTTTATGATCAAAACCAACTTCGGCCGAGTCTAGAATGTCGAGCAGTTCTTCTACCAAACCCTTGGACTCTTCTTTAAATTCTAGTAATATTTCATCCATGCTTCAATTTTACTTTAGAAAGAGGGTGTTGCCAAATGGAATATGTACCAGTCAGAGTTAGTACACTGCGAGGAGAACAAAAAATTGATTTCGACCTATTTATTCATCTCAGAGAGAGATATGTACTATACATACGTCAAGGTGACAGTTTCGAAGGAGATCGACTCGATCGATTAAAAGCAAAAAAATTAAGAAAAATGTATATCACTGCAGAGTCGGAAGAAAGCTACAGAAGGTATATTGATACAAATTTGCAAAAAGCTTATGACAATAATTCCAGCTCAAGCATTGAAGACCGTGCCGCCATTGTTCAAGGTGACCAACAAGCCAATGCTGAAGCGGTTATGGAAGACCCAGGCGATGCGAAGGCATACAGCAAGGCCAAAGATGGTGCTGCAAAGTACGTTGATTTTTTGGTGAACAATACCGATGGCCTCAAAGCGGTTCTAGATATCGAAAACACAGACAAAGACGTAGGGCACCACGGAGTTACAGTTGCCACCCTAGCTGTAGCGATGTGTGATAAAGTAGGAATAACAGACGCCACTCAAAAGCAAATGCTTTCTTTAGGTTGTATATTACATGACATGGGCCACCTTCGCCACCCTGTGGAGTTTCGCCGAGCCTTGGAGCAATTTAGTGCAGAAGAACTCACAAAATATAAGGAGCACCCTACTCTTGGCGCAGAAGCTGTTAAAGACAAAAAACACTTTGATCAGCAAATCATCACTATCGTTATGCAACACCATGAGGCTCTAGATGGTAGTGGTTATCCATTAGGTTTAGTTGATAAAAAAATTGATCGCTTGTCCTTACTTTGCGGAGTAGCGAATGATTATGACAGATTAGTTACCTTCGAAGAAATGGACGCAAAAGAGGCAATCAAAAAGCTTATGATCGACAAAGTAGGAAGGTATCCATTAGAATACCTAAATGCGCTCAAAGCAGTTTTAAAAGAGCAATCAAAAATTTAAATTTTAGTAAGTAAAGAGTCTTGGCGAGAGCGAATTTGCTCTCGCAAATCTGCTTTTAAAAACAAGTCATCGATCAATCCCCCCAAAATACTAAACTTCATTTTGTAGCTTAAACTCTCTACGATAAGGCTTTGTTCTTCGTCATGTTTTTCAAGTTTGATGATGTATCGCCATCTTTTAAATGGCCCATATAGCTGGGTTAAGATGATTTGATGAATATCCTCACGGACATCAACGGCCAATTTCCATTCTTGCCCTATCATCCACCTAGAAATCTCAAAGTTTAACTCACTAACGTCTTTAAAAGATATTGGCAGGCTGTCGTAATAAAATCCATAAAAAGCAGCAAAACCATCCATGAGGTTGGCAGGGTCTAAACATTGCTCCCACCTAGCTTCAAGGCTTCCAGGTAAAATACTTTTTTCTGTGATGTTTGCCATAAAATATCTCCTTGAAAGCCCAGGGGTTTTATGTTGATCTTTAACTTAATATTAAAGTAAACGAGGTGCATCAATGTCTCAACTAAAAAATCTCACTTGGCCAATGGTAGAAGAATATTTGAAACATTCGAAATCCATTGTTTTACCAATAGGTAGCTGCGAGCAACACGGTCCCACTGGCTTAATTGGTACTGACTTTATGACGGCAGAGGCCTTGGCAGAAAAGTATTGTGACGAGCATAGAATTATCATGGCGCCAAGTTTCAACTACGGGATGGCCGGTCATCACTTAGGCTTTCCGGGAACAATATCTCTAAGCCCTGAGACATACACCAAAGCCTTGATCGATATTTTTAATTCCATGATTTACACGGGCTTCGAAAAAGTCTTAATCATCAATGGCCATGGTGGCAATGTGCCTTTTGTTCAAGCCGCTGTTAGCCAGATAAAATATGATAACAAAGATTCAAGCTTTGAAACTTATCTGGAAAATTGGTGGAAGTCTCCCTCATTAGAAAACTACCAGCAAGAGCATTTTGGAGAAGCAAATGGTTTTCATGCAACCTGCGGGGAAGTTAGTCTTACTCAGCATATTGCCGAAAAAGCTTTTGAGAAAATTGAAAACACACAATTTAAGATTGATTCGAATCGACCAAAACACCATCCTCTTAGTGCGAGTGAACTTAAAAAATACTACCCAGACGGTAGAATGAGTTCTAACCCTGGCTTAGCATCAAAAGAACATGGTGCAGAATTAGAGAGACTATACCTTGATTATCTAAAAGAGCGCTACAAAGGAATTATTCATGAGCTTTAAAAAGATCGACAGATCCTCTATTTTTCAATCTAGAGATAAAGTACATGACCCTCGATACGGAGATCTTATTGATACCGAGAATGCATCAGATTATATTCTTTATGGCTACTCAGATGACCGTGGAGTTAAAAACAATGGAGGTCGTGTTGGAGCGGCTTTAGGCCCTGATGCCATTCGTAAAATTTTGTATAAAATGACTTTTTCTCCCCTCATCGAAAAGCCTCCAAGTATTTCAGATTTAGGAGACTTAGAGATTGGTGATGACATATTAAAAGATCATAATAAGGCCATTGATTATCTAATGCAGAACTTTGATGAGCCTTTAAAAAAAATGATCGCCCTAGGCGGTGGCCATGACTTTGCCTACCCGGATGGAAAGTTTTTCTTGCAAAGAAAAAAACATTCTTCCTTAAAGCCAATCATCATTAACTTTGACGCTCACTTAGATTGCCGTCCTGTAGATGGCGATATAAACTCTGGGACGCCTTTTTATCGCCTCTTATCGGAGCACCCTGAGGATTTTATCTTTTTTGAAATTGGTTTGCAGAAACAATGCAATTCTCGCTCTCATTACCAATGGGCGATAGATAGAGGATTAAAAAGTCTATGGCTAGAGGACCTATTGGATTCAAAGAATGCATTCGAAAGCATGCAAAGGTTTTTAGCCGATAAACTCAAAGAAAGGCATCCTTGTTTTTTAAGTATCGATCTTGATGTTTTCTCTAGCGCAATCGCTCCGGGCTGTAGTCAATCCTGGCCAAGTGGATTGGATTTTGAGAGTTTCTGGAAGATCTATCAAATCCTCTTAAAAAAATGGGATGTCATGCAGCTTGGGATTTATGAGTGCGCACCGAATTTGGACGTTGACCAAAGAACTTCCCGCTTAGCCGCCAAGATAACGCACCGTTACATTAAATAATAAAGCTCATTCCTTTGCCTTGTTGGAATTGAATTAGATCAATAACTTTAGGTGTTTACAGGTTTTACTTAAAGCATTTTGTTTTATGTAATATATTCCCTGATTTTACCAAGCTATTTCCCGGCCATTGCTTGACTATTGTGCACAGACTGGTACAAGCCCAGATTCCATGAGTAAGTCAATTGCGATAAACACATTTTTAATTGGTTTTAGCTTGGTTACCTTTACTGAAAACCTAGGGCAGAGCCGTCCCTTCCCAGCAATGAATCTGGGAGGCTTTCCAGCACGTTCAGGGATCTATATCATGGATACCAAATCTTGTATGGACAGCGATAAGGTCTACTCTATCGACCCTGAGACCCGTTTAAAGATGCAATTGATCATCAAGGACAATAAGTCATACTTCTTTCGCAGAATCGATTCTAAATGCGCTTACATTCAAGATATTAGCGTACATAGTCTTGGACAGGGTAAAGTCTCTATGTCATTTGGAGAAGCTAAAAAGTATGGGAATTGTTATTTTTCACCAAAAAGATTGGTTGGTAAATCCGGTGAAACCCAGGTCCTTCAGCTTCGAATTAAAAACAAAAAATTATCCATGGATATAGACAAAAATCCTTCTTTAAAAGATTGTAATGGAAACTCAGTCACATGGAACTTCAAAAGAATTCATAACTACTCAGACAGCAAAACAAGAATTGCACAAATTAATTCTAGCACTAGCATTAACTAGCTTGAATGTTCTTAAAATCTTCTTCAATTAATTTACACAAAGCCTTGAAGGCTTCTTTGTTATAAGGCTGCCCCATAATGTCTTTAATGTAAGTGGCGGCATCAATTGGCGTCATAGGACTTGGTTGCCATGGACCAGGAATGATCAACTCACAAAATTGCGTAGACAAAGCGACCACCTTAGCCAGTGGATTCATACGAATGTCTCTAAGCTTACGTGGGTAACCAAAGCCTATGGCGTTTTCATGGTGTTCGTAAACAACTGACTTTACATCATCTGGTAAAGTACCTGCGGTCTCTAGAAGTTTTAGTCCTCTATATGGATGCTCTTCATAAATTCGAATTTCATCATGATCCATCTCTGACCTAGGCTTTAAAATTAATTCTGGTGGAATTTCTTTTAATCCTACTTCTGCTAACAATGCGCCCATTGATAATTTCTCTAAGGTAACACTGCTTTGCCAGCCGAGTTTATTGGCGATCATTAAAGAAAAAGCGCTCACCGCAATACTTTGATTAAGAATATGTTCTTGTTGAAGGCTTTTTAAAATATTTGTGATCGTTGTATTGGGCGCGATCATTTGTAAGGTACTATTGGCCACAGACTTTGCCATATCAATGGTTGCCGCTTTGGGACCAAATTGATGAAGCTCAGTAAAAACAGCATTGGTCGCCGCCTTTAAAAACTTGGCTTTATGGGACATTTGAAACTTATCACTTCCCGCCACTGCAGCCACAATGTTCACGGCACTTTCCGAGAAGCTTTTAAAATCATCTCTTCGAATAAACACAGTTTTGACAGAATTGGATTTTACAACAGTAAGACCTTGGAGCTGCGACTGATCGCCCTTCTGAGCGATTAAGATGTATTTATCAGGCGCCATTTGCAGGTACACATCTACCGGCATTGCCAAACCTGAAACAAACTCCTTAATACTCACTTCCACCATTTCATCTACACTATAGTTCTCTAAAGCCATGAAAACTTATCGGCTAGACCTAAGTGGATATTTACAGTTTTCTTAAAATTGCGAATCATAATGATACAAAAAGAGACAAATTATACGATTTTCCCTGCTTTCCTGGAAACTACTAAATCAATATTAATTAAAGCTATATAGGCAAATTATTTAGTTGCTTCAAAATAATATACAGAGCAAACAAGTCCCCTAGACTGCTTAATCTGGATTTATTTTTAACTGCAAGAATACTTTTAATGGTATTGAATCTTTTTATTCACTAGATCCAAAGCAAACTCAGTGGATTGAGTTAGATCATCAATTCCTTTTTTCTTACGAAAATGTAGAGCTTTCTCAAAGTTCTCTTTGCTTTGCTGCAATTTGTTTTGATCAAACAAAAGTTTTGCATAATGTTGATAAGCAAAATCGATGACTTCATCGAGGGGTTGAAATTGTTCGCAAATATTAATGGAGTCTAAAAACAGATCTTCTGCTTTCTCTATTTGATCATCATGGTGATAACTTGTCGCTAAGCGAATTTGGTCAATGGCAATTAAAAGCACCATATTTAGCTTTAATGAAATTTTAAACGCTTTATTTGCGTAGTCGATACTTTCTTTACTTAGGCCTAATATTCGACAAATATAACCTAGTAAACTGTAACGGTCTCTCAGTTCATGAGCATCCATAGAGTCTTTAGCAGACATTTCATCTAGGATAAATTTACGAGCCAAAACAAATTGATCTTTATCTACCGGAAGTTCTTTTAAATCCGGTCCAAACTTAGTGCTTAAATTAAATGGAATATGCATGACACTACCCTACTATAAAACCATATCAATGTGCAGAAACTTTAAGTATTGCATCTGTAAAAAAGCAAGTGGATAGCTGTGACAAGGAGCTTGCGATCCCATATAAACTAATTTTCCTTTTTTACGAGCTGCAGATACCGATTCTCTAGCTATTTCAAAAAACTCTTCATAACGTATATGACTAGAGCAGCTACTCAAAACAAGCGCTCCCCCTGGTTTTAACTTTTTGGCGGCTTTGGTAAAAACCTCGATATAGGAGTGAACCGCTTTATGCTTTCCTTCTTCTCGGCTTGAGAAGCTAGGTGGGTCACAGATAACAACATCAAATTTTTCGTCATCATCATCTAAATAATCAAAAACATTTACCGCTAGGCCTTGGTGCTTGCTCTCAGCGAAGCCATTTAAGAGCCAGTTTTTATTTGCAAAGGCTATGGCAGGCTTAGCAATATCTACGCTTACGACCCTCTTAGCGCCGCCCTGACCGGCAGCAACACTGAAGCCTCCCGTGTAGCTAAAAAGATTTAGCACAGACTTGTCTTTGCAGATGCTTTTTAGGTAGTCACGATTTACTTTTTGGTCGATGAAAAAACCTGTTTTTTGACCGTCTTTAATGTCTACCAAAATCTTCATATTGTTTTCTAAGACCACAACTTCTGAATCTGCCTGACCAATAATCCACTTTGATTGGGCATCATGTTTGTTTCTTGCTTTAAAGTAACAAGCTTCAGCGATTTTTTCTTCCACAAGGATTTCTGAGATTTTTTGTTCATCATAAAACTGATAAGGACCTTCACCATCAAATTGCAAAACAGCAATATTGGCATATATATCAATAATTAGTCCTGGAAAAAAATCTCCCTCACCATTAACAAGACGATATGTATTGGTACTTTCGCTTAAGTTTCTATCTTGTTTTTGTTTGATCAAGCGACGAAAACTTTTTTCAAACTCTTTGAAGCTAAATTTTTCCTGATCGGATAAAATGCGTACCCTTAATGGGGAGTTTGGATCGTAAATCCCCCAAGCTACTGTTTTTTTCTTATATAGAATATGACTTAATGCCACTGCTTTCTCAGAATTCACTTCTAGGGCATCAACATAGAGCCATGGCTCACCTTGTTTGATTGCTTTGACGAGATTTTTTTTAAGAAGAGACTTTGTTTTTGTAGTGGTTTTGATCAAGATTCGTATTCCCATTTATTAGATTATGAAGTTTATCTTGATCTATACCTTTAAGACAGAAATAGGTGTAGGGATTTCCACGATTGCAGTATTTTATTCTTATGTAGCCTTGGCTTTGAAGGAACTCAGCCAATTTAACACTTGTCCAAGTCTCTTGACCTTTTAGGGTTGTTGCTAAATTTGAACCCCTAATTAAATTTAACTCCAAATTCGTTATATAACGAAGTCCATCTTTGGGGCTAATTTCCTTTTTCATACGCTACCTCTCTTACGCAGAAGACCTATCGGAGCAATATTTAAAAATATAAATAGTTTTACTAAGTTTTTCTTCCCTAGTATTTTTCTAATAATTGCCATTATTCGATGCAAATACAGATAATTATTAAGTTTTTTAAAAAAGTTAATTTTTTTTCTTGCCAGAAACCCCAAAGCCCATTAGATTGCTCTTCATCAACACGACAACAAAAAGTCGTTCTAATCACCGCGGGGTGGTAGTTAAGTTGGTTATAACGCCGGCCTGTCACGCCGGAGGCCGCGGGTTCGAGTCCCGTCCACCCCGCCAAATTTTTTCCAAATAAAATTAATAAGTTATAGAGCTGGGGATTTTTGTTTTCGAACTTTGGTATTCACTCTCTTTTCGCAACCTCGCTTGTTAGGTAAAGTCTCTAGCTTTTTGAATATTGGTACTATTAGTGCTTTTAATTCATCTAATTATAATAATCGGCTCTACTCGATTCGAGGGGTAGTGCGCCTAAAAACCTTATGTTATCGCAGAGTTAAGCACTCTTAATCGGTAATTTTCGAAGCTCGAATAACCA